>Ga0315336_1000343_pt1 | contig 147559 bp, 122 predicted proteins | sample ASW5metaG_FD_204512 | JGI IMG/M metagenome (GOLD analysis project Ga0315336, IMG submission 204512) | Ammonia-oxidizing marine archaeal communities from Monterey Bay, California, United States - ASW #5 | ecosystem: Environmental > Aquatic > Marine > Intertidal zone | place: USA: California... | reverse complement strand
CGGCAAGTAAGGCAAGAGGTCGCCGGCGAGGCCGGCGGATCGGAACCCCGTTTGCGGACCCGGAAGCTTCCGGAGAGGCGGCGGGCGCTCTTCTCAAGCACTGGTCGTTGACAACGCGGCCCAAAAAGCCTTCACGCCCCGCCGGGGTCACGCTCGAAAAGGGCGGCGCCCCGGCGGGAACGATTCCCAAGCCGAAGAACCATGAGCGGCGCTAGCAGCCCGTGTCGGAAGTCCCGCCCGTCGCGCGGCGGGCTCCTGCGGCCGCTCGGCGAGGCGTGAGGAAGACGACTGATACGGGATATCCTCTCCGACGAACAACAAAGCCGACGGTCGCAAATGTCCGCTGCCCAACGGGTTACGCGCCCAGGGGACGCCGCGTGGAGCTTACTCGGGGACGGACCTGATCGAGCCCCTATCCACTGCTCCTCGCGGTTGAAGCGCGTAACGCGGCCTGCGTGACTTTCGACACGGGCTGCTAGGAGCCGCGAAGGTGGCGGTCTAACCCGGCGACGATCTGCTCGATGCTGCGCCTGGCTGCCAAACTCATCTGCGCGACCACCGCGCTGACATCGGCGGTCGAGACGGCTCCGCTGCCTGAGCCCGAGCCCTGCCACACCACGCGTGCGGTCGAGGCATCGACCAACTCGGCGGAAATTTCCACTTGCACGGTGACGCCGCCTTCGAAGTCGATCTCTTCAAGCCGTTGCAGCCTGCCGCGCAGGATGTAGTCGGCCTTGGTGCGTCCGTCGAAGGGACCGATGGTCTTGAACGTCCCTCGAGCGCTGAGCTGCTTGATCAGAGAAGCGACAATACCCTCTCGCGGATCTTCGGCCCAGCGATGATACTGGTAGTAGCCGACTTCTTCGCGGCTGGGGCGGTAGATGATCTCGTCGCGGGTGAGCATGCGCGACGCCTTGAACGGCGTCACGACCGCCGAGTGAGCAAGCGGAGCCGGCGCCGCGGGCTGGGGAGCCTGCGGTAGGTCGAGGACGTAATAGTGCGTTGGAGGAACCTTCCCCCCGCCGCAGCTTGAAGCCGTCGCGACGACCAAAGCGACGGCGGCGATAATGGTTTGGAGCCTCCGGCTCATGTAAGGTAATCTGCATCATATCATGGCCGACATTGTGCTCAACTGTCATCGCTGCGGCGCTCAGATGCGTCTTCAAGCGGGTGAAAAGCTGCCTCGCCGCGAGGAATGCAGCGGCTGCGGCGTAGACCTTCATTGCTGCAAAGGCTGTCGCTTTTTTGACCCCGGCCGCAATAACCAGTGCGCCGAACCTCAGGCGGAATGGGTGACCGACAAGGAGACCGCCAACTTCTGCGACTACTTCGAGCCGCGCACCGTCGTCAATCTGGTGAACCGAACGAGCGCCGGTCCCGACGACGCAAAGAAAAAGTTTGGGGATCTCTTTAAGTAGCGGCCGCAGTGAGCAAACCTCGAGACATCGCAGGCTGGCTCCGCACGCTCGACCTCGAGCCGGGAGCCTCTGCTGAGCAGATCAAGACCGCCTGGAGAGACCTGGCGCAGGTCTGGCATCCGGATCGCTTTGGCTCCAACGAGCGGTTGCGCCGCAAAGCGGAAGAGAGCTTGAAGCGGATCAATGAAGCCTACGTAGGCCTGAGCGCAGCCACGACTTCCACGTCCTCACGGAAGCCGGAGCCGGTCTACCAACCCGAGACCCATCAGCCGGGCGAGGCTCGGCTTGAGCCGCGTATGGTGCTGGCTGAGGGAGTGCTTGCTTGGAACTTCTGGCGCAAGAAGTACTCCGACATTGTTCCGCGCTTGGTGCACGCTCAACTCGCCCGCAAGTCGCTGGCCGAGGTTGACTTTCGCGAGTGCGTCATGGACCGTGCAAACCTCCAGGAGGCGGACCTCTACAAGGCGAACCTGAGCTACGCTAGCTTCCAGCGCGCACGCTTCTGTGGAGCGGACCTCAACCGCTCTTTGTTGCTCGAGACGGACTTCAGCGGCGCTGACCTAAGCGGAACGAATCTCTGCGCGGCCGACATGCGCGGCGCCAATCTAACCCAGGCGAAGTTGATGGACGCCGATCTTGTTGGAGCCCGTCTCGAAGGGGCGAATCTGCGTGGGGCGATCGGGCTCTCACGGCAGCAGATCGCGCTGGTATCGGTCGACAACGCAACTCAGCTTCCGGAGGGAGTCTAGCCCTTTACGCGATCGCGGGCGAAGGCCGCGAGCTTGTCGCAGCTCCAGCACGGCGGGGCGACCGGGAAGACGGGACGATCCGCCGTGTCCTTCGACAGCTGCGAACCAGCCGACGGTGTTGAGCCGCTGACGGCGAAAGCATCGGCGCGTCCGAGCAGCCTGCGTGCGCTGGGCTTGAAGTCCTCTACCCTGGGATCGAGAAGGACGACGTAGAGATCGGGCGTGAAGAAGTCGAGCACGCTGTTGGACTCGAAGAGAACGTGCTCGTCTGCCCTCAGATAAGCTTCGAGCGCCGGCATGGCCTCGCCCAGGCGGCCTTGCGGGGCGCGCACCCAGAGCGCCTTGCGGGCGCCGGCGCGCAGCATGCGTGAGGTATCGCTCGATCCGTCGGGGTCCGTTTCGCGGCTGATCAAGAACGGGTGGTCTGGATCGTCGACGGCGCAATCGCATGGGCGGCCGTCCTGCGAGCAAATGCCGTGGCCGAAGAGGGTGACCTTGACTGCAGTCCAGCCGAGCTCAGGCATCGCCGAGATCAGCGAGACCGCGAGCGAAGTTTTGCCGATGTTGCGGCTCTGTCCGCCGACGACGACGCGCTTCACTTTTGCTCCAGCTCGCGGACTCTCTCGCGCAGTTGCGAGAGCTCCTCGAGAATCGCGGGCAACCGATTGACTTGGGCCATGCGCCGAAGATGCTCGCGATGGGGCCGAGCCGGCGTGCCCCAGAAAACGCCGCCGGCAGCGGCGGTCTTTTTCGGAAGCAGTCCCGTTTGGCCGCCAAGCACGGCTCGCTCCTCCACGTGAGCTTGCTCGCCGATGCCGACCTGCCCCCCCATCACGACATAGTCGTCCACGATCACGCCGCCCGAGAGCCCGCACTGTGAGGCGATGACGACGTGGTTGCCCAGTCGGCAGTTGTGAGCGATATGGACCAAATTATCGAGCTTGACGCCGTTGCCGATCTGCGTGTCTCCCAAAGCGCCGCGGTCGACGCAGGCGTTGGCGCCGATCTCGAAGTCGTCGCCGATTCGCAAGCCGCCTCGCTGAGGGAACTTCTCGTAACGGCCGCCCTCGAAGACGAAACCAAAACCATCGGCGCCAAGCACCGCTCCAGAATGAACAAGCGCGCGATCGCCGATGCGAACTCCATGGTAGATTCGAGCCCCGGCGCAAATTCGGCAGTCTTCACCGATCCAGGTGTCGCGGCCGAGCGCGGCGCCGGCTTCGATCACGCTCCGCGCCCCTACATTGACGCCCTCGCCAAGTACGGCGCTTGGGCCTACCGAGACTCCTTCTCCCAGCTTGGCTGAGCCAGCCACCGTAGCGCCGGGATGAACGCCCGGCTCCGGCACAACGGGGGGCTGCAAGGCTCGCATCGCACGGGCAAAGGCGTTGCGGGGATTCTTTGCCCGGATCACGACCCTCCCCGCGATCGCCGGGGCGTCGGAGGAAACGATTACGCAGCCGGCGCTCGTTTGCAGGGGATCGCCCGCCGGTAAGCGCTCGACAAAAACCAGGTCCTGGGGGCCAGCCGAATCGACCGGCGCGCCGTCCAAAATCTCGATCGCCGGATCGCCTTCAAGCACGCCGTCGACGAGAGTTGCGATTTCTTGCGTTGTCATCCCCGTGCGCGTCAGCTTCCTTGTATCTTACAAAGGATGCCCTCTCTTCACTGGCTTCGGCCGCTGCTCGTCTGGACTACGGCGTTTTCAGCCGTCACGGTGCTGTTCTCACTTCCCTTGAATGCTTGGGGGCCGCGAGAACATCGCGTGGTGGCGCGGCTGGCTCAGGAGCGGATCAGCAGCCGGGCGAGTATGCGATCCCGCTTGGTCTTCAGCAAGGGAGTCAAGTTCGACGACCTAGCTTCACAAGGCTATAACCTGCTGCAGGGCCGCCCCGATGCCGAGCCGTGGCGCTCGATCACGATCCCGCCGCAGGCGACCGCGGTCGACCTGCGCCGCGATTGTCCGATCGGCGACTGCGTCACCGTGAAGCTTCGTGAGCAGGTTGGCATTGTTCGACTCTCTATCAAAGAGAAACCGTCCGTGCGCCAAGCCTTTCAGTACGCTCTCGTCCTTGCGGTCGATATGCACCAACCGCTGAACGTCGGCTATCCCCCAGGGACCGACGGCGACGGTTCGGAGGTCATGCTTCGCGGCGAACCAACGACCCTCTACGAGGTCTGGGAGTCCGGGCTCTTTGCCGACGAGGATGAGGAAGCTTTGGCTGACCGAATTCGCGCGCGCGTCGCCGCCGCGGATGCGCGAGAATGGAGCCTTGGCACTCTAAAGACCTGGACTTGGGACACGCACGAGACAGCGGTCAAGGTCGCCTACGGCACGTTGCCCAGCGGCAGCCCCCCGGCGCTAACTGAAGACTATCTCTCGCGTGCACGAGAAGCCGCCGAGAACGAGTTGGCCAAGGCCGTGGTTAGGCTCGCCGTTCTCATTAACGACATGTGGCCCTGAGGCTTGTCGATCGGAGCGAGCGCCCTTGCGAGGCTCACTCGGCGGCGGCGGCGGAACGTTGCTCGCCGACATATCGCTCGACATAGGCGCGCAGCCCGGCGCGCAGCTTATCCATCACGGGCCATGGCCCCTGCGAAAGCACACGGTCGCGGATTCGCTCGACCGGCAGTAGTTCTCGTGTCGACGAGGTGATGAAGACTTCCTCGGCCTCGTAGAGGTCTTCGAGCAGCAGCGTTCGTTCTTGAACCGGTGTGTCGGCGAGGTCGAGTTCTCGTAGCATCACCGCGCGGGTTACTCCCGGCAGCGGCCCCGCCGAGAGCGGCGGCGTGTAGGTGACTCCGTCAACAACGGCAAAGATGTTGGCTGAGGTGCACTCAGCGATCTGGCCTCGTTCGTTGAGCAAGATGACTTCGTCGAAGCCGTTCCTTTGTGCGGTTTCGATCATAGTGAGATTGTGCGCCCAGGACAACGACTTAGTGCCGGCAAACGGCGAGGCGGCGTGTCGGCCCTGCTTCCGGACATCGAGCGAAACTCTGTCGGCCCAATCGTGCAGGTCGATCGAGAAGGCGACCAGATCGGCCGCGCGGCCCGAGCCCGGTCCCTGCCAGGCGCCGCCCTCGCTGCGCACCACGCAGACTCGCATCGAGGCTTCCGGCGACTGGTTCCTATCGATTAGTGCGAGCAGATTGCGGCGAACCTCCTCGCGGTTGAGCTCGAAGGGCACGTGCAGCAGCTCGGCGTCGCGCTTCATGCGCTCCCAATGACGCTCGTAAGCAAATGGAACGCCTTGATAGATACGAAGGGTCGTAAATACGCCCCAACCGGCAAGCAGGCCGAGTTGCCCCGGCCGCAGGATCGCTTCGTTCGCCTCGGTGATTCGGCCGTTGTAGAGAACGTAGGGATGCACTGGGGCCATTATGGCCGATGCGAATGGGCGGATGAGGGGGCGGGCGCCGGGCGACTGTGCCGTGCTGCCGCAGCTCATTCCTTGTGAAACCGGCGCGCCAACGCTTCGAGCCTGGCTCGTCCCGCAGGCCCTCGCCAGTCCGGCACGACAGCCTCGCGGTTGAGCGCTTCGATCTCGGTGCGGCGAATCGAGACGTCGTTGGGAGCAATCACGCCGACCTTGACGTAGCCCTTGCCGGTATCGAGAATGCGCACCTCGATCTCCTCTCCGACTCGGAAGGACTCGCCCTTGTTGCGCCGAAACACGAGCATCAGGACCTACTCTCCGCCCAATGAATGGAGGCTCGGGTAGTCGCTCGAGAGCTGAGCCACTTGCTTGGCGAGGAGTGTGGCGGGATTGATTACCAGGGGCGCGAAAAGGTTGCAGGCGGCAGGACGCCTCGCTCCCGGCAAGATCAGCACGGCGAGGCAGAGCAGGCGGCTCTGCTCGGCTCCCGAGGAGAGGCCCAGCACCTCGCGGTCCCGTCCTGACAGCTTTAGGCTGTAGTCGCGGATGACAGCGTGGACCGGGATCAGCGGTAGGCTGACGTTCTCGTCCTCGACGTTTTGAAGCACCAGGATTGGGTCCATGTCCTCAGGACGCATGATGACGAAGCGCGTCGAGGAGGTCAGGCCCGGCACTCCTTCGGGAAAGGTAATCACGCCCTCTTCGGGGATATCCTCAAGGGGAGGCATCGCAGCTCGAACCGCCGACTAGGAGCCGCTCTCGGGCATCTTGCGCGCAAGGATCTCCATTCCGGAGATGTAGCGTTCGCTGACGGAATAGCGCACAGGGGCGAAGCCCCAGACGCCCAGCAAAGCGTAGAGCCGGGCACGATCGAAGTTGTGATAGTGCTCGATCTCGCCCCAATAGGGGTTGCGGTCGGCGGCGTCGAGCGTCCGCCAAACGAGCGTGTCGCTGTTAGGGCATGAGACGAACAGCAGCCCGTCGTCGCGCAGCAATCGGCGAACTTGCAGCATCGCGTCGCCGGGGAAGGGAACATGCTCGAGCACGTCGGCGAGCGAGATGACGTCGAACATGCCTTCGTCGCTGATCTGCGGGAGCTCGGCCTGAAAGGCTGCATAGCCGAGGCCCCTCATCTTCTCGACCACGGAGCCTCGCAGATCGATGCCGGCGGCCTCGAATCCGAACTCAGCCGCTGTCGCTAACAACGCTCCCGAACCGAACCCGACGTCGATCCACCGCCCGCACTTCCCTCCGGCCAAATCGACCGCCGCGCCGACGATCCGCGCCGAAGCCGCGCGGCCAGCCTGAGCATCGCCGCCTGGCTCCTGGTGCGGATTCGTCTTTTCGAGCAGCTTCTCGAGCGCCGCGGGCTGGTAGTGTCCTTCGGTGAAGACGTGGCCGCAGGCGCGACAACTCATCCAGCGCATCCGTTCGGGCAGGCCCGGACTCCACAATGGATGCGAGTTGCACGAGACTTCACGCAGGTTCTCGATCTCAGTCGCGGTGCAGAGCGGACAGCCTTCGTACAGTGTGCGCGTTCCGTCATCGGAGACGCGGGCTTCGGCCTCGGTGGCCTGCGAGGCCGTTTCTGGCGTAGTAGCGGACATGGCTTCTTCCTCCCCGAACTAATCGGCCGAAACGGTCGAGCTGTGTAGTCGCGCTCGAGGCTGACCGATGAGGCCTTGAGAGAGGCGACCCCGCGAGTATGAGCCGAAACGAGACCAGGAGACGCAGTCGGCGGCACGCGAGCGCTCCCAGGCTGAGCCTCACGCTGATTGCGCGCAACGAGGAGGACTTCCTAGGCGATTGTCTCGACTCGGTGCGCGACTTGGCGGATGAGATGGTCGTGGTCGACACCGGCTCGGACGATCGCACTCGCGATGTGGCCCGCGAGCATGGCGCCCGGGTGTTTGAGTTTCCTTGGAATGAGAGCTTCGCCGAGGCGCGCAACGCCGCACTCTCGCACGCGACCGGCGATGCGGTGTTGCAGCTCGACGCTGACGAGCGGCTGCAACCGGAAACCCACGACGCGGTTCGCTCGGCCCTGAGGCAAGCAGACCGGGACTACTGGTATCTCAACCTCACGAACCTCTCCGCGGAGGGCCCCGTCGGAGACGTCGTTCGAACCCTACGGCTGTTTCGACACACCCCAGGTTTGTGCTATGTCGGGCGCATCCACGAGCAACCGGTGCTCGACCGGCCGGGGCGCGGCGGTCTCTGCAATGCCATGATCTTCCACTTAGGCTATCAGTCGCAAGTCTTTGCAAAAAAAGGTAAATCACAGCGCAATCAGTTACTGATTCGGCGTGGACTCGAGGACACCGCCGAGGGGGGCGACGCCAGACTGCGCAGCCTGTACCTCTTCTATCACGCGCTGCAGGGGGAAGGCGACGAGCGTATGGCCCGGCTCACGGATCTGGCGGAATTCGTGCGGGCTCGGGAGGGGGAACTGCGTAGTCGCATGCCGTGGATCCCTTGCGGCATGATCCATTACGCCGCCGAGCGGCGCAATCGCGGCGACGATCGAGCTGCAGCGGATGCTGTGCGCTGGACGAGCAAGCGCTACGGAGAGTCGCCGGTGCTCAATGCGCTAGCCGCGCATGCCTGTTTGCGCGAGGGCGACTTCGAGGGCGCTGAGCGGCTGCTGCGGCGCTCCCGCGAGCAGCGCCTCGATCCGGGATCGATCCACCTTGAGTATCACCTCGTGCCCGGCATCGCGATCGCCGTCGCCGATGTGGTCGAGGCCGAGCTGCGTGAGCGGCAAGGACGCTTTGAGGTCGCTGAAGAGATCTACCGCCGGGTGGATCTTCGGCGCACCAAGATCGCCGGCAGGCTCGCTGCGGTCCAGATCGCCCAGGGCAAACTCGAACAGGCTCTTGCCGCTCTAAACGAGCACGGGACGCCGGTTGAGCACGCCCCGCCGGCGGAAGCCTCGGCCGGGCTAATTCTCTCGCTTCTGGCGCAGTCGAGCGACGGACTGTTGCGATGGGGAGAGCGCGTGCGTGAGGTCGCGCCGTCGAACGCGATGTGCCGGCGAGTGCTCGACCGGGTGGAGTCCTGGACGCCCGATAGGGCGTTCTGCCAGGCGGACTTTCCGGAGCTGCAACAAATCCTGCGGCTGCCGGCTACGATCGAGTCTCCCGCCCCGAAGCGGTGACGATCAAAGGGCGCGACCAAGGCCGCGCCCTTCTATGAATCGTCGCCGGCGGCCGGTTAGTTCACTCGCTTTTCCGGCGCCTGAGCGATGAAGTCGTCAACCAGACGGCGCTGCTCTTCCGGAGTCATCGACGAACGCACGAGCTTCGACGCCGCCTGGATCGCCAAGTCGGCGGTCGTGCGGCGCAGCTCCTGCATCGCTGAGCGTTGCTCGGCCTCGATCCGGCGTAGCCCCTGCTCAATCGTCTTCTGCGATTCGGCCTTGGCTTCTTCGAGCATTTTGGTGCGCAGGTGTTCGGCCTCTTCCTTGGCCCTCGCCACCATCTGCTCCGACTTCTTGAGCCCTTCGGAAGAGTCGCGCTTGGCCTGCGCGATCGCCTCCTCGGCCTGCTTGTTGGCCTTCTCGGCCTGAGTCAGAGCGTCATGAATTTTTTGCTCCCGGTCGTCGAGCGCCGCGAGCATGGGGATCCATGCGATCTTGCGCAAGACGAGCAGGGTCAGCACAAAGGTGACGACCGTCCAGATCATCAACCCCGGCTCGAAACGAAGTAATGCAGATTCGGCTGCCATAGGCGCCTCCAGCGGATCGAGCCCGCGGTTACGTCATGAAGATGATGACGAAACAGACACCCAGAGCGATGACTGCAACGCCTTCGAGAAGGAACAACGGCAGCTGGAACGCGGCCGTGATGTCCTTGGCTGCCTGCGGTTGGCGAGCAATGCTTTCTACGGCGGCGGCGGTGAATTTGCCGATGCCGATGCCGGCTCCGATGGTAACGATACCGCCGCCGATTCCGGCGCCGAAGTAGTGGATCGTGCTCGCTCCGCCGTCTTGGGCCAGCGCGGCCGCGGGCGACAACAGCGCCAGCGCGATCATGATCAGAAACAGCTTAGCAGCTCGGTTGACAGTTCCTTGCATCTTAGAAAACTCCTGGTTCAGGTTCCTTAGTGGGATTCGTGGACAACCATCCCGATAAACAGGGAGGTCAAAAGCGTGAAAACGTAGGCCTGGATCAAAGCTACGATGATCTCGAGTAGGTAGATGGCGACCGCCAACCCGAGCGACAACGGGGCGACCAGCAGGCTCTTAAAAACAAAAATGAAGCCGAGCATCACGAGGATCACAATGTGACCCGCCGTCATGTTCGCTCCGAGGCGAATGGTCAGCGCAACCGGCTTGACCAGCAAGCTCAGTATCTCGATCACAAAGACCAGCGGCGCGACGACCAGCGGCGTTCCCGGAGGCACGAAGTGCTTGACGTAGCCGAACAGCCCTTGCGAGGCGACGCCGGAGGCTACGATCAACATCAGAGTGATCAGCGCCAGCGTCATGGTGACATTCAAGTTGCTCGTCGCCGTATAGCCGCCCGGCACCATGCCGAGCAGGTTGCACGTCAAGATGAACAGGAACAGCGTACACAGGAAGGGCGTAAACGCCCGTCCGTACTTCTCGCCCATGTTGGCGACGGCGATCTGATCGCGGATGAAGACGACGATAAATTCGAGGGCGTTCGTGACGCCTTTGGGAGCGGATCCGAGCGCCGATTTTCGAGTCGCCGCCCCGACAACGACGATCAACGTCACGGACGCGATCAACATCATCACCACGGCTTTGCTGATCGCCCATTCGTCGAGCAGCGGAACGCCCATGGAGGCGTTCGAGATGTGATGCATGATGACGTCGGCCAGCGTCTCCTCATGCGCTCCGTGCTCACCGGCTTCGGCCGCCGCGGCCAACATCGCTAGGGGAATCCCGTTCAGCATGTCTTCGATTCCACGAACCGTTGATAACGGACGCCTTCAAACAGCTGTCCGACGAAATAGCCGAGCAGCAGCGAGACTACGAACGGAATCGGCTCCAACAAGCGATTCGCTAAGACGACCACAAGAGCGCCGAGAACCCAGATGGAGCGCAATGTGATTCCCATCAACGCAATCGTCCAGACCGCGTTGAGCGGACGGCCAGACCAGTAGCGCATCAACGCCTCGGAAATTCCGATCGTCGCCAAACCCGCCGTCAGTCCTACTATGAGCGCTTCCATCATCGCTTCAACATCTGCTTGGCCAGGTTATAAAGCCCGACCACGATTCCCGTGAACAATCCGATTAGTGCGGCCGCCGGATTCTTGCCTGTCTGCTCTCCAATCAACCAACCGACCAGCAAGCAACCGATTACGGCACTACTGAGCGATCCTGCCGCTCCGAGCGCCCCGACTGGCTGGAGCTCGTCCTCTGCTCGTTCTTGCAGAGTCGGCGTGGGCTCGTCGTCGGGAACGTCCCTCATCGTCCTCGCGCTTGCGCGCGTCGATACGGCTGATTTGGTTGGGTTGAGAAGGCGGCTGTCCGATTCCCCGTTCGGTCCGATCTAACCTTCGACGATACCAAACGCTTCGCTGCTCCAGCAACCAAAAATCCGGCCCAGCCGCACGAAATCTCGTCTAACGCAACGCCAGTAGTACCGTTTCGCTCGCGAAGCGGATGAACGGTTCCGGATAGAGCCCGATCGCCAACGTGAGCACGCCGCAGGCGCCGACGGCGAGTTTCGTTCCCCAGCCGATCGAAAGCTCGGCCGGATCTTCGCTTGTCTCGAGAAAGGCTGAGCGCACGATGCGGAAATAATAGTAGGCCGCAACTGCTACGTAGAGCGCGGCGACAATCGCCAAGAAATACTCGCCGGCCTCGACCAGCCCGAGAAAAATAAAATACTTGCCGTAGAAGCCCGCCAGCGGCGGAATTCCGGCCAGCGAGAGCATGAAGATCAGCAGCAGAATTGCGTAGCCGGGTTGCCGATGGATTAGTCCGGCGAGGTCGTCGACCTCCTCGGCGGCCTGGCCGTCGCGGCGCATCATCGTCACCACGGCGAAGGCGCCGAAGTTCATAAAGACGTAGGCCAGCAGGTAAACGGCGATGCCCTTGAGTCCCGATTCGTTCGCCGCGACCAGACCTAGGAGGATGTAGCCGGCGTGTGAGATTGAGCTGTAGGCCAGCAGGCGCTTGATGTTCGATTGGGTAAGCGCGGCTAGGTTGCCGAGGATCATCGTGAGCAGCGCGACCGTGCCGAGCATCGGCGCCCAGGCTTCGTGCGCGGTCGGCAGCGCGACGAGGAAGATGCGAACCATCATCGCGAAGGATGCGGCCTTCGAGGCCACCGAGACGTATGCGGTGATCGGCGTCGGAGCGCCCTCGTAGACGTCGGGAGCCCACATATGAAAGGGCACGGCAGCGATCTTGAACAGCAGCCCGACCGAGGTCGTCGCCAGAGCGAGCAGCAGGATCGGATCGGTCGGCGACATCCGACCCACGGCTCGGCCGATCTCAACGAGGTTGGTCGAGCCGCTGATGCCGTACAAGATCGAGAAGCCGTAGGCCAGCATCCCGCCCGAGAGAGCGCCGAGGATGAGGTACTTCATTGCCGCTTCGTTCGCGCGCCGACGGTCGCGGAGGAAGCCGACCATCACGTAGAACGAAAGCGCCATCAGCTCGAGGCCGATGAAGAGGGTCACAAGGTCGTGGCTCATCGCCATCGCCGCCATACCGGCTTGGGCGAAGAGCATCAGGGCGTAGAGCTCGCCGCGTTGCGACCCCTCGTCATCCATGTACCGCATGGATAACAGGATCGCCAGCACCGCCGAGACGACGAAGATCCAATTGAAGAAGACCGCCATGTCGTCGACGATGATTGCGCCGCCCAGCGCTCGCAACGGTCCGCCTTCGGCGATGTCGCAGCTATAGACCCACAACATGGCGCCCGCGGCGATCTCGCCCAGCAGCGCGGCGACGGCGTTCGCCGCCTTGCGTCCGCGGCCGAGCAGGAAGTCCGTCAGCAGGATCCCGCAGCCGAACAGGCACAGTAAGAGGATCAGCTTGAGGCTGTGGAAGTCAGCCGCGCTGAACTCGATCGCTCCGTTCATCGTCGGGCCGCCTCAGCCAACTGGGTGTCATTCGGTTCGAGCGGATTGACGATGCCGTTGCGTGAATAGTAGCCCGGATCCACGCGTTCGACGATCTTGGCGACTGGCTTTTCGATCAGATCAAAGTGCTGTTTCGGATAGAGTCCGATCCAGAAGCACCAGGCGATTAGCGGAACCATCACGGTGATCTCACGCCAGTTGAGATCGGTCACGTTTTCGTTCTTCGGATTGGTAATCGGTCCAAGCATGATCCGCTGGAACAGCCACAACAAGTAGGCCGCGCCGAGCACGATGCCGGAGACGGCGAAGGCCGCCCACCAGATATTCTTCTCAAGCGCGCCGCGCAGGATCGTGAATTCCCCGATGAAGCCGTTGAGCCCCGGCATGCCCATCGAGGCGAGCATCGAGATCGCAAAGAACACCGTGTAGATCGGCATTCGATTCGCCAAGCCGCCGTACTCGGAGATCTCCCGAGTGTGGCGGCGTTCGTACATCACGCCTACGGCAAGGAAGAGAAGAGGCGTCGAGAGCCCGTGGTTCAGACCTTGCAGGAAGCCGCCGGCGATGCCGTTTGGGTTCAGCGCGATGATGCCGAGCGTACAAAAGCCCAAGTGGCTTACCGAGGAATAAGCCACGAGCCGCTTCCAGTCTTTCTGCATCAAGCTGACGAGCGCTCCGTACACGATCGCGATGATCGAGATTGTCGCTACCGTGTTGATGACGATGTCGGAGCGCGCCGCCTCCGGCAGCAGCGGGAACGAGAACCGAAGGAAGCCGTAGAGGCCCATCTTCAGCATGATGCCCGCCAGGATGACGGAACCCGCTGTAGGCGCCTCGGTATGCGCGTCTGGCAGCCAAGTGTGGAAGGGGAACATCGGAACCTTGATCGCGAAGCCGAAGAAGAATCCGAAGAACAGCCAAATCTGGAGATCGGGCGGTACGTTGGTGAGCCGCAGCAGATCTTCGATCGCGAAGCTGCCGACTCCGAACTGCTCGACGTGCTTGAAGTAGAGCACCAACATCGAGAGCAGCATCAGCACAGAACCCGCCAAGGTGTACAGGAAGAACTTGATGGAAGCGTAGAGCCGCCGCGAGCTTCCCCAGATGCCGATGATGAAGTACATCGGCACGAGCGTGATCTCCCAAAAAACGTAAAAGAGGAAAACGTCAAGCGCCATGAAGACGCCCATCATCGCCGCCTGAAGGAACAGGAAGAAGATGTAGTATTCCTTGACGCGCTCTGTGATCCCCGACCAGGAGTAAAGGATCGACAGGAACCCGATCACCGCCGTCAACATGATCATCAACAAGCTGATGCCGTCGACGCCGAGATAGTACTGCGCGCCCAGAGTTGGAATCCAGGGGATTCGCTCGACGAACTGATATTCAGCGATCGAGGAGTCGAAGCCCGTCAGCAGCGGAATGGTGACCAGCAGGCCGAGCGCGGCGAAACCGTTGGCGACAATCTTGATGAGCTGCGTGTTTTCTTTCGGCAGCATCATCAGCACAAACATGCCGACGGCCGGGGTCATCCAAATAATGGTGAGAAGATGTTCCTGCATGAATTCCTAAACCCCTGCGCTTAGAAGACGTAGTAGCCGACCAGCGCGATCGTTCCCAGTAAGATGAACAACGCGTAATTGTGCATCAGTCCGGTTTGCAGCATGCGCACCGGCCACGAAACGGCTTTGAACAGGAACGCCGTCAGCCGAACCGTTCCGTCAACCAACCAAGTATCGATCCAAATCGAAATCGAGGATTCCAACTTTGTCGCCCAAGCAACGCCGTTGACTCCGCCGTCGACGATCTTCTTGTCGAAGGACCAAAGCTTCGTGCCGCCGCCCTTGGCGAAGCCGTCGACGAAAAGGAAATTGTAGATCTCGTCGACGTAGTACTTGTTGAGCGAGAGCTTGTGGAGCGGCCCAAGCAAGCGCTCCATCGGGTCGCCGTCGTACTTCGGCTTGTTGAAAAGCTTGCCCGCGAACAGGATAGACACCACTGCTAATCCGACCGAGCACGCCATCAGAATCCATTCCGGCAGCGTCGAGTGATGCTCGCCCGCCGCGCCATGGCTTGCAATGACCACCGAATGGCCAAGCCAATGCTCAAAGGGCGCATGGAAAAGTCCGATGTCGGCCCAGGCCGCGGGCGTCGCCGCCCAACCCGCGAGCACGCTGCCTGCCGCGAGTACGATCAGCGGAATCGTCATTGTCCGCGGCGATTCGTGAATATGCTTCGCCGCCTCGGCGTCGACGCGCGACTCGCCGTGGAAGGTCATATAGATTAACCGGAACATGTAGAACGCGGTCATTCCGGCGGTCGCAAAGCCAATCGCCCAAAGCCACTGATGATGCGTCGCCCAGGCCTGCCACAGAATCTCGTCCTTCGAGAAGAAGCCCGCAAGGCCCGGAATACCGGCGATGGCGATCGCTCCGATCAGCATCGTCTTGTAGGTGATCGGGATCTTGTCCTTGAGCCCGCCCATCTTACGCATGTCTTGCTCGCCCGATACGGCGTGGATCACCGAGCCGGAACCAAGGAAGAGCAACGCCTTGAAAAAGGCATGTGTGTAGACGTGGAAGATGCCGACCCAGAACGCGCCCACGCCGCAAGCGAGGAACATGTAGCCGAGTTGGCTGACCGTCGAGTAGGCGAGGACCTTTTTGATATCGAACTGCGTCAGGCCGATCGAAGCGGCGAAGATCGCCGTCAGACCGCCGACGACGGCTACGACCATCATCGTATCGGGCGTGAGCACATAGACCGCGCTCGAACGCGCCACCATGTACACGCCGGCGGTAACCATCGTCGCCGCATGGATCAGCGCCGAAACCGGGGTCGGGCCTTCCATCGCATCGGGCAGCCAGACATAGAGAGGAAGCTGCGCTGACTTACCGGCCGCTCCGATAAAGAACAGCAACGTGATCAGGCTCAGAACGCCGAAGGTCGTCTCGGTCGTGTAGCCGCCAGACGCAAGCGCCGGCCCGATCTCGGTGAACTGAATCGTCCCGAGCGCCGAGACCATTAGCAGCATGCCCATCACGAAGGCAGCGTCTCCGATCCGGTTGACCAAGAAAGCCTTGTTCGCAGCGTTCGTCGCCGACTTCTTGTGGAAGTAGAAGCCAATCAGCAAGTAGCTGCATAAGCCGACGCCTTCCCACCCGACGAACAACAACGCATAGTTATTCGCCAGCACCAGCGTCAGCATGAAGAACAAGAACAGATTCAGATAGCCGAAGAAGCGGTAGTAACCGCCGTCATGGGCCATGTAGCCGATCGAATAGACGTGGATCAGGAAGCCGATGCCGGTGACGACCAGGACCATCACCGAGCTCAGCGAATCAAGCAAAAATCCCCAGTCGGCTTGGAACTTGACCAGATTCCCGGCGTTGGTGGCCGTATCAAGTCCGGCGATCCAGGTCCACTTGACGACCTCGTGGCTGTGTCCTTCTACGCTCGCGAGTTGGATCACCGCTCCAGCCGCGAACAGGAACGAAAGCAGTACCATGCCGGGGCAGAGGAAGTTGATGATGGCCCGGCCCGGCGGCGGCGCGTGATGATCGCCGTGTCCGTCGCCGGCGTGCTGCGGATCGAGCCGCTGTCCGAAGAGCAGCATCACCGCCGCTCCGACCAGCGGGAAGAGCGGAATTAGCCAAATGCTGTCGAGAAAGAACATACGTCTAAGCCCGAGCCGCTACCAGCGGAGCAGGTCCACCTCGTCGGCGTGCACGGTTTCTTTGTTGCGAAACAGCGCGATCAAGATGCCTAGCCCAACCGCGGCCTCGGCCGCCGCGTCGGTGATGATGAAGATCGTAAAGACCTGTCCGTTGACGCTCTGCCAGTAGTTCGAAAAAGCCACGAGATTGATGTTGACTGCGTTGAGGATCAGCTCGATCGACATCAACATCACGATCAAGTTGCGCCGAGTGAGCACTCCGACCGTACCGATCACGAGCAGCCCGGCGCTGAGAAAGAGATAGTGTTCGGTGGTGATCATCTATCCTTCGCCCTCCGCCGCGCCGGTTTTCGACATCGTCACCGCGCCGACGATCGCCACCAGCAGCAGGATGGAAGCAAGCTCGAACGGCAGCAAATACTCGTTAAAAAGCGTATAGCCGACCTCTTGTGAGTTTTGCGTGATGTCGCCGGGACCGGCCGGGATGCGTGGTGCGGCAACCTCGAACGTCGATACGCCCTGCGAGATCACGGTCGCGAGCAGGACCATGAGCAGTGCGCAGGCGACGAACGCGATCCATTTCTGCGAAGCGAAACGGCGTTGCAGCGATTCCTCGCGCACCGGCACGAGCATGATCACGAATAGGAACAGGACCGTGATGCCGCCGATGTAGACGACTACCTGCACACCTGCGAGAAACTCAGCGCCTTGCAGAAGAAAAATTCCGGCGACGCCGACGAGCGTATTGATCAACCAAACCGCGGCGTAGACCACGTTGCGGCGGGTAATGCACGCCAGCGCGCTGCCGAGAATCATCACGGCGAAGACGTAAAAGAAAATGCTGTCGAGCATCATGGTGCGTCTAGAACTTGTACTCGGTAGGCAGCGGGCCTTCTTCGAGCATTTGACGATCCCAGATCTGACCTTCGCGCGTGAACGTCGCCAGCTCGAAGTCTTGGGTTAGCTCGAGGGCGTCGACTGGGCAGGCGTCCTCGCAAAGCCCGCAAAACATGCAGCGCGAAGTGTCGTAGGTGAACGTCGTCAGATCCTTGCGCTTCGTCTCAGGGTTGCGCTGCGAGGTTACGACGATCAACTGTTCCGGGCAGGCCAACGCACACAGGTTGCAGGAGATGCATAGGGTCTCGCTGGTGTCGGGATGCGTGTTCAGCCGCGGCGCGCCGCGAAAGCGCTCCGCCACGGCCGGCCGCTCCTGAGGATACTGCTCGGTTACCGCCAGCGACGGCTTCTGATTCTTGAACGTGGCCCAAAGGCCCTGCAGCAAGTCGACCAGGAAGACGGTGCGCAATAACTGGCTCATCAATCTCTCTCCCCTACCGCAAGACGAGCAGCGCGACGGCGTTGACGATCAACGCTCCGATGCTGATCGGAATCAACCATTTCCACCCGAAATCCATCAACTGGTCGTAGCGTAGGCGCGGAAACGTCCCGCGATACCAGATGAAGAGATAGACCAGTACGCCGACCTTCAGCACGAACCATAACAGCCCGATGATCTTCTCATTGACCATCGGGACGGCGAAAGCCGCACCGAGCAGGAAGCACAGACCCGCGACGCCCGCCAGAACCGCGCGCTGCTCGGGCAGGATCAACCCACGGAGCAGATAGACGCAGCCGGCGCCGATCCCAATGAACAACAACAGCGGAAAAGCCACATTCAGCGGCATCGCCAGCCACTCGACGTTCGGGAACGGCCGCAGCCAGCCCCCGAAGAACACCGTTACTGCAATACCGGAGATGACGAAGATCGAGGCGTACTCGGCCAAGAAAAACAGTGCGAAGCGGAAACCGCTGTACTCGGTGTGAAATCCCGCGACGAGCTCCGACTCGGCCTCGGGTAAGTCAAACGGCGCGCGGGCCGTCTCGGCCACCGACGCGATCAGAAAGACCACGGTCGGGACAATCATCAGCCCGAAGTTTTCGAACGCGCCCCACATGCCGCGCTCGAGTTGAGCATAAACAATGCCCTGCATCGAGAGCGTGCCCGCGACCATCAACGCGGTAACCAGCGCGAACCCCAGAGGCACCTCGTAGCTGACCATCTGCGCCGCTGAACGAAGCGAGCCCATCAGAGAGTATTTGCTGTTCGACGCCCATCCGCCGAGAATCGCCCCCAGCACGCCGATCGACGAAACAGCGAGGATAAACAGAACACCGATATTGACGTCGGCGATGTAGAAGACATCGCTGAGCGGCAGAACCGCGAATGCCGATAACGCGGTGAAGGTGGAGACCACGGGCGCCAGCCAAAACAGCGCCTTGTCCGCTCCGGCCGGGATGATGTCTTCCTTCAGCATTAGCTTGAATGCATCGGCAAGCGGCTGCAAAAGGCCGTAGGGCCCCACCCGCATCGGTCCCAGGCGGACTTGCAGATCGGCCAATACCTTGCGCTCGATCAAGACGATGTATCCCGCCATCAGCGGAAACAACGCGATGATCAACAGCGTGAAGATCAGCGGAACGACGTACGGATTGTTGAGAATCTCTTCCATTACCGCTTGCGGCTCCTAACGGTCGACCTCGCCGAGGACGATATCGATCGTGCCGATGATCGCAACCACGTCGGCGACCAGACTTCCTCGGCACATTTTGTCGAGTGCGCCCAAGTTTACGAATGACGGCGGCCGAACGCGCAGACGGTAGGCGTTGAGTGATCCGTCGCTGACGACGTAGTAGCCCAGCTCGCCCTTCGGCGCCTCGATCGAAACGTACGCCTCGCCGGGCGGCGGCTTGATCACCTTGCCGACCTTGCCCTTGATCGGTCCGGACGGAAGGTCCGAGACTGCTTGGCGGATAATGCGCACCGACTGGCGCATCTCTTCCATACGCACGACATACCTGTCGTAGGTGTCGCCGGTCTCTCGCGTCGGAATGTCGAACTCGTAGTTCTCGTAGCCGCTGTAGGGTTGCGCCCGGCGCAAGTCCCATTCGACTCCAGCGGCGCGCAAGACGGGACCGGTCACGCCGTAGTCCTTGCAATCGGCGGCGTTGAGGATGCCGATTCCCTTGGTGCGTCCGACCCAGATGCGATTCGTGGTTAGAAGCTCTTCGTATTCGTCGATCTTCCCTAGCATCACATCGCAGAAATCGATACAGTCCTTCTCGAAGACGTCGTAGGTCTCATACTGCAGTCCGCCGATGCGGAAGGCGTGCGTAGTGAGCCGCGCGCCGCAGTACTTTTCGAAGATCTGCAAGATGATCTCGCGTTCGCGAAAACACAGGAACACGGGCGTGATGGCGCCGATGTCGAGCGCGTGGGTACCCAGCCAGAGCAGGTGCGAGGCAATTCGGTTGAGCTCGGTCAGAGCGACCCGAACCGCTTGCGCCCGCGCCGGAATCTCGACGTCCAGCAGTTTCTCGATGGCCAAGCAGTAGCCCAGTCCGTTCGAGACGGCCGCAACGTAGTCCATGCGGTCGACGTAGGGCCCGAACTGCTGATAGGTGCGATTCTCGGCGATCTTCTCGACGCCGCGATGCAAATACCCGATGACGCACTCGGTCCCGAGAACCTTTTCGCCGTCCAGCTTGAGGATCACGCGCAACACGCCGTGCGTCGACGGATGCTGCGGCCCCATGTTGAGGACCATCTCGTTGGCGTCGAGAAAGGTCTCGTCGGTCTGCGGCAGAGGCGCTGTGCTGATGGTGTCGGCCATTATTGTGCGCTCTCAATGTTGAGGTTCTCGCGAACCCAACCCTCGTCCTGCTCGATGAGCCCGTAGTCCTTGCGCAGGGGGTAGCCCTCCCACTCGTCCGGCATCAGGATGCGAGTCATGTTCGGATGGCCCTCGAACTCGATGCCGAACATGTCGAAGACTTCGCGCTCGGCCCAATCCGAGGTGCTGTAGAGCTTCGAAGCGGTCGGAGCCTTCTCACCCTCGGCGACGAGCGCCTTAACCCGTACGCGAGTGTTCTTCGAGAACGAGTAGAGGATCCAAACAACCTCGAAGCGCTTCTCTTTCTTGGGGTAGTCGACGGCGGTTAGGTCGACGAGGTAGTCGAATCCCTCTTCGTCGCGCAAGAAGGCCAGCAGCTCTTCCACGGCGTCGAGATCGGCAACCACGAAATCTTGTTCACGGTAGGTTAGAGGCTCACCGATGCGGTCGCCGAAGAGTCCCTTGATCCGACCCGATAGCTCGTCCTCCCACGGAGCGGTCTCCATGACCGCGGGCTTCTTTACGACTTTCTTCGCAGCGGGCTTCGGAGCCGGTTTCTCGGCTGGTTTCTCAGCGGCAGCGGCGGGTTTCTCGGCTGCGGGCGCCGCGGGCTTCTCAGGAGCGTTTTGCTCGACGGGAGCCGCGGGCTCCGCCGAGCCCGATTGAGGCCCTTCTGGGGGCTTTTCGTCTTCGGCCATTGTGCAGCAAAACGCGACTGCCTGGGAGAAATTAGCCGAATCCCAGGCTGTGTCGCGAAGCAATAGTGGACCACAAGGCCTGCGAGAGTGTCAAGAAAGCGGGCGCTCAAACGGATGCGGTCGCTTGACGGCGGCTTTCCTCGAGCCGAGCAGGCCTAGAACTCGAACGTCGGACGGACGCCGGCGGACTCGAATGCCGCTTCGAGCAGATCGTAAGAGTCGATCGCGGCGCCGAGCGGGTGGTAGTCGTCGCGGCGGTGAATCTGCGAGCTTACCTCGACGGTGACTGAGCCGCCGTAGCCCTCCGCGAGGAGCAATCGCGCCAGCTTCTCGTAGTCCACGCCTCCCTGTCCCGGCAATAGAAAGCGCGGATGGTCGGCGTCGCCGGCGGCGTCTTTGACATGGACGAACGCCGTGTACGGCGCCATTGTCTTGAGTGAGCCCTCCAAAGTCAGGCCCTGCAGTTGAAAGTGACTGTAGTCATAGACCAGGCGGACGCGCCGCGTACCCGCCTTTTTCACGAGCCAAACGGCCTGTTCCGGCAGGTGTACGGCCCCGGAGACGTGCGCTTTGAGGGCGATCGTCATACGCTCACTGACGGCCAGCCGCGCCCAGTCCTTCAATCGCTCCGCCATGCGCTCGCGGCGCTCTTCCCACTCCCCGCGCTTCCCGCCGAGGACGGTTTCGACCAGCGGAGGCTCATCGGGTTGTAGGTCCCGGCCGAGATAGGAGGCCTGACGGAGCTTCTCAAGGTTCGCTGCGTGCTCGACGTCGTCGACGTCTAGGTCAAGGTTCTCCATCAACGCCGGAACACGAAGGCCGATGTCGTGCATCTGCGATCGCAACTGGGCGCGCTCGCCCCGGTTGAGCTGCGAAGGCTGGCCCGGCCAACCCTCCATCAGTGCCAGCTCGACGTCGTCGTAGCCGTTGCGGCCGCATGCTTCCAGCGCGTCGCCAAGCTTGAAATCCTTCATGCCGTAAAGGCTGAAACCGATCGAAAGGCGGGTCGGTTGTTTCGGAGCCGCCTCGTCAGGCTCCTGCGCCGAGGAGCGGCAGGGGCGCAGCGCGGTCCCCGCGGCGGCGGCCAGTATAGATCTTCTGGTCAACGACATTCCGTAGCGAGTCATTCTATCGCCTTTTCGGTCGGTTAATATGGAACAAGGAACACGCCATGAACGTAACGATTAGCCGTAGAGAGATCCTTCTTTCGTGCCTGGCCGCCTCGTCGGCGAGTGCCGCAGCTTTGCCTCGCCCCGCGACGCCGCTCGAGTTTCGCTCCCTATCGGGCAAGCAGGTCAACCTCGCCGCGCTCAAGGGCAAGGTCGTCGGCGTGATGTTTTTCTCGACTGATTGCTCGCACTGCCAGCACACGACGACGCTGCTTGGTCCGCTCTACGACGAGCTTCACCCCAAGGGGTTGGAGCTCTGCGGCCTAGCCGTCAACCCCATGGCGGCGGGGAATCTCGGCGATTTCAAGACCAAATACAAAGTTAAGTTTCCGCTGGGTCTCGTAACCCGTGCCGAGTGGACTCGCTTCACCGACATGCCAGCCACCGCCCGCGGCTACGTACCACACCTAGTGGTCGTCGATCGCCAAGGAGCGATCGTGGAAGACCATCCCGGCCTCGACCGGGACTGGTGGCAAGGCCAAGAAACAGGTCTGCGGCGTTCCTTCGAGCAATACCTGTAACAATCGGCAAGATGGCCGTTTTTTCCAGCGCGCCGTCCGTCCAGCCGAGCTGGGCGAGCCCCTATAGCCCGCTGTTTCGCAACGGCGACATCCAAACCATCGTCGGCCGATATTGGCCTTCGCGGCTCGACGAGGCGCGCCGGCCCACCGAATCGAAGCTGTTCGCTACCGAAGAGGACGTCCAAGTTCTCGGCAAGCTGAACAGCGGCGGAGGCCGCGCCGTGCTGCTGGCAGTGCACGGGCTGACCGCGTGCAGCGAAGCGCCCTACATGCTCACGCTGGCGCAGCGGGCGCTCGAGCGCGGGTTCGATACGGTGCGGCTGAACGTCCGCAACTGCGGCGACACCGAGCATCTGTGTCCGACGCTCTACCACTCCGGCCTGACCGTCGACTTGCGGCACGTCGTCGAAGCGCTGGCTCCTCGGCCGGTCTTCATCGCGGGGTTCTCGATGGGCGGCAATATGGCCCTCAAGCTTGCCGGGGAATGGGGTGAAACGCCCCCGGAGCACGTCTTGGGTGTGTGCGGCATCAGTCCGCCGATACGTCTCGACATCTGTTCGCGACGTATCGGCGAGTTTCGCAACCGGGTCTACGAAGTGCGCTTCTTGCGCCAACTGCGGACGGCGATCCGGCGCAAGCACGGCATCATGCCTCACTGTCCCGCCCCACGTTTTGACGGGGTCGACTCGATCTGGGCCTTCGACGAACGCTTCACCGCGCCTTCATTCGGCTTCGACGATGCCGCCGACTACTACAACCGCTGCTCGGCGGCGGGCTTCTTGAAGAGCATCCGCGTTCCGGCGTTGGTGATCCAGGCCGAGGACGATCCGTTCATCCCGTTTGACGTATTCCGCCACAGGGCCTTCGACGAGAACCCCAACCTGTCGTTGATGGCGGTGCCTCACGGCGGCCACGTGGCCTTTCTGGGGCGCGGCGCGGCGCGTTTCTGGGCGGAGGAACAAGCGATTCGCTTCTTCGAGAGCTTGCTGGAAGTCCAGGCCGGAGACCGGAGCGCGCCGATCTAGCGGAGAGCGCCCGTGCGGTCCGGCTTCTCGGCGGCTTCCGTGACCGGCTGCCTCTGATCGATCTCTTGCGCCAGTTGTCCCAGAGCGACCGAAAAGGGCTTTTCGTCCCAAGCCAACCGCATTCGGCCGCGCAGCCCAAATCGGTACTCAAGGACTAGGAAGATCATCCGCCAGCCGAGCTTGAAGGCTTTCCAGAAGCTTCCCGTCACCGCGGATTCGCCGATCCGCGGATGGTAGTTCAGCGGAATCTCAATGAAGGGAATTTGATGGGCGATCACTTCCAGCAGGATTTGCGGTCCGAAGTGCGATCCGCCGATCGTCAGATGCGGCCGCAGTTTCTCTAACGCCTCGCGGCGCAAGAGTCGATGGGTGCAGCCCATGTCGGTGAGGATCGTCGTATTGAACAAGACTTCGGTCATTTTCGCCACGGCCCAATTGCCCCAGCGAAGGAATCGGCCCATGTTCGCGCCTGCCCAGATGAATTCGCGGCTCGTTCGCGAACCAAAGACGACAGGTTTGTCATCCGAGTAGGCGAGCAACTTCTGCACGTCGTGTCCACTGAAGGTGCCGTCCGGCTCGGAGAGAATCATCAAGTCGGCCGTGCAGTTGTCGATTCCGCACAGCAGCGCGTTGCCGTATCCCTGTTTGCTCTCGAAAATTTCGCGCGCGCCGGTGCCGGCGACTTCCTCGGACGTGCCTGCGGCTGCGTTGTTGTTTACGACGATCACTTCGTCGACGAGGCCGGTCGCGAGGTAGTCGAGGACGGCGGCGCGGATCGAGTCCTTCTCGTTGTAGGTCGGGAAGATGACCGCTACTGTTTGACCGCGCCACATGAGAGGATCGCCTCGCTTAGCTCTTCGGCCTCTCGGCGACGAGTAGGAACTGACCCGCCAGCGGGCGAAACGGCAGAGAGAGGTAGGTCGAAATGAGCGGCCCCCAGACTGGTAATCGCGACTTGATCGTAAACGGCAGGAAACGCCCCTCCCGATGGACCACGCGCCAGCCTTGAGCCTCTAAGAAGTCGGCGAAGCTCGAGTCGGTGTAGATCGCCTTGTGGGTGTAGTCGTCGAAGTAGCGACGGGGCTCCAGCCGATAGTTCGGCTGTACGACGACGAGGCGGCCGCCGGGCTCGAGCACTCGCCGCGCCTCCGAGAGGATCTCCTCTCCCTCCGTGACGGTGAAGTGCTCGAAGAAGTTCGAAGCAAACACCGATCCGGCGCAAGCGTCGGGCAGCGGCAGCGGATCGAGTGCGGACTGAATCAGAGGCTCGACGTCCGGCGCCCAATGCTCCACCAGTTCCTCGTTCAAGTCGAGCGCCCACTTTTTTTTGGCGTAGATGAAGCGCGAGAGCTCGCCGTAGCCGGCGCCGAGCTCAAGCAAGCCGCGTGAGGGGTCAATGAACTTCTGCACGTATCCGGCGATGATGCGCCATAGCACAGCGCGGCGCGGATCGTAGGTGAAGCGTACCCGATGGTAGGCGTGATTGTCGGCCGGCAAGGACTCACTCGGCGCACAGATGGACGCAGACTTACTCATCGGCTTTTCAATCGGCCAATCTCAGTCTAGATCCATAGCCGAGGCGCGACCATGAGGGGTTTACCTGAGTCGCGAAGGCGAGGTACCGCCTGAGGTTTCCGTCTTGGCTGGTGGGTTAACCCGCCTTGGATCACACTTCACCGCGTGGCGCAATTAAGTGCGTGGGCAGTGGGGCTAGGGTTTCGGCTCGTAGACGTAATCGCCTGCGAGCAAAGCGCCCGGCAAGTGTTTGACCAGCCGATAGTTCTCCCGAATTGCCTGAAGCTGAGGCTCTGGCAGCGTCGGCACCTCCGGCGTCTGTAGCTCGGGATTGGGGTCGAACACATCGTCGTAGAGAACGACCGTGGCGAAGGCCTTTGCGGCGAGATCGCGCCGCACGGGCTCGGGATCGACGAAGCCCGCTTCGACGATCAGACGGTAGATTAGCGGCTCGACCTCGATGCGTCCCCGAAAAGCCAGCAGCGGATCCATCTGCACGGCGAGAACGCGGCCGCGCTCCGGCTCCAGGTAGGGTCGGATTGCCTCGAGCTCTTGCCGCCGCACCTGATCGCGCATAATCCGGGACGCGTTCACGTTGCCCGACACCAGCAGGTTGAAGACTACGTGGAGCAACAAGGGGAGCTGCAACAACGTGACCCAGCTCTTGTCGGAGCGGAAGAAGAGCGGGAAGAAGTCGAGCCGATGAAGCGTCCAAGCTGCGCAAATCCCAAGCATCGTCATAGTCTCGATCTGGTAGTTGAGGTCGGAGCCGATTTTTGGACCGGTCAGCAGTAGCACGCCCAGCGCCGCGGCGAGGTAGGCGAGCAGCGGATGCAGTTCTCGTGGGCGGCGCGCCAGCCCTGCGCCGACGATTGCGAGCAGGCCCATGCCGGCCAGCGCGAGGTAGCGCATCTGTTGCCCGAGCTTAACCGCACTAAACGGGTTGAGGTTGGTGAGCACGGCGTTCTCGTAATAGCCGCCCCCGGTCGCCATGTTCAGAGCCAGGGCGAGAGCGACTCCGACCGCGCCGAGCGTCAGAGTGAACCTCAAACAGGTGCGGCGATCCTCGAGCCAAAGCGAGACTACAATGGCGACGCCGGCCGCTATGAAGCTTTGCTTGGTGAAGATCGAGAGCGCGATGAGGGCGCCCGCCGCGAGCAGCGCACGCGGCGTCCTCTCGACGCGGTGGAGCGAGTAGCAGTAGAAGGCGGCCAGCGAAAACAAGAGACCCATCAGGTCGCTCTGCCCAACCGTTCCCCACTGCGCCAGGTTCGCGGTGGCGGCAACTAACAGCGCAGCGACCCACGCGGCCCATCGATTGCCTGAGTAGAGCAGTACGAGGCGCCGGCTGAGGTAGATGACGGCGAGCAGGGAGACGAACGAGACGAGTCGCCCGGCCTGGAGCATCGGAAGCCCAAGCCGGAAGAGCGCCGTCTCCGCCAAGTAATGAAGCGGGCCGTATGGGGTGACTGTATAGGGGTATTCGTTGAGCGCGTAATACAGGCCCTCGCCCGAGGCCAGCATGCGGCAATGGATCGCTATGATCGCTTCCACCTGGGTGATGGAGCGCTCGATCCAGAAGATCAAGAATGCGTACGCCGCCAGCGTCAGCGCAGTAAGCGTCGAAAGTACGAACAGGATCCGGCGCAGAGTGCGCTCGGCGGGCGTCGTGGGTTCTTGAGACCCGGGCTCGGACAACGGTTGTCTCATGCGGCGGCTCTCTCGATCGAAGCGGCCGAGGGCGTTCAGTCGTCGATTGCGCCGAACGGACCGAAGAAGAGCGAGATCACCAGCCGCGGTTCGCCCTCGAAGCCAAACATTCCAAAATCGTCGTCGTCTAGGCTAGTGCGCAAGGCAGCCTCGAGATCGCTGACAGCGGCGTCCAGCGATTCCGATTCGCAGCGCAACGGAAGCTCGACGCACTCCGCCACGTAGAGATCGCCTTCGCGACGCACAAATGCCTGGACAAAGTCGTTAACCACGCGCGTAGGTTCACTTTAGCGCGCGGCGCTGCGGCGCTGTCAACGCACGCCGATCAGTCCTCGAATCCAGGCTTGCGCTGTGCTTCTACCTCAACCGCATTCTGACCTAGCCCGTAGATGCGAATTACCCCTTCCCGGGGACGCGTCGCCCGCGCTGGCTCTGAGGTTTGCGCAACAGCAAGCGATGCCGCCGCCAGGGTCGAATCCGCCGTATTCGTTTCGGCGTTGAACCTCCTCATCAATTCGGCTTGGGGTATCCGCAGCTCGGCGCGGAGCGTCTTAGCTTCGCGCGACAGGTTGAGGTTCTGGAACAGCGCCATCGTAGGCGACTCGCCGTCTTCGGACTGCTGATCCTGCTGCATTGCCGCCAGCGCCAAGAATCCCTTCGCCGCATCGTAGAGGTTCGCCGCGTCTTCCTCGTTCATGGAGCGCAACTCAAGTCCCAAGAGCACGTCGTCGGCGACTGTGAGGCCGAGGCCGAATCCGTCGACTGTTTCAAGGGCTGCCAGCGAGGGTCCCGCCGCAGAGCCGCTTGCCTTCGGAGCCTCGAACGGTCCCTTGGCCGCGATCCAAACATGGTGGACGCTCAAGCGCTCCAGCCAGGCTAGGATCGATGGAGCGATTTGGGAACGTTGCCCCGAGGCTCGGCGATCAATCAGAGCTCGAATCTGTCCCGGAGTGCCGAGCGCGGCATAGCGATCGTCGAGTATGACCGCCGAGGCCTCTTTGCCGTCTATCGTCGCTTCGTGCAACGCCGCACCGCTATAGGAGGCGTCGCGACAGCCGCTCTTTTCGCACAGCAACGTGATCAGCCGCTCAGGCGATGTGAAATCGCCGCGAAGCAGCATCAAGGCGTCGTCGTTGGAATTGTTCGCCCCCGTCTCGACGTTGGCTAGAACCAAGGCTTCCTCGACGCCCTCAAAAGGCCGCTCTCCCGAGGAGATCAGCCGCATGAAGTCGCCGCCTTGCTTGCCTGCCTCATCAAGCGCCCTGCGGACCAAGGGCGATGAGGCAACGTCGGCCAGTCGAACCCCCATGACGAAATTAACATCGTCGGCAGCCATCTCGAGCAGTCGCGGATCGACCGCACGAAGCCCTCCTGGCACGAGCAACAGCACTAGCGCCGAACGCCAGAGCATCCAAGCGAAGAGACGGGCGGTCTTCGTCATCGGTTCTCCCAGACTTGCCGCGATGAAGCGCGAATAGCCTTCTGTAACCATGCTAAGACCCCCATGCGGACGCCGAATATCGGTCAAATCACCTAGCGGGGCGGTTGACGCTCCGTACGCTCCGCGGCAAGGGGGAGCCTACCACGTTCGCTATAATGGAGCCTGTCTTGGGCGGCGCCGACTCGGCGGAACGTGCCCGAAACTTCTCTGGAGGCGATGTAGTTTGGACGTTCAGGCGACGCGTTTGCGCCCCGGCATGCTGGTCAAGTTTAACGGCCAGTTGCATACAATTTATCGTGTTGAGCACCGTACACCGGGCAACAAGCGCGGCTTCGTGCAGTCGAAAATGCGCAACCATCGCTCGGGTTCGATGATCGACCACAAGTTCTCTTCCGAGGACATGATCGAGAAAGTCGCTCTCGACTCGCAGGACATGGAATACCTCTACGCCGAGGGCGATCAGTACACCTTCATGAACACCTCGACGTACGAGCAAACGGCTCTCTCTGCCGAAATGCTCGGCGACGTCGTTTCGTATTTGAGCCCGAACGCCGCCGTCACCGTGCAGTTCTACGAGGGCAATCCGCTGACGGTCGACCTGCCGCAGGAGATCGTGCTGATTGTGGAAGAGACTGAGCCCGCCATCAAAGGCGCTACCGTCACTAACGTCACCAAGCCCGCCAAGACTGAAACCGGACTCGTGGTGCAGGTGCCGGGATTCATCAAAGAAGGCGAAAAGATCCGCGTCAGCACCTCCGACGGCAGTTATATGAGCCGAGCCTGATCAAGCCGTTCGGCCCAGATTGACAAGCCCCTCGGACGCTATCCCATAATGAACTCTCAACGACTGATGCTCTGCTTGGTTTGTACGGTTCAACCGCCGCCGAGAATATCCTCCAGCGGCCCAATTCAGCGATGATTCAAGTCAACGGCGTAACGAAACGCTACGGTCCCGCGACCGCCGTCAAAAATGTCAGCTTCGAGGTGGAGCGAGGGGAAATCGTCGGCTTTCTAGGCCCGAACGGAGCCGGAAAAACGACGACGATGCGTATCCTCACGGGCTTCTTGCCGCCCACCGAGGGAGCGGCGCGCGTCGCTGGCTTCGATGTCGTCGAGCAACCGCTCGAGGTCAAGAGCCGCATCGGCTACCTGCCCGAAACGCCTCCCCTCTATCCCGAAATGGAGGTAGACTCCTACCTCGACTTCGTCGCGCGCCTCAAGGGCATCGCCTCGGCCGATATACCCGCCCGTATTGACAACGTACTCGACCGTTGCTCGCTGGGGGACGTCCGCGGCAAGCTGACCGGTAAGCTCTCGAAGGGGTATCGCCAACGCGTCGGGCTTGCCCAGGCGCTGATCCACAGCCCGGACGTCTTGATTCTCGACGAACCGACCTCCGGGCTCGATCCGAAGCAAATCATCGAGGTCCGAGAGCTAATCCACCATCTTGCCGGCGAGCACACGATCATTCTCAGCACCCACATCCTCAGTGAAGTCTCCGAGACTTGCAGTCGCATTATCATCATCGCCGACGGTAAGATCGAAGCGTCTGATACCCCCGATCGCTTGATCGCACGCCTACAGCAAGGGGCGGCGGCTCAGATCGAGATCGATGGCCCAGTCGATCAGATCGAAGCGAAGCTGGCAGCGATCACGGGTGTGGCCGGCGTCGCTCGCGGCGCCGACGCGAACGGACGGTCAATCTGGAACGTCGAAAGTGAGAAAGGTACCGACGTTCGCAATGACTTGGCCCGCGCCGTTGTGGAGTCCGGCTGGGGGCTCTACGGGCTGCGCGCCTCGGGCATGTCGCTCGAGCAGGTCTTCCTGAAGCTGACTGCGGCCGAGCAGGCCGAGGCGCAAGTCGAGAGCGCCCCCGAGTCCGCGTCCGAAATCTCGACCCCCGAAGCATCGGCGGAGGAGACGGAAGCCGAAGCCGACGGCGAGGGGACGAAAGAATAATGAGAAACGTCTGGACGATTGCCAATCGTGAACTGCAAGCCTACTTCACTTCTCCAATCGCCTACATCGTGCTGGCGATGTTCGCTATTATCTTCGGCTTCTTCTTCTACAGCGCCGTCGCCTTCTTCGTTCAGTTCAGCGCGCAAGCCGCCGCGAATCCGGGAGCGGCGCCGCCGATGAACGTCAACCAGTTCATCATCCAGCCCACGCTCGGGAATCTCACGATCGTGCTGCTGTTCTTGATGCCGATGTTGACGATGCGCATGTTCGCTGAAGAGAAGCGCTCGGGAACGATCGAGCTGCTGTTGACCTCGCCGATCAAGGACTACGAGATCATCCTCGGCAAGTGGCTGGGAGGAATGCTGCTGTGGCTCTGCATGATCGGCGTCGCGACGATCAACTTCAGCATCCTCTGGATCTACACTGTGCCCGACTGGAAGGCCCTGTTGACAGCCTATCTGGGGATGCTGTTGCTCGGCGGCGCGATGCTTGCCATCGGCGTATTCATCTCGACGACTACAAAGAATCAGATTGTCGCCGGCGCCGTAACCTTCGGATTGTTTCTGCTGCTCTGGGTGCTCAGTTGGGTGAATCAGTACTCGAGCTCGACGATTGGCCGCGTGTGCGCCTATCTGTCGATGCCGAGTCATTTCGACCAATTCGCCAAAGGCGTCATCGAGCTCAAGGATTTTGTCTACTATCTCAGCGCTATCGCTCTGGGGCTGTTTCTGAGCAAGCGCTCGATCGAATCGATGCGCTGGAAGGCTTAGGGAAGAACGAACGATGCAAGCTCTTCAATCTCGGCAACTGCGTCAGGGCGGCTATTCAGCCGCGTACATCGTCGTCTTTGTAGCGATTCTCGTCGCGGCGAACTACCTGGCCGATCAATACAATAAAACTTACGACGCCACCGATCAAAAGCTCTTCAGCCTTTCGGGCCAAACCATCGGCGTTCTGGATCGGTTAGAGAGCGATCTGACCATCTACTACTTTGACCGTGCGCAAGCCTTTGACGGAGCACGGCAAAGCCTGGTGCGCTATGAAAACGCCTCAAACCGCGTAAAGGTTGAATACATAGATCCCGATTCAGATCCGGCTCGCGCCCAAGAGATGAGCATTCGATCTTACGGCGCCACTCTGATCGACATCGGAGGCCGCCGAGAAGAAGCGAAGTCGACCTCGGAAGAGGACATCACCAACACAATCATCCAGACGCTCCGAGGAGAGGAGCGCACGGCCTGCTTCGTCCTCGGGCACGGCGAAGCTTCTCCCGACGACGCCGACCGTGAAGGCTTGGCCGTCGCCAAGCAGGAAATCGAGGCGGCGAGTATAGGCACGCAAACTCTTTCACTGTTTGAGAATCCGGAGATTCCGTCCGAGTGCAGCGCCGTGGTTATCGCGGGCCCCGATAACGCGCTGCTCGATCCGGAGATTGATATTCTTCGCCGCTACGTAGTCGGCGGCGGGCGACTATTGTTGTTGCTAGATCACTCGAAAAGCCCCGAACTGGCCGCGCTCGCGGCTGAGTGGGGCGTCAACGTAAACGACGACCTGATCTTCGATCTCTCGGGAATCGGTCAACTCTTCGGCGGCGGGCCAGTGGTGCCTTTGGCGACGCAGTACGAGCCCCACTCGATCACCGAGCCCATGACGGCCAGCGGCCAGGTCATACCTACGTTGTTTCCTTTGGCGCGATCGGTTGCGAAAGGCGACGCCGTCGAGAACTGGACGGTGACTGAGTTGTTCAAAACCTCCGAGAACAGCTTTGCGACGACCGACTACGCCGGAGACGAGATCGTGCGCAATCCCGAGGCCGAAACCGAAGGCCCGGTCACCCTCGCCGTTGCCGCCGTCTATGCGATTCCGAGCGATTCCCAAGAAGACCCAACGGCCGGCGACGAGGCCGAGGAGGGCGAATCCGACGAGATTAAGCTCGATGCGGTCGAGTCGAGTGAAGGCCGTGTCGTCGTCGTCGGCACTTCACGCTTTGCGCGCAACACCTACGTAGGCCGAGGCGGCAACCTAGACCTCTTCCTGAACATGCTGAGCTGGGTGACCTCGGACGAAGATCTGATCTCGATCCGCCCCAAAGATCCCGAGAGCACCCCGTTCGACATGACCGCTGCACAGATGTTGCAGCTCTTTTGGGGGCTGTGCGTGTTGTTGCCGGGGGCGATCATCATCGCCGGCGTTCGCACCTGGTGGATGCGTCGCTGACGGGCTTGGGGAGTAACCGTCGATGAAAGCCAATCCTCTGCTGGTAGCGCTCGTCCTGCTCGTCGTGCTCGGCGGCGCGGTGTACTACACCCGAGAGAACCCGCCCGAGATCGGTGAGTCGAAGCCCGCGCTGCTCAAGACGGAAGAGAAGAACGTCCAAGAGCTTGTCATCCGCAAGCAAGACGGCGAGACGATCGGCGTGCGCCGCGGCGAGGATGAAAAGTGGCAATTCCTGCCTCCGATTGAGGTGGCCGCCGACGACGGCCAGATCGGTTTCCTAGTCGCTAACCTTTCCAAGATGGACGCTGATCGCGTCGTCAAGGACACAGTCGAGAGCTGGGGACCGTTTGGGCTCGAGGGCGACGGCTCGATGAGCCTCGATGTGAAGCTCAAGGAAGGCGAGCCGCGAAAGATTATCTTCGGCGCCGACACACCGACCGGCTCGGGAGTTTTCGCGCGCATCGACGGCGATCCGCGGCTGATGACCGCCTACGCCTACACGAAGACTTCTTTCGATAAGAAGCTTTTTGACCTACGCGACAAACGCATGCTCCGCGTTGAGGCCGACAAGATCAGCGGGCTCAAGTTGAAGGTCGGCGGGAGTGTGTTCGATCTCAGCAAAGGCGCCGACAGCGACTGGCGCATCACCGCTCCGCGCTCGCTGCGCGCCGACAACTTCACTGTCGACGACTTGGCTCGGGCCGCCTACAGCGCCGAGATGACGACGATTCTCGAAGAGGGCGAACCGAGCGGCGCCTTCAGCTTCAGCAACCCCCTCGCCGAGGTGGAGATCGTCGATGATGTCGGCGCGCACGCGCTTGTCGTCGCCAAGGGCGAGGGAGACAAGTACTACGCCAAGAGCAGTGATCTGGATGGCGTCTACGAGGTTGGCGCGACCCTGGCCGAGAGCCTTGGCAAGGACCTCGATGAGTTGCGCAACAAGAAGCCTTTCGACTTCGGATTCACGACCGTAAAGTCTCTAAGCGTGCGCGATGGGGAGACCGTCAGCTTGTTCGAGAGAAGCGGTGAAAAGTGGTTGCTCGCCTCCGACAACGGCCGCGAGATGAGCGCGGGCCTTGTGCAGACCCTGATCGACTCGTTGCGTAATCTGACGGCGGTCAGCTTCCCGCCCGAAGACGGCGCCGGCTACGGCCTCGACGCGCCGGAGATCGAAGCCGAGGTGTTGCTCGACGAGGAAGCAGCCGTCCCGGAGAAGGTGCTCATTAGCTCTTTGAGCGCGGATCGCGTATACGCCCAACGCGACGGCGAACCGGCCGTCTACGAGATCGAGAAGGCGCCGGCCGAAGAGATTCGCCGCGCGCTTGATGACGCGCTCAAGGTCGATGCCGCAACCGAGGCCGAAGCGAGGGAAGACGCCGACGCCGCGGACGAGTAGGTGCGGCCCTCCCCGCGTTCCCTGCTCTCCGTGAAAGCGCGACCGGGCTGAACTACTCCAAGTTGTCCTTTCCGAAGCTGACCCGCAGCCCGGTCGTCAAGAGGATGTCATTCCGTTTGCGGCCGGGTGCTGGGTTAGTTAGGAATCGGTCGCTGAGAGTGAGCTGCCACGAGAGGATGTTATTGAGCCGCATCTCATAGCTGGTGTCGAACTGGATGCGGTGCTGGCCATGCTCGCTGAGGTTTGAATAGTAGGCAAAGCTCTGTGTCCAAATCGCTCTGTCACTGAGCGTCTAATAGAGGTCCTGGCCAACGGTAAACTCGCCTGATCGGCGCGTCAGTCCATCGTTGAAAAACTCTTGGTTGAAGGCCCCGCCGCCTAGGAGGTCGAAGCTCAGCTTCTCCGCCTCGATGACTTTCCAGCCCAGGCCGCTGCCAAGGACGTTTCTGAGATCGAGCGATTGAAACTCATCGGACTCCAAGCTGGCAAACCCGTAGGCGAACATCTTCTTGCTCACGTTGATGTCGTATCGGCCGCCGCCTCGGATCGCGTTGGCCGTCGTCTCTGTCTCGCCTCCCTGGGGTCGATTTCGGGCGAGGACCTGCGTGTAGTGCAGCGAAATCGTGTCACGCTGGGTCTCGCGTTGAACCCTCGAGCTCGTTGCGAGCGTCGACGAATTCGCGTTGCCTTGCGCGAGGCTGTAGCCGACGTCGAAGAAACCGCTCCAGAAGTCGAACAGGCTTGACTTCTCTAGTGGTTCGGCTTCAGCTTTCTTCGCCTCATGGCTCGCCTGGGAACGGACGGCGCGCACGGCGGCGATCTGAGCTTCGAGGACTTCTGCGGAGGCAGTCTGCACGACGATGCGATCGCCGCGAGTGCTGACCGAGCCGGATAGAGTCTGACCTTCCTCGGTGTCGATGTAAAGCGTTTCATCCGAATGAATCTCGATAACCGCCTCCCACGGGATGTAGACCTCACCCATGAGCTCGCTAGCCATCATTAGCTCGGCCGAGTCCGCCTGCACGATCGACCCCGTGACGCGATCGCCGTTGTTGAGCGAAACGTAGTCGGCCCGAAGCCAGAGGGAGAGGGCGAAGAAAAGCAAGAGGAAACGAGAAATCATGGAGGGCATCCTAGTCGGGCGCGGCGGAACTCCCCAGCGTAGCTCAATCGACGCGCTCGACAGTACGCCTGGGCGACAATGACTAGATCGTGGCTATTACCGAACAGATTGTCTGCTCGCTTCTCGATGAAACCGCACGATGGGGCGGGCTGCTCGCCGAGCGCCAGCCGAACATTGCCTTCGACTACAAAGACGACGGGACGATACTCTCCGCGCTCGACGCCGAGGTGCAGCGTGGGCTGCGAGCCTTCCTGGCGGCGCTTCCGAACGCCGAGCTGGCAGACGCCAACTTCGTCGGAGAAGAGGACGACGGCACAGGCCCCGCTGAGCAGGGATTCGACCGTTCGCGCTTTAACTGGGTCGTGGACCCAATCGATGGGACAGCGGTCTACGTTCGGGGGCGGGACGAATACGCGATTTCGATCGGGCTAACCGATGCTGATCTCAATCCCGTGCTCGGACTGGTACATCTACCAGCCCAGAAGCCGAGCTGGTACCTGGCCTCTTCGCACGAAGGTCCGCTGGCGCTTTATCAAGTGAGCTTGGAAGGAGGCAAGGCTCGGATCTCGCCGCGTGAGAAGCCGACCGTGCCGAGCGGCTGGGATAGCCCCGCGCCGCCGGTCGAGCGTTCGTATTGCCACATAAGCTCAAACGGTCACCTGCTGCCGCTTGATCGTTTTCGAGGAAAGATGCGGGCCCTGGGCGCGGCCGCGCCGCAGGTGGTGACTCTGGTCGACGGAACCGACGATCCTGTCGTCTCGATCTTCTCGCGCTGCAAGGCTTGGGATATCGCCGGAGGGCTGGCCGTTACCGAGGCAGCGGGTTTCGAGACTCGAGACTACAACACCTGGCAGCGGTTGGAGTACCCGCGAATGTTTGAGCGCGGCGACGGCATAGCGCCCCCCCTGCCGTTCATCGTCGGCCACCCGGCGGCCCTTGAGATCGTGCGCGAAGAGTTGCAACCCCAGCACGCCATCATTCTGTAGAAGCCCCTCCGGCGACACGCAGGCTCTTGCTACGATGTTTTCGGCAAAGGAGCCACACGATGATCTCTGAAAGCGACCTGCAAGACCCGAAACTTTCGCGCCGCGACTTCTTCCATCTGGCCGGCCGATCCGCGGCTGTCGGCTTGGCGGCGCTCACGGGCGCGGAAGGACTCCTGGCTCAGGCCCGAGAGAAAGCCAAGCCGCTCAATCTCAAGGTCACCGACCTCAAGGCCTACATCATCAATCACAGCTCTGGCGTCAACCGCGGCAAGAACTACGTTTTTGTCAAGATCTTCACCAACCAGGGGATCGTCGGCGTCGGCGAGGGTTCGGTCACGAGCAAGGCGGCTACCGTTAAGACCGCCATCGAAGAGCATCATCGCTACCTGGTCGGCCTCGACCCGACAGACATCGAAATGCACTGGCAGGCGATGTACCGCTGGCCGCGTTGGCGTGGCGGCCCGATCCTCAACTCCGCTATCAGCGCGGTGGAGATCGCGCTGTGGGACATCCTCGGCCAGGCCCTCGGGCAGCCCATTTGGAGGCTGCTCGGCGGCCGCGCCCGCGAGAGGATGCTGATGTACGTGCACCCGGGCGGCGGTTCGACCCCGGAGGCCTTTGCCGCGGAGTGGCTCAAGGCGAAGGGTGACGGCTGGACGGCGGGAAAAGGCGGGTTCATTCAAACTCACAACGACGTGATCGATCCCGTCGGCGCGGTTCGCGAAGGCATCGCGAATCTCAAGGCGACGCGGGAGGCCGTTGGGGACGACTTCCAGATCTGCATTGACATACACGGCAAGGCGACGCCGACCATGGCGGTTTCGTTCTGCGCTCAAGCCGAGCCCTATCATCCGTATTTTGTCGAAGAGGCCACTCAGATCGAAGACATCGATGAACTAGCGCTCCTACGTTCGAAGACGCGCATCCCGCTGGCGACCGGAGAGCGGCTTTTCACCAAGTACGGCTTCTCGCAAATCTGTAGCCGCCATTTGGTCGACTACATTCAGCCCGACGTCGTGCATTGCGGCGGCATCCTCGAGATGAAGAAGATCGCAACCATCGCCGAGGCCTATCGCATTGATCTTGCGCCGCACAATCCGCAGAGTGAGGTTTCAACGCTGGCCTCGTTGCACGTGGATGTCTCGGCCCCGAACTTCGCTATCCAAGAGATCTCAAGCGGTCGCCGAGATCCTTTCTGGGCGGATCTCTTCTACGGCGGAGGACCGGAGTTCCAGGACGGCTTTGCGCTAGTGCCCGACAAGCCGGGCTTGGGCGTCAACTTCAACGACGAGTTGGCCGCGCAGAGACCCTACGTGCCCGTCTCTAGGCAACCGTTGCGTTTCTCCGACGGTAGCGTGGCCGACCACTAGGCGGGCGCTAGACGGCGGCGTGCAGCGCGCGTACGCCCAAGAACTTGGCCGACGTTTCGGCGATGCGGCCGCTCGCCGAGCCGTCTCCAAAGACTTTCGTCGGCCGCGCGGCGCGGAGGTAGGCGTTGCGGTCGTCCAACAAGCGAGAAGCTTCGGCGGCTATGCGTGCGGTGTCGGCGCCGCACAGCACGGCGGAGCCGCAGTCGACCGCCTCCCCGCGCTCGGTCTCTTCGCGCAACACAAGCACCGGCTTGCCCAGCGACGGCGCCTCTTCTTGGATTCCGCCCGAGTCGGTGAACACGAGATAGCAGCGGCGTAAGAGGTCGACAAACGCAATGTAGGGCTGCGGCTCGATGATTACAAGATTCTCTGAGATGTTGACGTCGGCGGCCGCGCGCCGTACCTCGGGGTTCGGGTGCAGCGGAATCACTACTTGTACGTCGTCTCGCCGAGCAATTTCGGCCAGCGCCCGCAAGGCGTTTCGCAGCGGAGCGCCGAAGCTCTCACGGCGATGCATCGTCGCCAGCAGCAGCCTCTTGGACGGGTCGAGCCAGAGCGGAATCGGCACGTCCATACGCCCGTCGCCGAGGCGCGCTGCTACATCGAGAACAGCGTCAACGCCCGTGTTGCCGGTCATCGAAACGGCCGCTTCGGGAACGCCCTCTTTCAACAGATTCACCCTCGCTTGTTCCGTGGCGGCGAAGTGCAGATGCGCCAGACGCGCCGTCAGGACGCGGTGAGCTTCTTCCGGAAACGGCCGACTCCGGTCTCCGGTACGCAGCCCGGCCTCCACGTGAGCGACAGGAACTTGGGAGTAGAACGCAGCCATCGCTCCGCAAAAAGTGGAAGTCGTGTCGCCCTGGACGATGGCCAAGTCCGGCCGTACTCCCCTGAGCACGCCTTCCAGGGCCGCGAGGATGCGAGCCGAGGATGAGGTCAGCGTCGTCGTCGCACGGCTCTCGGCCAAGTCGAAATCCGGACGCACGTCGAACGCTTGAAGCACGGGCGCAACCAAGTCGTGGTGTTGACCCGTCAAACAAACAAGTGGTTGGATGAGGCCCGAATACAGCGTTCGGAAGCTTCGAATCACCGGGCAAAGCTTGATCGCTTCCGGCCGGGTTCCGAAAACAAACAGAACCTTTCGCATGGACGGCGGGAGCCGTGGATCCCTGAGAAGAGAGAACCGGCTGTGGAGTCTATGACGTTTTGGTCGCGAACGCTCCTTGAGGACAAGTCGGTCTGATAGAGTAATTCTAGCCCGCCCGATGCGACTTCACCCGCTGTCCACCTTATAAAAAGACAGGAAAGACCGCCCTGCTAAAGGGCGCCTAGACGCTCCAAGGAACACTTCTATGGCACGCACTCCGCGACTCTCTTTTGGTCGTGTGGCCCTCGCTTGGGCCTTGGCTTCTCTGATTTCGGCTGCTCCGTCGGCGGCTGCTCCAAACGCTCAAGTACCCGAGCACGAAGGCTTGGCGGCGGTCCTTGCTTCACAACCGCTGACGTTTGAGAAGAATAGCGGGCAGGCGGCCGGCGGCGTCGACTTCCTCGTTCGTGGACCGCAGTACGCCGCGGAGGTCTCGGCCGACGGACTGCGCTTGCTGTGGAGCGGCGCCGCCGCTGATTCGCTCGAGATGCGCTTCGTGGGTGCAAGCGCCGACGCCTCGGCTCGACCCAGAGAGTTGCAGCGCAGAACGTCAAGCTATTTCCTCGGCTCGAACTCACAATCCTGGATAAACGCCGCGCCTCACTATCGCGAGATCTCCTACGAAGGGATCTATCCAGGGGTAGACGTTGTCTACTACGAGTCCGACGGAGCGATCGAATATGACCTGCTCTTCGAGGCGGGAGTCCAACCGGATGCGGTGTCCATGCTTTGGAGCGCCGCCGAAGCCGTCATGCTGACCGAAGAAGGCGACCTCGAGCTGCGAGTCGGAGAACGCACCCTACGTCAATCTCGGCCACGCGCCTTTGAGCGCAGTCCTAGAGGAGAACGTGAGATTCCCGCCCGCTATCGCATGCTCTCGGACGGCCGCATCGGCCTCGAGACAGAGCGCCAAGACTCCGCGCTGCCGTTGCGAATCGATCCGCGGATCGGCCTGGCCAGCTACTTCGGGGGCGTGAGCGAGGACATCATTCTCGCCGTTAGACTCGATTCCAGCGATGGTCTCTGGATCGCGGGCCACACGAGCTCGGCGAACTTCCCCATTCCCGAGGACGATTTTCCCGTGCGTCGAGAGGCGACGGACGCGTTTCTGTCACGCCTTGAGAAGTCTCGGAACAGCGCCGGTGAACGCATCTGGGAGGTCGTCGCAACCGTCTTCCTTGGCGGTGGGGGCAACGATCGTGCCGTTTCGGTCGACATTGATCCGGACGGCAAGCTGGTCGTCGTTGGGGATACGAGGTCGGCGGACTTTCCGGTGTCGAAGGACGCGGTGCAGCCTTCCCTCTCTGGCTCGAGCGACATATTCATCGCCGTGATTCAAGAGAGCGACTTTCCTTTCCCTCGTTCGCTCAGAGCCGAAAGAGCAGGCCCTGACCAGGGCTTTCCTAATAGTTACGAAATCCTCTACGGGAGCTACCTAGGCGGCAGCGCGGACGAGGTTGCGACAGAGGGCTTGGTGGCCCCAGTTCTGCCCGAGGACCAGCCGCTTTGCCCCGTCCTGGCGGGACTGAGCGATTCTCCGGACTTCCCTACCAGCGTCTTCTCTCTGCAGCCCGCACGTTCGGGCGGCTTTGACGGCGTAGTCGTGTTCTACTGTCCTGACTCCAGCTCAGCGGCCGCCTATAGCCCGATCTACGCAACCTATCTAGGAGGGCTACGACCCGAGTCTGATAGCTCTGTCGCCGTCGCTCCCAACGGTTCTTTTTGTGTCGGACTCACGACTCCGTCGGCTGGCCTGCCGGCCAATGGGTTGCAGGTCGCGCCGGTGGACGGCAACGAGGTCTACGTGCGTTGCTCGGCGCCGGTGCGTCGGGTTGCGGGGCTTCCGTTTACTTACTCAGATCTCGGCTCGACCTATATCGGAGGAGGAGGCGATGACAGCCTTACCGCGATTCGAATGCTTCTCGACAGCGACGACGCAGAGGCTTTCCATCCGCTGTTGGTGATGACCAGTAACTCGGCCGAGATCGGCCGGCCCGCGGGCTTGCCGGACCCCCCTGAGACCGCATCGACCGTCCGACCCGGCCTTCAAGGCATCTACTCCGCCATCCTCGATAACAGGCTCAGCGAGCTGCGGTCGAGCTTCTGGCTAGGCGGCAGTAATCTCGAAGGGGCGCACGCGGCCGACTCCGACGGTTCCTGTCTCGCTATTGCGGGAGTCTCGGAATCCGCGAATCTTCCGGTGTCCGGCTCCTTTCCGCAGCGCCAGAACGCCGGCCAAAAGGACGCGTTCGCGGCTAAGATCTGCTTCGACGTCAATAACGGTTTCGAGGCGACGACGGAGTATTCTGGTTTCCTCGGTTCAAGCGATGTGGACGAGGCTTTGGCGGTCGATCTTGGGCCTAACGGAAATGAGGTCTACGGCGGGCGCATCGGCTTGCCCGTCATCGGTCTCGGGACAGCCCGCTTCCAGACGGTCGGCGATCTCCCTACGGTTGCTGCGCCGCAGGACGCTCACGCCGGCGGCTCCTCGGACGGACTGCTGTTTGAGCTTTTTCGGCCGCGCGTGCGACCCGAGGCCGTCGTCGGTGCGGCCGACTTTCGCTTCCGCGCTGTCGCGCCCGGCGAGCTGATCTCAATCTTCGGGCTCAGCCTGGGTCCGGACGAAAACACACCGCTCGAGCTCGATCAGTTCGGCCGAATATCGACCCAGCTAGGGGGTACGCGCGTGCTCTTCAACGGGGTCGCCGCTCCTATGGTGCTTGCCTCCAAGAATCAGATCAACGCCATCGCGCCGTTCTCGGTGAAACTCCGCGAAACGAGCTCGATCGAGGTAGAGGTCGACGGAGCGAAATCGATCCCGGTTCAGATTCCGGTCGCTACGACCGCGCCGCAGATCTTCACCGTCAACCAAGGGGGGAACGGGCCGGGCGCGATCCTCAACCAGAATTCAAGCGCCAACAGCGCCCAGAATCCTGCGCTGCCCGGTTCCGTGATTCAAATCTTCATGACGGGCGGCGGAGAGACAACACCCTCCGGCGTAGACGGTGAGCTGATCCCCTTTCGCCAACCTTTTCCCGCGTTGCTGGCCGATACCACGGTGCGGATCGGCGGACGTACGGCCGATGTGGAGTATGCGGGCGGCGCACCGGGACTCTTGCACGGCGTGGTTCAGATCAACGCGAGGGTGCCGCTCGACACGCCGCCGAACGCACCTGCGGAGGTTGAGATCCAGATTGGGTCCGCGCGGACCCTACGCAGCGTTACGGTGGCGGTCGGAGAACGGCTAGGCGACCAGTAGGAGCGAGTGGCAGCCCCCGAGCGCTGATCGGCGCTCAGGTCAGCGCCTGAGCCAGAACCGCTTCCATCTGCTCCGCGGTAAAGGGTTTGCGGATGAAACCTCTGGCGCCTAGAGTAAGCGCTTGCCTGACGGTTCTTTCGCCGCCCTCGGTCGTCACGATGATGACTGGTAGGTCTTTGTGCGGCGTTTCTTGCAGCTCACGTAGGAAGTCCAAACCGTTGAGGTTCGGCATGTTGATGTCGCTGAAGATCACGTTCACGCCGTCGCCGTTCAGCTTCTCGAGCGCCTCGGCGCCGTCGCCCGCCTCCAGGACCTCGTCGATACTCTCTTTGGCGGCTTGACGCAAACTGCGCTCGAGGATCTTCCTCATGACTGACGAATCATCTACGATCAAGACCTTCATACCCATATTGCGTTCGACCCGGTGATACTTTTATCGGCACGGCCTGGAGCGATCCTTAGAAGAAACGACCCCGTCCCGCCTTTCTTGGATGAATCGAGCCGGGAATCAGTCGGGCTGCTCTCCGACTCGGCGCGGGACGGCCGGCTGAGTGCGGTTCAGGGCCCGGAACTCTTCGATTCCGACCTTGCGGCCTTCCTCGTGATATTCCTGGTCGACGTTGACTTCCCACAAGTCGTAAGAGCTACCGAGGATGTTCCGTGCAGCCATCATCGCCGTCAGCATGGAGTGGTCCTGATTGTTGTAGCGATGCATGCCGTTGCGGCCGGTAAGCTGCAGATTCGGCAGGGTTGTCTCGGTGAATCTGCGCACCGTTTCGACGGCCTGTTTGTAGGGCCCGTCATAAACCGGATAGGCCTTCGGCATGCGGACGACCGAGCCGTCGCTGACCAAAGCTGGATCGATTAGACCAAGCTGCCCGATTTCGCGTTTGCCCAGTTCGATCAGGTCGGCGTCGGACATCGTCCAGAGGTCGTCGCCTTCGAAGCAAAAGTACTCGAGGCCCAGGCAGGTGGTTTCCGGGTCGGGCACCATCTCAGGGCTCCAATTCTTGAAGTTCTGCACCCGCCCGAGTCGAACCTTGGCGTCGTGGACGTAGATCCAGGTGTCGGGGAAGACGTCGCGCTGCCGCACTACCAGCGCCACCGTCAAGAAGTCGCGATAGCGCAGGCGGCGGGCGGCGGCGAGGATCTCGTCCGGCGGCGGCGGGTCGAGCGCCTCGACGAGATCGCGAATCGCCATCGTGTTGATGAAATGCTGGCCCTCGAAGAGCTCGCCTGCGGCCTCGACCGCCTCGACGGCCCCCTCGCGCCAGGCCACCCGTGTTACCGGTTTTTCGAAGAGTACCTCGGAACCCGCCTCGCGGACGAGCTCCGTGGTGCGGGTCCACATCATTCCCGGACCCAAACGCGGATAAAGAAACTCGTCGATCAGCGTCTTGATGACGCCGTCCTTACCGCGTGAGCGCCCGCCGAAAAGTGCGTTGAGGATCGCGGTGCGCAGCGAGAGCCCCTTGATGCGCTGCGCCGCCCATTCCGCTTGAATCTCCTCACAAGGGATGCCCCAAACTTTCTCGGTATAGGTCTTGAAGAAGATCTCGAACAGGCGCTTGCCGAAGCGATTCGACACCCAGGTTGCGAAGTTGTCCTCGGGCTTCTGCGGAGAAATTCGAGCCCAGGCATAGCTCGCCATGCAACGAGTCGTCTCCCACAAGCCCAGCCCGAAAAGCGCGTTGGTCGGCTTCAGCGGATAGGAGAAAAAGACGTTGTTGTAGTAAATACGGGAGAGCCGCGGACGCAGCAGCATTTCATCGCCCAGCACCTCGCGCCAAAAATCCTCAACGAGCTGAACCTTGGTGAAGAAGCGGTGTCCGCCGATATCGAAGCGATAGCCGTTGTGTTCGGCGGTGCGTGAGATGCCGCCCGGGATATCGTCGCGTTCCAGTACGATACTGCGCGTGCCTGCGCGCGCGAGTTCATAGGCTGCGGTGAGCCCGGCCGGGCCGGCTCCCAGGATGACCACGGGCGCGGACTGCATCGAGAGCGCCCATGATACCAAAGCGGACCGTTACGACGTGGTTTTGTGATACCCTCACTCGCATGAAGAAGTTAGCGATTGCCTTTCTGATGGTCGCCCTTCCGGCCGCCGCCCAACTTGGCGGGTTCGGTAAGGAAGAACTGATCAAGTACACGGCCAACAACCCATTCGAGCGATTTGAGGACGGGCGTCCCAAAGTTCCCCAGAAGTACATCGACATGCTTCAGGGCGCCAGCTCGGAGATGCTTTGGGGCCCGCTGCGTCGAGCCGAGTTTCCCCTCCAGTGGGCCGGCGGATTCCAGATCATCCACCCGGAGAAGAAGCTCGTCGGGCGTGCCTTCACGGCCGTCTTCATGCCGATTCGCAAGGATGTCAACGACGTAATCGAAGCAGACGCAAAGGCCGCGGGGCTAGGGCGTAATAACAATCAGCGGGTGATCGACCGGCTTCAACCCGGAGACGTGCTGGTGGTTGATATGTTCGGCAAGGTTGAGGGCGGCACGTTTGCCGGCGATAATCTAGCCACCGCGATCCACGCCGCGAGCGGCAACGGATTCGTCATCGACGGCGGCGTGCGCGATCTCGACGGCATCCATCCTTTGAATATCCCGATCTACGTGCGCGGAATCCATGTCTCGGCGATCAACGACGTGATGCTGATGGGCATCAACGTGCCGATCCGCATTGGCGGCACCACGGTTATGCCGGGCGATCTGGTGGTCGGCGACCGAGAAGGGTTGACCTTCATTCCTCCCGAGGCGGTAGAATCCGCCGCGACGAGGTCGAAGATCACGGAGCTTCACGATATTTGGACGAAGGGCAAGCTGGCTACTGGCAAGTACCAGGCGAGCGAACTCTATCCTCGGCCGCAAGCTGAAGACCTGAAGAAAGAGTACGAGGACTGGCTGGCCAAGGAGAAGGCGAAGCTCGGCATCGAATAGCTGAGTCCTGGACGCGATTAAGACCCTAGGCGGCTTTCGCCTAGGGTCTTGTGTGTTCCGGGACGCGTTCTGCTGGAGTCGCGGAGGCCGCTATCCACCGGTCGACGGCGCGGCCGTTTGCTCTTCTTTGAGCCGCTTTTCTTCCTCTTCCTTCTTGCGTTGCTCAAGCAGTCGCCTGAGGAACCGAGGCAGCTCACGCGGCGCCGGCATGGCGCTGACGATGTCGACGTAGGCCTCGACGACGCACTCTTTCTGTGCGGGCTCCAGAATCAAGTGGCGGTGTTTGCCGTCGGCCGACGGCGTAAATTCGGTAAGGCCGTCGTCGAGCACGCGGATCGTCCCCGGCTCTGAGAGCCGGAAGTAACCCTCGTCGGGACGCACCGCGTAGAGCGCCGACGTCATGTCCCACGTAGGCGCGTCATAAGGCATCTCTTGATGTGCGCGATAGGCGTCGACGAGGGGATGATGCTCCGTCCAGCCGAAGTCGTGCTCGATGCTTGCGCCGGGGTAGAGCAACTCCGCTCCGATCTCGGCGCCGGAGGCGACGATCGGCGTCGGCCATTCCGCGAACAGCTTCTGTGCCGATGTAATGTCGCTCTTGACGTTGTACTCGGCCTCGTCGCTGCCGCCGGAGTAGCTTCCGCCCATGACCGAGAGGTAGCGTACCTTTGCCGCGATCAGCTCTTTCGCGCCCCGCAGTTCGAGGACTCGAGCCAAGTTTGTCGCCGGACCCGTCAGCACGACGATCGCATTCTGGTCGTGCTGGGCCGTCAAGGCGTTGCGGATGACCGCCGCCGGATCGGCAGTGTCGATCATGCGGTCGACGTGGTGCTCGTAGACGAGCTTGCCGTCCCCGTCGCGCTTGGCCAGAGGAACCGTCAGCGACGGCGTGTCTTCGGATGACCAGCCGCTGTCGGAGAGGCCAATTGCCCGGTCCCGGTAACGACGAAACCGCTCGGGCATCTCGCGGTTGGCAAGGTTCGAGTAATAGCGGTCGACCGCCTCGCAGAACGCGGCGGCATGGAGATTCGACTTCGTCAGGCTGATCGATACGAGCCGAGCTTCGGGTCCGCTCTTTGTCGCGAATCCGTAGAGCAGCGCCAACGCTAGAGCGTCGTCGATGCTGTCGCCGAGATCGAAATCCAGAACGATTCCGACCGGCGGTTTCTCTCGGGCTGCAGCCTGCATTTCCCAGCTCCTAGCCTCGTTGCTGACATCGAATACGGGCGGGTCCCTGCGCGGGGCGCACTCAGTTCAACCAGCGTCGAGGGGCGGGTGCCGGGACCCGCCCCTCAAAACTCAACTTTAGACCCTGCCGATCAAATCAACGACGCGGTTCGAGTAGCCCCACTCGTTGTCGTACCAGGCAAGAACCTTGACCATGTTACCGCCGATGACTCGCGTCATCGTGGCGTCGACGATCGACGAACGCGCATCGTGTAGGAAGTCGCTCGATACGAGCGGCTCCTCGGTGTAGCCCAGAATGCCCTTCAACGGACCGTCGGCGGCGGCTGCCTTGAGCGCCCCGTTGACCTCGTCCACGGTGACGTCCTTGGCAAGCTCGACGACCAGATCGACGACCGAGACGTTCGGCGTCGGTACGCGAATCGAGAATCCGTCGCACTTGCCCTTGAGGTCCGGCATGACTAGGCCGATCGCGGCGGCGGCGCCGGTGTTGGTCGGAATCATGTTTAACGCGGCGGCGCGTGCGCGGCGCAGGTCCGAGTGCGGCAGGTCGAGCGTGCGCTGATCGTTGGTGTAGCTGTGCACGGTCGTCATCGTCGCTTTGTTGATGCCGAACTCCTCGTGCAGCGCTTTGGCGACGGGCGCCAAACAGTTGGTCGTGCACGAAGCGTTCGAGATGACGTTGTGCTTCGAGGCGTCGTACTTGTCGTCGTTGACGCCGAGGACGACGGTGATATCTTCGCCCTTCGCCGGAGCGGAGATGATCACCTTCTTCACGGAATCGCGAAGGTGCTTGGCGGCGTCGGGTCCCTTGGTGAAGAAGCCGGTCGATTCGATCACGACCTCGGCTCCAACCGATCCCCAAGGTATGTTCGCCGGGTCGCGCTCGGCGAAGACTTTCACAGCCTTGCCGGCGACCTTGAGTCCGTCAGGCGTCGTCTCGACGTCTTCGGCGAGGTTGCCCATTACGGAGTCGTGCTTGAGCAGATGCGCCAGCGTCTTGGTGTCGGTGATGTCGTTGACGGCGACAACATCGACGTCGGGGTTAGCGAGCGCTGCGCGGAAGACGTTGCGTCCTATACGGCCGAAGCCGTTGATAGCTACTTTCACAGCCATGTGCGAGTGTTTCTCCTCTGTCAGGTAAATAGACTAATTTCTTTCAATGGGGCCGGGGTTGTGAACCTGGCCGCCCAGATTCGCGTGGGTTTCGCGCACGCGAATCGCTTCATCATCGTCGTTGAAGGTGATGAAAAGGATGTCGCCAGGGGGCTTTCCGAAGATCCAGTCCTCGGTTTCGACGCCGTCCTTGAAGTCGCGAATCTTCTTGTCGGGACGTCCCTTGGCAAGCAGGACCATATCCTTGTCCATGCCGACGATTGCTTTCTTGCTCTCGATCGCCTCGCGATACTTCGGCTCAATCTTGTCCAGATAGAGCTCCGTGGCGCTACGCTGCTCGAAATCGAGCACGGGCTTGAGTAGCTCCTTGAGCTCCTCGTGCGTTTTGAACGGGACCTCGCCGTCGAAGACGATCGCCAAAGACGTGCCGCCGGGAGCGTGGGGCGTCTCGCCGAGCGACTTGGTACGGTTGTTGCCGCCGCCAAGCCCTCCTCCGCTGCCGCTCGAGATCTGAACCTTGTTCCACCAGCGCCGTCCTCCCGAGATGCCGTGGTTGAGCTCAAGGATCACCTTGTTCCCTTTGAGCTCTACCTTGGTGATCTGAACAAGATCGCCCAAACGCGCCGCCGCTCCGGCCTTCTCCATGGCTCCGCTCCACTGCGTAGCGTCGTAGCTGCCGTCGGGATAGAACTCAAGCGGCTTCTTCGAGCGCGGGATCAGAGCATTCGAGGTGACGTATTCGGCAGTCATCATGCGGATCAGCTCTTGCTTCTTCTGAACTGTCCAGGTTTCATCGGATTCCGCCGACAAGACGCCGACGGCCAGCATGGCCGCAACCGAGCAAACAGCCAGAACTCGCATCGCCTATCTCTCCTTGAGAAGATGTCTCCCCGATTCCCAAATCAAAGGTCTCGAATCGTTCGAGCGAAGCGGAAGCAGCCAGAGCAGCAGCCCCAGACCTAAGACGGTGAAGGTCGTGAGCAGACTCGCTTCCGGCCCGTAGGCGCCTCCGGTCCATCGTTCTGGGCCGAATGGCACGACCTCGTACCCAGTTAACTTGATTGTAAGCCCACTGATCTTCGCCCCTACCGCCGCCAATGCAAAATTCCATCCGAAGTGCATGCCGAAAGGAACCCACCAACAGCGCGTACGCGCTAATGCGACTCCGAAAAGCGCGCCGAACAGGAACGTGTTGAGCACCGAGAGGTCGGAGGCGTCCGGGTTGTTGCGGTGCAGGAACGCAAACAGCACGCCGGTCAGCAGCGCCGCTCCCCAAGGGGTCGCCGCGCGAGCCAATTGCTGGAATCCGTAACCGCGGATGAGCAACTCCTCTCCGGCGGCTCCAAGAGCAAGTACCAGCGGGGCCGCCAACAGCGGCGGTGCGCCGCCGAATAGCCAATCCGGGTCGGAATCGCCGGCGGCGTCGAAGGACGCCCAAGAAAGTGCAAGTTGGATTCCCACTACCGCGAGCCCCGCCCCTGCTCCGAGCGCGAGCCCCGCCGCCAGGCGCTTTCCGGCGGCGCTTGATAGGAGGACGCCAATGCCGCTCCAGGCGGCCGTTCCGGCTGGTCGGGGAAGCAGGGAGCCCGCCGCCGCGGCGCCGATGAGAAGCGGCACGACTTGCTCAAGCCACCCGGGCGCGTCGTCGATCCCGGCAACCACCCAGGCGATCGCCTGCCAAATCATCACCGCTACGATCGCGTAGACCAACGTCCAAGCCAGACCCGAGGCCGCCTGAGCGAGACGCAAGCCCCGCGCCGTTCTTTGATCGTCCTCTTGCACCAGCGCTCCTTTTCAGAATAGTGGAACGGCGAATGAGCGTTGACAGCCGCTTCGGTCTCTGGCTAAGCTGAGTGAAGAGAGGAGGCCCTGCTCGCCAGGGCCTCGTTCTTTGTAAGGAACATGGCAAACCACAAATCCGCCCACAAGCGGAACCGTCAGACGATCTCGCGTACCGAGGTCAACCGCAATAACTTGGCGCAAATGCGTACGGGTCTGAAGAAGATGCGCGCAGCGATTGACAGCGCCGATGCCAAGGCAGCCGAAGAATTGCTGCCGTCGACCGCGAGCATCGTCGATTGTTCGGTGCGCAAGGGCGTGCTCACGAAGAACAAGGCGGCTCGCGTCAAGTCTCGTCTGACCCGCAAGGTCAACGAGCTGCGCAAAGCCGCCGCGGCGTCCTGACCGTCGCCCGATCCCGCCGACCTGATACCCGCCAGCTAATCCTTGCTAAGTAGGGGCGCGTCCCTGCGCCCGCCCCTTTGTTTGGGGTGAGGAGAGTGATCGGCGCTGTCGAACGCTCTTCCTTTTTCGCTGGAGACTGTCGGCGGCCCTAACTCGCCTGAGCGCCGATCGTCAGCGGAGTGCGGCGCGAGTTTCGCAACTGCACCAGCCCGTAGCAGACGCCGATGATCCCGGCGCTGATTAGAGTCGGCGGGACCAACAACATCGCCAGCGCAATCGCTCCAGGTCCGAACCAAGCGGCCAGCAGCGCTAAACCGAAGTAGCGTACGGAATAGCCGATCGCCAGCGAAGACAGAAAGCGAATCTGCCCCATCCGGGTCACCCCGGCGGCAACGATTGTCGGTTTCATCGGCAACGGAACCGGCGAGGCGGCCGGCGCTAACAGCGCCCAGGCGCCTGATTGCTCCAGCTTCTTCTTGACTTGGTCGAGCGATCCGATGCGGCGCAATCCAGCCAGCCTGCCGCCCGAGCGCGCTGCCCAGTAAAGCCCCCATGAGCCCAACGTCGACCCCGCAGCCGCAAGCGATGCGCCCGCCAGCCAAGCCTCTGGAGCCAAGGCCGCTTGAGTCACCACGAGGACGCTCACGAAATTCAAGAGCGGCACGCAGCTCGAATCGATCATCCCGGCGAGGAAAACTCCTGCGGGACCCATGGCAGCCAGGGCAGCCGTAATGCTCGCCAAGTCGATCAGCATAAAGTAGAAGGTAAGATGTAGCGCTAGAGCGTCTCTTGTCAGACGCGGCGCGCCGAAGTGGGGTTGCGTCGATTCGCGGGAATCGAAGTTTACGTCTTATGAATAGTTTACGACGAAACCGTCGAAACGTAAACCTGCCGATGATGACGAAACGATTGGGGGCGAAGTGAGATCAAGCTGGCGATCACCGACGCTGACGCTGGTGGTCCTGCTCTGGACCGGCGTGCTGTTCGGCGTCTCGTTTCTTGCGACCCCAGCAAAGTTCCAGGCGCCGAGCCTTTCTTTGGCCGTCGCCGTCGACGTCGGGCGCGCTACGTTCCATCTGCTCAACCGCGTCGAGATGTTCTTCGCTGTGCTCGCCGCAGTTTTGGCCGCTGGCGGCGGGTGCAAGCGCCTGGCGCAGATCGGCGTAGCGATCGCCGCAGTCTTGACGGCTCTAGAGACGTTTTGGCTGCTGCCCGCTCTCGATGAACGCGCCGAGCTCGTTATCGCGGGATTGGGAGTCGAACCGTCGCGTTTGCACGACGTGTATATTGGGCTCGACTTGACGAAGCTCGCGGTGCTGCTGATGGCGGGTGTCGTCTTGATCGCACCGAAACGCGAAGAGGAAGATTCATGAGCAACAGATTGTCTTCGAGTTGGACGCGGCGCGCCGTCCTCGCCTCTGCCGCTGGTCCGTTGCTGAGGGCCGCCGAAACGGAGCCGCTCAATCGCTATCCGCACATGGTGCAGGAGTACTTCGTCGGCCTCGTGCGTGCGGCCGAGCGCAAGCGACTCGAACGCTTCGACGAGTTGCGCACCAGAGAGGATGCTGAGGGCCACGTTGCGTCGGTGCGAGCCCGCATTCGCGATGCGTTCGGCCCCGAGCCGGAGCGTACGCCGCTCAACGCGCGCATCGTCGGCGTTCTAGAACGCGACTCCTATCGCGTCGAAAAACTGCTGTTCGAGAGCCGTCCAGGATTCCTCGTCAGCGCCAATCTGTACGTCCCGAAGGGTAGGGAAATGCCGCTGCCCGGGGTCGTCGGCACCTGCGGACACTCCACCAACGGCAAGGCCGCCGAAGCCTATCAGTCGTTCGCCCAAGGCTTGGCGCGCATGGGTTACGTCGTACTGCTGTACGACCCAATTGGGCAGGGCGAGCGATTGCAGTACCTCGACGATGGGTTGAAATCGTGGATTCGCCCCGGTACCCGCGAGCATATTCAGGCAGGAAATCAGCAAACGCTGGTCGGCGAGTCCTTCGCCGCTTGGCGTGCATGGGACGGCGTGCGTGCGCTCGACTACCTGCTCAGCCGCGAAGAGGTCGACCCCAAGCACATCGGCGTGACGGGTAACTCTGGCGGCGGTACGGCGACGACTTGGCTTTGCGGTGTCGACCGTCGCTGGACGATGGCTGCGCCGAGCTGCTTCGTCACCACTTTTCGCCGCAATCTAGAGAACGAGCTCCCGGCCGACATCGAGCAGTGCCCGCCCCGCGTGATTGCTCTGGGGCTCGACCACGAAGACTTCCTGGCCGCGATGGCGCCCAGGCCGGTCATCATTCTCACCAAGGAAAAGGACTTCTTTGACGTCCGCGGCTCGGAGGACGCCTATCGTCGCTTGCGCAAGCTCTGGGGCTTATTCGGCGCCGAGGACCAAGTCTCCTTTTTCACCGGGCCGAGTTACCACGGTTACTCCCAAGAGAATCGTGAAGCGATGTACGGCTGGTTCAACCGCGCCGCCGGCGTCTCCGCTACGAATGTGGAGCCGCCGCTTCGAATGGAAGAGGAGAAGACCTTGCTATGCACGGAGCGCGGGCAAGTCGCGGCGCTCAACTCGCGTACCGTGTTTTCCTTCACACGCGAAAAGGCACAGCACTTGGCGCAGGTCAGGCCGCGACTGGAAGGCGACGCGTTGCGTGAAGAGCTCCGGCGATCCTTGCGTCTTCCCCAAGACGAGATGCCGCCCTACGCTCGTATTCTTCGACGCCTGGACCGACGCGGCTATCCGAAGCCCCATCTGGCGCCGTACGCGGTAGAGACTGAGCCGGGCATTCAGGCTCTGGTCTATCGGCTTTCGGAGCAGCCGTTGATGTCTCGTCCGCCGCGCGAGGGCGCCGAAGCGGTGCTCTACGTTGCTCACCAATCCGCTGATCAGGAATTGCGAGAGGACGCTTTCGTTGCTGAGCTACTGGCGGGGGAAGGCAAGACGCCGTTCTTCGCATGCGATGTTCGCGGCGTCGGCGAATCGCGTCCGAGGACCACGAATCTGGGTTCCTACCTGGAACCCTACGGCAGCGACTACTTCTACAGCGCGCACGCAATGATGCTCGATCGCCCCTACCTCGGCCAAAAAACCTACGACGTTCTGCGGGTGATCGATTGGCTCGGACGCTACGGCCACACCCGAATTCGCCTGGCCGGCCAGGGTCGAGGATCATTGCCGGCCATGTTCGCGGCGTGTTTGGAGCCGATGGTTGAGCGAACCGTCTTGCGAGGAGCGCCGAAATCGTATACGTCGGTAGCAGGGAACGAGAAGTACGACTTGCCGCTATCAAGCTTGCTGCCCGACGTGCTCGAGCGCTTCGACTTGCCGGACTTGAAGAGATTGCTCGGTGATCGTCTGGAGATGTAGGTCCGGGGACCAGCCCCTACTCCGCTTTTTTCAGAATCTCTACCATCGCCGGCACTACCTCAAAAAGGTCGCCGACGACACCATAGTCAGCTATCTCAAAAATCGGCGCGCTCTCGTCCTTATTGACGGCCACGATGGTTTGGGCGCCCTTCATTCCGACCACGTGTTGAATTGCGCCGGAGATGCCCAGCGCTAAATACAACTTCGGGCTGACGCTCTGTCCTGAGCTGCCGACTTGACGATCGAGCGGCAACCAGCCGTTGTCGCAGATCGGACGCGAGGCCGCCAACTCGGCCCCCAGCAACTCGGCGAGCTCACCAGCAACGGCGATGTTGTCCTGGTCCTTGATGCCTCGACCAACTGAGACGATACGTTCAGCCGAAGAAAGATCGACTGCGTCGTCGGCTTCTCGAAAACGCTCGCCCGGCTGTACCCGGATGCTCGCGGCGTCGAGCGACACCTCGATCTTGCGCAGCGGCGCCGGGTCAGCCGCCTCTCCCTCTTCGGCGCGCGCGGCGCCGGCTTGAAGCGAACCGAAGACGGGCCCCTCGCCCGCAGCGACGAAATCGGCGCTGAGTTTGCCCTGGAATAGCCGTCGCACGAAGACGATCTCGGGCTCGACGCCGCTCACCGCGACAGCGTCGCTGACGAACGGCTTGCCAAACGAGGCAGCCAGCCTTGGCGCGAAGTCGCGGACTTGATAGGTGTGCGGGAATAAGACCAATCGCGGCGAAAGTTCTTCGATGACCTGCCTCAAGGCCTGCGTGTAGGCGTCGGAGGAGTACCCCGCGAGTAGTTCGTGCTCGATCACGACCGCCTCGTCTACATCGCGCCGGGCGAGCTCGGCCGCCGCCTCGTTGAGGTCCGACCCAGCGACGGCCGCGACCAGCGGCAGGCCGAGCGCGGAGGCGACAGGGCGCGCCGCCGCCAGCGTCTCCCAACTCATCTTGTGCCAGCCCTCGGGGCCGTGTTCGACGACGACTACGACGCTCACAGCACCCGGGCCTCGAAGCGTAGTTTTTCGATCAACTGCGCGGCTTGCTCCCGAGCCGAGCCGCTGAGGAACTGCGTCTGCTTTTCTTTCTCGGGAACGTAGAGGCGCCGCAACTCGACCGCCTGGTCGAGGCCAATCCCAAGGTCGCCGGCCGTCTTGCGATCAAACGGTTTTTTCTTGGAGCGCTTGATTCCCATCAACGTCGCGTATCGCGGTTTGTTGATGCCCGATTGGATTGTCAGCAGCGCGGGCAGCGGCATCTCGACTCGCTGGAACCAGCCGGATTCAAGCTCGCGTTTGAGCCGCAAGCGGCCGTCGGCCAGCGCGACCTCCATGATGATCGTCGCCGCCGGAAGTCCGAGCAACTCAGCGAGTACGACGCCGGTTTGGCCGAAGCCCGTGTCGTCGGACTGCAAGCCGGTCAGGATTAGATCCGGCGATTCGTCCTTGAGTGCGGCGGCCAAGGCGCGAGCCGTCGTAAGCGGATCCGCACGAGCAAAACGTTCGTCTTCAATCAGCAATGCGCGGTCCGCGCCCTTGGCGAGCGCCTCGCGCAGCGTCGAGGAGGCGCTCTCGGGCCCAGCGGAGACGGCGAGCACTTCGCCGCCGTGCTCTTCCTTCACCCGTAGAGCTTCCTCGAGCGCATAGGCGTCGGGCTCGTTCATCTCCAAGGTAAGATCTTCGGTCTCGATCCAGCCGCCGGCGGTCGAGGCGCGGATGACGGAGTCACGCGCTGGAACTTGCTTGACGCAGACGACAATCTTCACAAGGTCGCTCCCGCCGTCGACGCGATGATTTCCGACCGAGCCGCGACCGTAGGGGAGCGGCCGCGAACCCGGCACGATCGTCCCCTGAAGGCCGCGGATCCGTAAATGGTCGCCATCAGCCTAATGCTGGTAGCGGCGAAAGATGAGCGCGCCGTTGGTGCCGCCGAAGCCGAAAGAATTCGTCAATGCGTATTCCATCTCCATGGGGCGCGATTTGCCGGGAACGTAGTCGAGGTCGCAGCCCTCGCCGGGCGTGGTCAAGTTGATCGTCGGCGGTGCGATCTGATCACGCAAAGCCAACACGGTGATGCCGGCTTCAAGGCCGCCGGCGCCGCCGAGCAGGTGCCCCGTCATCGACTTGGTCGAGCTGACGGCGACCTTGCTCGCCTTCTCGCCGAAGAGGCGCTCAGTCGCTTGCGACTCGATCTTGTCGCCTAGGGGCGTCGAGGTGCCGTGAGCGTTGATGTAGGCGATGTCGGACGCCTCGATTCCGGCGCTGCGCACTGCATTGCGCATCACGCGGTAAGCTCCGTCGCCGTCTTCGCAGGGTGAAGTAATGTGGAAGGCGTCTCCGCTCATGCCGTAACCGACGATCTCGGCGACGATTGGAGCGTTGCGCTTCCGCGCGAATTCGAGATCTTCGAGAACGAGGATGCCGGCGCCTTCGCCAACGATGAAGCCGTCACGGCTTTCGTCCCAGGGCCGGCAGGCGTGCTCGGGGTCGTCGTTGCGCCGCGAGAGCGCCTTCATGTTGCCGAAGCCGCCGATCGACATCGGCGTGATCGCCGCCTCGGCGCCGCCGCAGATCATCACGTCGGCGTCGCCGCGCTCGATGATGCGATAGGAATCTCCAATGGCGTGCGCGCCCGTCGTGCACGCGGTGGCCGCCGCCGAGTTCGGACCCTTCGCGCCGTAGCGAATCGAGACGTTGCCCGAGGCTAGATTGACGATTGTGGCCGGAATGAAGAACGGCGAGATGCGTCGCGGTCCGCCCTTCATCAGGTTCGTATGCTCGCGTTCGATAACGTCGAAGCCGCCGATGCCGCTCCCGATATAGACGCCGACCGCTTCGGCGATGGCCGGAGTCACCTCAAGCCTTGAGGCCTTGACGGCGAACTCGCTCGACGCCAACGCCATGAAGATGAAGCGGCCCATCTTCTTGAGGTCCTTCTTGCCGACCCAATCGAGCGGATCGAACCCGTCGACTTCTCCTGCCATGCGGCAAGCAAATCCGTCCGTGTCGAAATGCGTGATCGGACCGATGCCGTTGCGGCCTTCCAGCAACGCTTTCCAGCTCTCTTCGGTTCCGATGCCCACCGGACATGTCAAACCGACTCCGGTGACGACGACCCTTCGCTGCAAGAAAATTGCTCCTTAGCGTAACGAGCCCCTCGCGTATCGTCGGCGAGGGGCTGGGAAAAGACGTGAATTGAGAAGACTACTTCTTAACCTTAACGTTCGCTACCAGATACTGGATGGCGTCGCCGACGGTGCGAAGCTTCTCGGCCTCTTCATCAGGGATCTCGATGTTGAACGCTTCTTCGAAGGCCATTACTAACTCGACGATGTCAAGAGAATCCGCGTTGAGCGATTCAACGAACGAAGCCTCCGGCGTTACCTCGGACTCCTCGACGCTGAGCTGTTCGCAGATGATCTCTTTGACTTTGGGTTCGATATCCATGGGGCCTCCGGGCAGTGGACGAAAGACGAAACTTTGATTCTATCCAGCCGCCCCAGGGGGCGCAACCGGCATCAGATCAGGGGTAGCGGCGGTGGACCGCCATGACCCGTCCCTGCACCTGGACGTCGACTGCCGGGACGATGATCGGCGCCATCGACTCGTTCGCCGGCTGCAGCCTGATCTTGTCCGGGCCATCGCGATAGAAGCGTTTCAGAGTAGACTCCTCTCCGCCTACCAACGCCACCACAATCTCGCCGTTGCGCGCACTGTCGGTCTTCTCGACCAAGACGTAATCGCCCTCCATGATGTGGTCGTCGATCATCGACTCGCCGCGCACCTCGAGTGCGAATACGTCGGTCGCTCCAGCGAACTGCGAAAACGAAATGGATTCCGGCTGGGGGTAGCTCTCGATGGGCTGACCGGCGGCGATCGTGCCCAGCAGCGGCATCTCGAGCGAGGGCGGCGGCTGGTTCTCGCGATGCTGCTGTTGCTCTTCGTAGAACTTGGGAGTCAGGTCCAGCGCACGGCTTTGATTGAAGCCGCGATTGAGGTAACCCTTGGACTCCAGCGCGGTCATGTGCTTGTGCACGGTCGCGATCGAGGCAAGCCCCAGACCCTCGGCAATCTCCTCGAAGCTTGGGCTGTAGTCGTTCGTCGCGATAAAGCCCGCGATGAAGTCGAGCGCCTCTTTCTGTCGCTTGGTAAGCGCCATCGGTCTTCTCCTTCGCTTTCTATTCTAGGCGAAGAAACAGGGAATATCAATCTTTCTGTTCCGAGAGGGGGTCGAACCGATGGAGTGTTACAGACTCGTCACATGCTTGACGAGTTTCCTCAGAGCTTCGAAATTCGCTTTGCCGGCGGTCTCTGGCGCGGACGACCAGATTCGCTCTCGCTTGGGTCCGCACTCGCATTCCCACCGTTCGACTGAACTGCCGAACTCGAAAACCTTCGCTCCGCCCGCTTTCCAGACAGACGTGCCGATTGCGAACGCCCGAGCGACGGCTGAGCCCTCACCCTCGATCCACAGCAGCGCCGCATCGCTTGTCCAGTCCTTCCATTTCCATTCGCCGGGCCGATCCGAGAAGATCACGAGCAATGTGCGCTCGGGCGTCTTCCAGCGGTAAACTGACACGCCTTGGCCGCGGCCGTCTTGGAGTGTTTCGAGCGCCCCTTCGGAGGGCTGGCCGGATTCGCCGGCCGCGAATACCACCGCGGTCTCGAGCGGCAACTCATCTTCGGCACGGTATTGCACCACGGGAGCCCCGACGATCTCCCCATAACGTTCCGAGTGCTCGCCTTCCCATATCGCACGCGACCATTCCTGGCGGCGCGGCGAGAATACGCTTAGCGCATCGCTGCCGGAGGTCTCAAACCGCACGGAATCCGGCATCAGGGCGCTGATCTTGAACTGAGGACCGAGATGCCAAGACGATTCGATCGTTCTACGTCCCTTCCCTTCGACCACATCTCGCACCAGTAGGGCGCCGCCGCGGCGAATAGAGATCACCCATCGACGGCAGGTCGCTGGCGAAGACAGGCGGCGGTAGCCGTCGTGGCGGCCAGCGAAAACGTCCGCTTGGACGCCCGTAACCCAGCGCTCCACGGTGGTTTCCGGAAAGCTTTCCCAGGCGAATGGCCCGCTCGGCACGGCCTGGCTCTCGCCGTCAACTTGGACCACGTTGTGAGCCGCGGAACTGCGAAAGCGATCTCGCTCGGCTGCGGCCTGTGGGTAAAGACCGGCGCCCGGGTCCGCCAGCCAGGCATTTCCATCTTGGATCCACTCGAGACTGAGGGCGTCGGCATGGCCGTGTCCGCCGCTAAGACCGCCACGTGGGCCAGCCTGTACTACGGCGGCCTGCGGCTGCGACTCGCTCGTGGTCATCATATAGACGCCGCTTTCCGCAAAGCCCTTTGAACGCACGGTCGCGTCATCTCCGGGCTTCTCTGCGAAAGCGTTCTCCGCTCGCGCGCCCAGAAGCCATAGCGACTCCTCGCTCAACCCGCCCGCCGCCGCTGCGAAATCGGCCCGCCCAAACAGCCCGGCAGCGGTCGCCAGCGGCTCCAGAAGGTGGTGGGGGCGGTTGTGACCGCCGTCGAATACTCGGCCGCCGTCGTCGTCGCCGAAACGAGGCGGGACACCTCCAGCGGAAAGAGTCGCAAGCGCGGCGGCCATCGCTTCCGTCGTTGCCTTGAATTCTTCCGGGAGCTCATCGTCTGCTCGGCTTGCCAGAACGCTAAAATGTTGAAACAAATCAAGAGCATAGACGTGATAGTAAAGAGATCGCTCGAAGTGTAGGCCGTCTCGGCGAACCTGTTGTTGAGCCGCCTCGATCACCAAACGGCGGCCCGTTTCGCGCCAGCGCCCTGCTGAAGAGAATCCGGGGCAGGCGACACCGATTTCGTAGAGGGCGGTTGCCTCGCCGAGAAGGTGCGTGTTGGGCGAAAAATAGGTAGAGAGATAGCGCTCGACGCAGGCGGCGCTGTGCCCGATCGCGGGCAACAACTCCTGACGCCAGTCGTCGAAGTCCCGCCGCCTCCCGGGCGTGTCGAGCAAGTGATAGATCCACAGCCAAGACATCGCTCGAAAGGCCGCTTCCAGCGAGCTAGCCCAGTTGATGCCTAGCGGGTAAGGGTTCTTTTGCCGCCAATCGCGCCAGTACTCCGCCGCTTTTCGGGCGTACTGCTTCTTGCCGGTCAGCCGCCAGGCGCGGACCATCGAGAGTAAGAACTGATGACGGTTGAGCTCCCAAACGACCTTGTGGTCGCCGACGACATCGAAATCGAGGTAAGGGACGCGCCGGGCCGTCTGCAGCGGAGCGCGCTTGCCGTGTACCGGATCGAGCGCCCAGTCAACGTTGCGGCCAAAATCCAGGCCTCGGTAGCCCAGCAAGTCGAAGCACCCGACTTGGAAGCCATGTGCTCGCGCGTCCAAGGCCTCGACAGCGTCGGGCAGCAGACGTTTAATCAGAGCTACGATCTCTTCGGATTCACCGGAGTCGAAGAAGAATTGGCCAGCCGGCGCGGAGCCCGGCATCGCTTCGCGTCGGGCCGGGATACCGATTCTGTAGCGCGCTGCGTCGAGCCTCTGGGCCGTTTCTTGCCGCAGGCGCTCCCCCAACTCAGGGCCGCTCATCGCGAGCATCCGACGCGCAAGATTGCCCGCAACCGCCGGGCGGCTCATCGCGTCGTAATCCTACGGGCGCTAGTCGACATCAATCCTACTACGTATAGCCAATCGAAGCTGTTCGAATCCACTCTTCAAATGGCCTCTCAGCGCGAGCGCGAGAGCGTTTCCTGGGCCGCGATCCGGCCCGAGGTCCCGAGGGGCGCATGCTAAACTCTGTAGTTGTGAGCGCTATATTACGTACGCGCGCCGTCGCCGGTGTCATTGCTGCGGCGGTGTTTTTGTTTTCGGGCGTTCCCCTATGCGCACAGGACCCGCCGCCGGGCTTCGGGCTGGCCGATTCGAGCGGTGACTCGTTGATCAATCCGCCCGACATCGAGATGCCGGAGGAGAGGAGCTACACCGTCGGCGAGGGCGATGTCCTGCAGATCAATGTGTGGCGTGAGGCCGAGGCCTCGGTCGAAGCGGCGGCAGTTCGTTCCGACGGAAAAATCTCGATGCCGCTGATCAAGGAGCTGTACGTGCTCGGGCTGGCGCCTCTCGAGATCAGCGACATTTTGACGCGCAAGCTGTCGCGTTTCATCAACGACCCGGAAGTGACGGTGATCGTCCGCGAGGTCAACAGTTTACGGGTATACGTGCTCGGCGGTGTGATCCGACCCGGATCGCTTCGTATTACGACGGAAATGACGGTATTGCAGGTGCTTGCTGAATCCGGCGGCCTCAGCGAGTACGCCAAGAAAAAGAAGATCTACGTGCTGCGAGGAGAAGGGAGCAAGCAGGAGCGGCTGCCCTTCGACTACGTTGCGGTGCTCAGCGGCAAAACGCCTGAGCAGAACATCCAGGTGCAACCCGGAGACACGATTGTGGTGCCGGAGTGATCGCCCCAGGCCTTGGGCCTCCGCTGCCCTTACCGACTGCTTCATATGAAATTCCGATCGATCAATAAGACTTTTTTTTTCAGCATATTGCTGGGCCTGTTCTTCGCGGCGGCGGTTGCGGCGCAACTTTCCACGAGTTCTTTTCGTGCGCTGGGACAGCCGGATCTCCGCCAGAACGGCCTCAATGTGGCCGAGGGCGCTGAGCTATTCAACCCCAATGGCCTAACCCTGGACCTGCGCGGCGGGGAACTCCACGTCTACGTCGCCGACACCGGCAACCATCGCGTTCTAGGCTGGCGAAACGGATTTGACTTTGCAAACGGCGCGCCGGCCGACCTGGCGCTAGGCCAACCTAGTCTGAACCATACCGCGCCGCTCGGCATTGGCATCCGCGGCCTGGTGAATCCCGTTGCTGTCGCCGTCGAGCGCAGCAGCGGCGACGTTTACGTGACCGACCAGGGGAATCACCGCATACTGCGCTTCCCGAGCCCCTTCGAAAATCCCGCCAGCGTTGAGCCAAACGCGGTCTATGGGCAAGCTGACTTCCAGCGACGGCGGGCGAACTTCGACGGCGTGAGCGCGCATTCGCTCAACGGTCCCGCCGCTCTAGTATTCGATGCGTTAGGCAACCTCTGGATCGCGGACTCGCTCAATCACCGCGTCTTGCGTTTCGCCTCTGCCGACCTCAATCAGGAGAATCCGGACGCTGATGTCGTCATTGGGCAAGAGGATTTTCTCGTCAACCTTCCCAACGCCGGCCTGTCGGTCGTTCACGCCTCGGGTTTCAATCGACCGATCGGTGTCGCTTTCCATCCAGACAACGGCGCGCTCTACGTCTCCGACGCTTTGAATTCCCGCGTTCTGACGTTCAACTCGCCGCAGGTAATCAATCAGCCTGCCGACCGTGTTTTGGGTCAGCCGGATTTCGAGACGCGGACCGTGCCGCCGAATACTACCGCAGCGTCGATGCGAGGACCGACGGCGCTTGGCTTCGACACAGGCGGATCCTTGTACGTGGCGATTCCCGGGCAGAATCGCATTCTGATCTTCGACAACGCCGCTCAAGCGTCGCAACTACAGGACGCGGACCGAGTGCTTGGCCAGCCGCTGTTGACCTCGGAGCTGCCGAACTCGGGTACGCACCCGCGCGCCAACGCCTCCGGTCTCTTTAACGTCGGCGATCTCGCCGTGGCCCCGAACGGCGACGTCTTCGCCGCCGACACGGGAAACCATCGAGTGGTCGTCTATCGCGGGGGAGCCTCGCCGGCTGCCGGCGTGCTCGGGCAGGAAGATTTCGAGCGTAACGCTCCAAACCGGCTGGGTCCGTCCAGCGTCGGATTCGCCTCCGATGTCGCCGTCGATTATTCGGAATCGCCTTTTCCGATCTATGTTTCCGATGCTTTCAACAACCGTGTGCTGGGCTGGCGTTCTTCGTTGCGATTTGAAAACGGAGCCCCAGCCGATCTCGTGATCGGTCAGGCCGACTTCAGTTCCTCAGTGGCCAACGCCGATACGGGACGTTCACAGTCACCGACGGCTACCTCTTTGGCGTCGCCGCGCGGGATGGCCATTTCCGCAGAGGGCGACCTTTACGTTGCCGACTCGGCTAACAACCGCGTTCTGCGCTTTGCTAGACCCTTCGCCCAAACCGGGCGGCTTAGGGCGGATCTCGTTCTGGGTCAGGGCGGTTTCACCAGCGCGCTCTCAGCGGCGGTCTCGGCGTCGTCGCTTCGGTCTCCCTTAGCGGTTGCGCTCGGGGCCGAGGGGCAGGTGTTCGTCTCCGACACCGGCAACAGCCGAGTGTTGGAGTACCCTGCGTCGCCGACAAACGGAGCCGCTGCGATTCGGGTCTTCGGGCAGACGGATTTCGAGACCGGCACAGAGGCGCCGGCGACTTCCGCGCAGAGCCTCAGCTCCCCCGAGGGAATCTACGCGGATCCATTCGGCTTCCTCTTCGTGGCGGACTCCGGCGCTCACCGAGTCTTGGTGTTTCCGCTTATCGAGGACACGCCGCAGACGGGAGCGAGCGCTTCGACCGTGATCGGGCAAGACGGCTTCGAGAGCGCCGCCGCCGGCTTCGGGGCTCGCCGTTTGAATGTGCCGCGGCAGGTTTCGCTCGATTCCGAGGGGCGTGTATATGTCTCCGACGCCGGCAATCACCGCATCGTGATCTTTCCTTCGCTCTTGTTCTTACCTGTCGTTGACGCCGAGGCTGGGGGAGTTTTAGGCCAGTTCGACATCAACGGCCGCTCCCCGAACTACAATTCGCCCGATGGGCTGGCGACGCCGCAGGGTCTGTTTGCTCCCGCCGCTTGTCGTGTGGACCGCAACGGAACGCTCTACGTGGGAGACACGGGCAACAACCGAGTGGTACATTTTCTCAGGCCCGCCGCGCTCGTCAGCGCGGCCACTTTCGTCGCGGGCGTGGCGGTTTCGCCCGGGTCGCTGGTTTCAATGTTCGGCACAGAGCTCTCTGAGGAAACGGAAGCGGCGGTCGCCATACCGCTGCCGAGCGTACTCGCGGAACGCACCGTCGAGGTGGCCGGCGAAACCGCGCCGCTGCTGTTCGCCTCACCGGGACAATTCAACATCCAGCTTCCGGTCGCGACAGCGACGGGCTCGCAGCCGTTTGCGATTCGAACCGCTGCCAGCGAAGAACTGATTGCCGGCGGGCAAGTGGTCGTCTCGGGCTCGAATCCCGGTCTGTTTACCCTGTCTCAGGACGGTACTGGGCAAACGGCGGCGCTCAATGAGGACGGATCGCTTAACGGTCCGGGTAACCCCGCAGTAGCCGGCAGCGTCCTTCAGCTCTTCGGTACGGGTCAGGGACCCACCGAGCCGATCGTAGCCGACGGTCAGCCCGCCCCATCAGGCGTCTTGGCGCGCACGACAGCGCAACCGAGCGAGGGCGTCGATTGCGTCACTTCGCCCCGTACGGTCTGTGTGGCCGTCGGGAGCAAGTTCGGCGAAGTACTCTTCTCCGGCTTGGCGCCGGGCTTCGTCGGGCTCTGGCAAATCAACGTTCGCATCCCCGCCGATGGGCTGCGGGGCGACGCGGTTCCGCTGCGCGTTTGGATCAACCAACGCGTCGGCAATGATGTCGCGGTGTCCATACGATAGGAGAACGGGCCATGCATCAACGCGCCTCTGATCTAACACGAACGCTGGCCGCGGCAGCGATATTGGCGGTCGTCTTGTTTGCGGCCGGATGCAGCAAACCTCCCGCCGAGCAGTACAAGGATTACATGGCGAGCGGCCAGGCGTTCGTAGACGAGAGCGATTGGGCGGCGGCCGCGATTCAATTTCGAAATGCGGCGCGCGTTGTGCCGACCGAGGCCGAGCCGCACTATCAGCTCGCGCTCGTGGAGCTGCAGCAGAAGAAGCTCCAGGACGCCTACGGGTCCGCCGTCCGAGCCGCCCGACTCGACCCCGATCATGAGCAGGCTCATCTCTTGCTGGCCCAGTTCGAGGTTCGCTACGGCAAGGAGGAGTCCATCTGGGACAGCGCCCAGCAACGCCTCGAAAGAATCCTAGCCGGAGGACGCGACAACACCGAGGCGCTGTTCTACTTGGCAGCCACCCGAGCTCGCCTTGGGGAGGGCGACGAAGCGCGCAGCTTGCTTGAAGAAGCGGTTCAAGGCTCGCCTGAAGACCTTCGTGCCGTGCTCGCGCTCGCCAAGATCAAGGTAGCCGAGAACGACATCCCGGGTGCGGAAGCGCTGCTCAAGGGCGCAATCGAGAGCTCTGAAGACAAGCGCCAACCGCTGCTGTTGCTTGGGCGCTTCTATCTAGACCTCAAGCGCGACGACGATGCCGCCGAGCAGTTCAATAAGGCGCTTGAGATCGATCCTGAGTTCGGCGTCGCAATGCTGGCTGTGGCGAGCGTGCACGCGCGGAAGGGCGAGAACGACGAGGCGGAAGCGCTCTTTCTCAAAGTTTCCAAGCTTCCCGAGAAGCGCTACCGCCTGCTCTACGGGCAGTTCTTGGCAGTCAGCGGTAAGACTGACCAGGCGATCGCCGAGTACTCTCGCCTCGTCGACGTCGACCCGAATGATCGTGAGGCGCGCGGCTCGCTTGTCAGGGCCTACCTGGGCGCTAGGGAGTTCGAGAAGGCGGAGCGATTACTGACACAAGCTGTTGAGGAGGCGCCCAATGATCCCGCTGCGCGGCTACAGCGGGCTGAACTGTATCGCCTTTTGGGCCGTGTAGATGACTCAGCGGCCGACGTGGCTCGCGTGCTCGAGTTCGAACCGACTTCTTTCGAGGGGCATTACTTGCTCTCGAAGCTGCATGAGGCGCGAGGCAATGCCCGGCTGCAGCGGCAGGAACTTGACGAATCGCTACGTCTACAGCCGGGTTCGCTGGCCGCCCGCGTCGATATGGCGCGCTCCCTGCTGCAAAGCGAGAGCCCACGCTCCGCTCTCGACGTTCTCGATGAGGCTCCGGAAGCGCAACTCAATTCCCAGCCGATCCGTAATGCTCGCATTGGGGTACTGGTGCAGCTCGGCGAGAATGAAAAAGCCCGCTCCGAGCTCGACATTGCGCTCAAGATTCAGCGCACTCCCGAGCTCGTCTTCCAAGACGGCGTGTTGCGTGCGAGCGAGGAAGACTTCGCTGCCGCCCGAGCTTCGTTTGAGGAGTACCTCAAGGCGCGCCCGCGCGATCTCCGCGGCATCAACCAGTTGGCTGGAACGTACGTCAAGGAAAAGCAGATGGCGCGCGCGCTTGAGATTGTTCGCAGTTACGCAGAGCAGAGCCCGGAGTCGGCCGCGCTGCAGTTCAATCTTGGTTGGTGGAGCAAGCAGGCCGGCGACAAACTGGAGGCGCGCGAAGCGTTTGAGGCCGCTGTGGCCGCCGGCGACCAGGAGCGTTCGGCGATGGAGCTTGCCGGGCTTGAGATCGCCGACGGCAACGAGGCTTCGGCGCGGAGGCTCGTTGAAGGCGTGATAGCGGTGAACGATCGGCACCTCCCAGCCCACAAGCTGTTGGCCAACCTACAAGAAAAAGCGGGCGAGCTTGACGAAGCAGTGGCGAGCTATCGCCGTGTGCTGGAGCTCAATCCCGACGACGCGGTTGCTCTCAACAACCTGGCCTATCGTTTGGCGGCCGATGGGAGGGACATCGACGAGGCGCTGCAGCAGGCGCAGAGGGCGAAAGAACTGCTGCCTGACAATCCAGCCGTCTCCGATACGATCGGTTGGATCTACCACCTCAAGGGCGTTAACGAACTAGCCGCCGTGCACCTCAAGTCGGCAGTGGCCGGCAACCCCAACGATGCCACGACTCGTTATCATCTCGCGATCGCGTTGGCTGAATCCGGCGACCCTGTCGGGGCTCGCGAGGCCTACTCACAGGGTCTGGAGATCAGTCCTGAACTGCCCGAAGCTCAGTTGGCCAAAGACGCGATCAACAAGGCCAGCAACTAGTTCGCCGCGCGAACATAACGCACCGCATCGAGCGCCGCCAGTTCGGCTAGCTTTGCGGCCGCCAGCTTGCCGACGCGGATCTTGGCCACGCGCGGCTCGCTCTCTTCGACGAAGCCGAGTTGTTTGAGCATCGCCAGCACATCCGGCGTTGCATCGATCAGCCAGACTTCGATGCGGACCGCGCCGTCCTTGACGAGCGGTGACGGAGCAGCCGGGCTTCGGGCGATCGTTTGAAGGGCGGCTTCGAGCTTTGCCAAATCCGACGACTCGTTGGCGCTCGCCTGTTCCGTCGGCGCTAGCTTTCGGGCAGGTTCGGGAGGCGCGACCGCCTCCGTTCGCATCATGCGTACGACACCGCCTCCAATGCCGGAGCCTCTCCCAAAGCCGCGTCGCGAACCGAAAGCCGCCGCTTGATCCCGATCTCCGAAGACGCCTTCGTAGCTCACGCCCGACGGCATCTCGACGGGCACATCCACTCGGCGCGGCTTGCCGCCTTCGGTCACGATCGTTTCTTCGACCGCCACGAACGAAGTGTACTGCGTCATCAATCGGTAGGCGAGGCCGAGCTCGGTGACCTGCTCGGCGATCTCGCTCGGGCTGCGCCGTTGCGCCGCGTCCCAGTTGTTGTTCATCAGGTTTGTGATCTTGCGCCGCGCCCAAAGCGTCGCGAGTTGGTCCGCCGAGCCCTCCTTGGTCGAAAACCGCACCGGTAACTCTCGAGAGAACGCCTGGCCCGACATCGTTCCCTTCAGCCGCACCGCGCCGCGCGCCGCGCTCGTATAGCGCCCGGTCACGACGACCGGCTTTGCGCTGAACAGATCTGGAATGCGCGTCGGCAGCACGTCCGTCACCGGCAGGTCGCCGAAATCGAGCTCAATGTCGGTCAGCAGCGGGTTGCGAATGCGCTCGTGGAAGCGCCGCGCAGCCGCCGAGCCGTCGTCGTTGAGCGCTACATATTCGACCTCGCCGCGACTCACCTCCGCCATGCGGTCGAGCAGGAAGCGATTGACTGAAGATCCGATACCGAACGAGAACACGCGTGCGTTCGTGTGCTTCTGAATCTCGCCGAGGATCGCCATATCGTTGCCGATGTAGCCGTCGGTCATGAAGCAGACAATACGCACGTGCTCGGTGGAATCGGACGGCGCGAGCGCCGTGCGGATCGCGGTCATCATCTCGGTGCCTCCGCCGCCCGAGCGCGACGCCAGGAAGCGCTGGGCATGATCGAGGTTAGCCGCTGTGGCCGGGACCGGTTCGGGAAACAGCACGCGAGTCTGTCCGGCGAAGGTGATCAGGTTGAACGTATCGCGCGGATACAGTCCATCGAGAGCCAGCTTCATCGTCTCCTTCGCCTTCTCGATCGGAAAGCCGCTCATTGAGCCGGAGGTGTCAAGTACGAAGACCAGCTCCTTGGGCGAGACATCCTCTACGGTGACGCGCTTGGGCGGCTGCAAGATCATGGTGAAGAAGCCGCCCCGCTCGTCGTGGTGAGTCAGCAGCGCGTCTCCGATCTCGCCGCCCGCGACGTCGTAACGAAGCACGAAGTCTTTGTTCGGCAGCACGGCCTTTTCCTTCAGGCGCACCAGCGCGCGGGATTCTCCCGGTCGTTCGACGAGCACATCATGAGTTTTCGAGGCGACACCGTGAATCGACACCCCGGCTTCGAGCTCTACCTGAATCGAGATGTCGTGGCCGGCGCGAGTGTCGGGCGGCGTGGTCGGCGGCGAGATCTTCGAGGCGTCGGGGACCTCGCTGGTATCGGGCGACCAGCCGCCGCCGCTGCGTCCGGTCTCGGCGCCGGGCATGTATCGCGGACCAACGACGGTCGGGAAGCTGAACTCGTAGGAGCCTTCTTCGTAGCGCAACGTCTCGACGTAGCTGATCTCCACCAGAATCTCCTCACCAGGACGGATGTTCGCCAGCGCTTGGGTGAAGATGTTCGGCCGCTTCTGGTCGAGCAGCGCCGCGATCTTGCCTGCATCGCGGGCTTGCTCGTAGATCCGCCGCGCCTCTTCGCGGCGCTTGATCTTGCCCTTCACGGTGCGTTCGCCGATGCGGATCGTCATGTCGTCTACGGCGGCGCGGTTGGGCAGCGGAAACGTGTAGACCGCCTCGATCTTCTCTTCGAACGGATTCATGAACCGTTGCTGAACGGTCACTCGGGATAGGAAGCCTGAGATTCTGGCTTCGACGGCGGTATGCTGGAGAGGACAAGGCGCGCCGAGTTCGCCGTTGGGTCCAAGGGAAACCAGCGAACCGGCGGAGCCCGTCGCCGCGGACAGCGGGGGACCCGAAAGAGCGGTTACGGCCAGATACAGGCCGAAGGCGACGGCTAAAGCGAGGCTGGGGGCGAACAACGTCAGTCGTCGATTCATGATGTGCTCTCCTCTCGAATGCAATAGACGCCGGCGTCGCGGTTTTGTCCGGAACATTCTGGCGGGTCGGTTCATCACTTTCGAGCTTTCATAGGGGAGGACTCGAACGAGGTCATGGGCGTGCAGCGAGTTTTGGTTTTAAAAAAAATCAGCGATTGGGGTAAACAAAAAGGGATTGTGCGGCGTCTAAGGCGATGAAGATGACCGTTGCGTCCTGGGTGCGACTTTTTGGGAACAAAGCTTCAGGTTGCTTCGTACGGTAATTGACTGGGGAAGCGTAGGGGATAGCGGGCGGAGGCGATTCGAGAACGACAATGAGCGTGCGCGCCAAGGTTTACGGATTCATGGCGGCGATCGTGCTGATCGCCGGCGGCGGCTATTTCTTCTCGACCTACACTGTGGACGGTCTCAGCGTTCAAGCCAAGAGCGCGAAGAGCGAGCAGGAGAAGAAGGAAAAGGAGGAGGAGGAGAAGGCGACTCCGATTGAGACCGAATCGGCGATCACCGGCTCGATCTCCGACCACGTCGCCTCGACCGCCAACCTGCGTGCGTTGCGCAGCGTGCAGTTGATGAACCAGCTGCAAGGCGTGGTGCGCCAGGTGCTGGCCGAGGAAGGCGACTTCGTCCAAACAGGGCAAACCTTGGTGCGTCTCGACGACCGTGAGCTGCTAATTACGCAAGAGGTAACCAAGCAGCAGCTAGCTCAGGCCGAAGCGCAGCTCGCCGGCGCCAAGATTTTGCGCGACAAGATGAAGACGCAGATCAAGAACAAGCAGGCCGACTTGGCGCGCAACGAGCAAGCGTTGAAAGAGGGATTGGTGAGCGATACCGATGTCGACCTGATTCGCTATCAGCTCGACGAGCTCGTTCACGACGAGGAGGCCCAGGCGGCGACCGTGCGCCAAAACACGTCTCGCGTCGAGGAGCTCGGTTCCGAAATCGCACGAGTCGACTACCAGCTCTCGCAGACTCGCATCACGGCCCCCTTCGCGGGACGCGTCACCGAGCGTACCGTGGAAGTCGGCCAGACGCTGCGAGCCAATGACGCCCTTTTTCGACTCGGAGCCTTCTCGCCGCTGTTCGCCGACGTATTCCTCTCGGAGCAGGACTCGCGGCGTGTAAGTCCAGGCCAACCGGCGACGCTCATGCTGGGCTCGGACACTGAGAGACGGAGCGAAGCCAAGATCGTGCGCGTCAGTCCTGTCGTGGACGACGCCACTGGTACGGTGAAGGTGACGGCCGAGCTGCGCGGCGGTGATTCCGACTTTCGCCCAGGTGCGTTCGTGCGCGTCTCGATTCGCACCGACACCCGCGATGAGACGACGTTGATCCCCAAACGGGCGGTACTCGAGGAAGACGGCAGAACCTTCGTCTTCGTCCACGCCGGTGAAACCGCGACGCGTCGCGAAGTCAAGCTGGGCTACGAGGATGGCCCCGCCGTGGAAGCGCTCGAGGGCGTGAAACCCGGCGACGAGGTGGTCGTAGCAGGGCAGGGAAGTCTAAAGGAAGGCGACAAAGTTCGGTTGGTGAGCGGTTAATCGTGAGCCGTGAACGGTTCATGAATCCCTGGCTGTCTCGGCCGTTGCGGTTGAGCCGCAACGAGGCGCCAAGGAAGGCGATATCGTCCGATAACTAGAAGGTTGAAAGTCTCTGAGCCGTTCAGGCCGAGCTTCGGTTCACGGTTCACCAATCACTGCTCACGTCCCTAATGACCGTCTCACGCATCGCCATTGAACGGCCCGTCACGGTCTCGATGTTTATCGTTGCGGTGATCCTCTTCGGGCTGGTTTCACTGGACCGCTTGGCGCTCAACCTGCTGCCTGATATCTCCTACCCTTCGCTCACGATCCAGACTGACTTTGAGGACGCTGCGCCCGAAGAAGTCGAGTCGCTAATCACGCGGCCGATCGAAGAGGGCGTCGGCGTCGTCTCGGGGCTCAATCGTCTCAGCTCGATCTCCCGTCCGGGCCAGAGCGAAGTCGTGCTCGAGTTTTCGTGGGACACGAACATGGATTTCGCGGGCATAGATGTGCGTGAGAAGCTTGACCTGATCCAGCTCCCGCGCGATGTCGACAGTCCCGTCCTATTGCGCTTTGATCCTTCCAACGACCCGATCATTCGGCTGCAAATCTTCGGCGAGATGAGCTTGGCGCGCTTGCGCACCATCGCGGAAGAGGAGATGAAGAAGCGGCTCGAGGCCGTCGAAGGCGTTGCGGCCGTAAAAGTCGCCGGCGGACGCGAAGAGCAGATCAACATCGAGATCGACGAGAAGAAGTTGGCCGAGCTTGGCGTGCCGATCACCGACGTCACTGAGATCCTGCGACAACAGAATCTAAACCAGGCGAGCGGCAGCCTCTACGATCTTGACGCTAACTATCTCGTCCGGATGCTCAACGAGTTTCGGTCGGTCGAAGAGATCCGGCGGATTATTGTTCGCGACGAGGAAGGGCGCAAGATCGTACTCGCCGACGTGGCCGAGGTTTGGCGCGGCGTCAAGGAGCGCGGCGTTATCGCGCGCTTTAACGGCGACGAAAGCGTCGAACTGGCGATCTACAAAGAGGGCGACGCTAACACCGTGACCGTCGCCGATGCCGTCAAAGTGCGGCTTGGGGCGCTGACCAGCGAAAAGACTTTCCCTAGAGGCGTCAACAACGAGATCGTCTTCAATCAGGCGGACTTCATTTCCGAGAGCGTAAGCAACGTTCTCTCGGCCGCGATGCTCGGCGGGTTACTGGCCGTCGTGATTCTTTTTGTCTTCCTGCGCGACCTCCGCTCGACCGTCATCATAGGCCTTTCGATTCCGATCTCGATCATGGCCACCTTCGCGGCGATGTATCAGACCGGCATTACCCTCAACATCATGTCGTTGGGAGGGGTGGCGCTCGGAGTCGGCATGCTGGTCGACAACTCAATCGTCGTGCTCGAATCGGTCCATCGCCGCCGCAAGGTCGGTGAAAGCGTCTTCGAGCAGGTCTATCAGGGTACGCGCGAGGTCGGCTTGGCGGTCACCGCCTCGACACTGACAACCGTCGCCGTCTTCCTGCCGCTCGTCTTCGTGGAAGGAGTCGCGGGGCAGCTCTTCACCGACCAGGCGCTCACTATTACCTATTCGCTGCTGGCCTCGCTCGCCGTCGCGCTGACGTTTATTCCGATGGCCCTGGCGATCGGCTCAATGCCCGGCTACGACGCTGCCCCTGAGACGAACGGTCTCGCCCGTGAGCGCCAAGAGCCGCAGAGCGCCGCCGGCCGAGTCGTGGCTCGGGTGATGTCCGCAGCAAGCGCGGCCCTGCACTTCCTGTTCTTCACGGTGGTCCAAGTCGTCATCGCGGACGTTCGGCGCTTTATGCGCTTCTTAGGGCGGGCTGCAATGCTCCTGTTGTCGCCGTTGCTCGACGCTTTTGACCGCGCCTTTGGCCGACTAACGGACAACTACCCGCGTCTGCTGACTGTGGCGCTCGACAACAAGTCGGCAGTGGGGTTGATCGTTGTCGTCTCGGCAGGTCTCGCTTGGGGCTTGTCTTCGACTCTAGGCGGCGAGCTCATCCCGCCGCTAACGCAGGGTGAGTTTTCCTTCGAAATCGAGATGCCCGAGGGCACGCCGATCGAAACCACGGACCGCATTGCGCGCGAGGTGGAGGAGGAAGCCCGCAAGATTGACGGCGTCCGCACGGTTTTTTCGAGCGTAGGCGGCAGCCAGAAGAACCAGTTCGCCGCGGGGGCGATTGAAGAGAACTTCGGGCAGCTCTATGTGGTGATGGAAGACCGCCGCGACAAGCTCGCCGAGGAGCGCGCCGTCACCGAGGTGCGCGATCTGTTGGCGGGCTATCCCGACTCCCGGCATACCTTCAGCCGCCCGGCGCTGTTTAGCTTCAAGACGCCGGTCGAGGTCGAGATTTTCTCCTTCGACCTGCTCGAACAGCGGCGAGCCTCTGAGTTGGTTGTTGCGGGCCTGGAGGGCATCGAGGGTCTCAGCGACGTGCAGTCTACGGCACAGCTTGGCAATCCCGAAGTGCAGATTCGCTTCGACCGCGAACGCCTCGCGCGGCTTGGGCTCCAAGAGAGCCAGATCTCATCGGTGCTGCGCAACAAGATTCGCGGCGACGTAGCTTCGCGCTATCGCGAAGGCGACCGGCAGATTGACATTTTGGTGCGCGTTGACGAAACGGATCGGGCCGCCATCGCCGACTTGCACGACCTCGTTATCAATAGCCCTAACCAGGGAGCCGGGCAGAACAATCAAGCCGCCGGGCAAGGCCAACGAAATCAGAACAGCGCTCGCGGATCAGGCGCCGCTCAGACGGGAGCGAACCGCGAGAACGAGGCTGATCAGGGCTCGGGCCGCAACGACTCGAATGAGCCCCAGTTTGTGCCCATACGACTCGGTCAGGTGGCCGCGATCGAAGTCGCGCGAGGTCCTTCGGAGATCCGACGAATTCGATCTCAACGCGCCGCCGTCGTCACCGCCAACCTTGCCGGGCGCGATCTGAATGCAGTATCTGCAGAGATCCGAGATGTCCTAGTCAGCTTGCGCGGCGAGCTCGGACCGAACGTCACTGTCGGCTTGGGCGGACAGAACGAGGAAGTCGAGACCTCCTACCGCAGCCTGATGTTTGCGCTGAGCCTCGCAGTGTTCTTGGTGTACCTAGTGATGGCGTCACAGTTCGAATCGCTGACCCATCCTTTCACTATTCTCTTTACGGTGCCGCTGGCTCTGATCGGAGTCATCTATGCTTTGGCGTTGACCGCGACCTCGATCAGCATCATAGTACTGTTGGGCGTAATCATCCTTTCCGGCATTGTTGTGAACAATGCGATCGTGCTGATCGACTACACCAATCAGTTGCGCGGCGAAGGCTACTCCAAGCGCGAGGCTCTACTGCGCGCCGGCCGGACGCGTCTGCGTCCGATCGTGATGACGACTCTGACGACTGTGTTGGGCTTGGCGCCGATGTCGCTCGGCTGGGGAGAGGGAGCCGAGGTTCGAGCTCCGATGGCCGTCGCGGTAATGGGCGGGCTGACTTTCGCGACGCTGCTGACCTTGGTGCTGATTCCGGTCGTCTACGAGCTGCTTGACCGCGGGGCCGAAGTCGCCGCCGGCGCGAAGAGGGACGGGCCTTCCGGGGCATTCGGCGAGAGCTTGCAGGGAGCGGATTGAGTGGTGAGGTCGGCGATTTCTAGCCCCATCGGGGCGACATAGCCGTAAGCCCCGGGGCGGCATGGAGTGCGATGCCGGCCCTCCGGGGCTCAGAACCCACTTCGGGGCTAGCATAAGAACGGGCGAGACCGATGGACGAACCAAAACGCAACGAAGCCAACTCTTTTGACGACATCGGGGAGAGGCTCGCCGCCTTCTCGGTGCGCAAGCCGGTTACGATCTGCATGCTGTTCGTCTCCATCGTAGTAATGGGGTTGATTTCGGCGTTCAAGATCCCGCTGGTGATGCTGCCGACGATCGCGGCGCCGCAGCTCAACGTCAACGTCCCGTATCCCAACGCGACCCCTGAACAGATTCTCGAGTCGATCACCAAGCCCCTCGAAGAAGCGATCGCTACGATCCCTGGCATCGAGCGCATGAGCTCGGACTCCGGCGAGGACAGCGCCAATATCCGGGTCTTCAGCCGTTGGGGGGCCGACATCGACCTGTTGCGCAGCCAAGTGCGTGAGACAGTCGATCAGGTCCGGCCTGATCTGCCCGAGGAGATTCGGAACATTAACATCCGGAACTTTTCGACCGATGACATTCCGGTTCTGGCCGCCGCTATCTCGTCCGAACGTGATCTGCGCAATGCCTACGACTTCATCGATTTAAAGATCAAGAAGCCGCTGGAGCGCGTTCCGGGCGTCGGCGACATTGACCTCTGGGGCGCGCAGCGCCACCAGCTTGACATCTATCTGCGAGTCGACGACGTCAAGCGCTACAGCGTGAATGTCGGCGACCTCTTTCAGCGGCTCGACGAAGCGAACCTCAACACTTCCATCGGTCAGGTCGGCGACGCCGGATTGCGCTACAGCGCTGTCTCGCGGGGCGTGATCAAATCGGTCGACGACGTCGCGGACTTTCCCGTAAACGACAAAGGACTCGTGCTCTCCGATATCGCCGACATCGAATTCGGTAATCCGAACCTCGAATCCGGCCAACTGCTCAACGGTGAGAATGCGATCGGTTTTCAGATTCGCAAGACGTCCGAGGCGAACACGGTCGATACGGTCGCGCGCGTCCACGAGGCTCTCGCCGAGCTCAGCGACGACCCCTCGCTGGGCGGCATCGAAACGCACATGTGGCACGACGGCGCCAAGGAGATTGTAAAGGGCCTTCGCGGTTTGCTTAACGCCGGAATCTTCGGCGCGATTCTGGCGGTAGCTACCCTGCTGTTTTTCCTGCCCCGGTTTAGTCTCTCGTTGATGATCGGCTTGGCAATCCCTTTTTCAGTGATCTCGGCGGTGGGCTTCCTCTACCTGACTGGAAACACGCTCAACATGCTTTCGATGATGGGCTTGATGCTGTCTACGGGAATGTTGGTCGACAACGCCGTCGTCGTGCTCGAGTCAATCTATCAGAAGCTCGAGAAGGGTTTACCCCGTCAAGAAGCGGCGCGCAGAGGCTCTGGCGAAGTAACTACCGCCGTAGTCGCGGCGACGTTGACGTCAATCATTATCTTTGTCCCAATCGTTTTTGGCGAGGCCACGAATCTCTCGACCTATCTCTCGCATACTGGGCGCTCGATCATTCTGGCGCTGCTCTGCTCGCTGTTCATCTCGCTGACGCTGATTCCTGTGGCGATGGCGCGCTTCTTGCGCGTTGATCTGGCCAAGCGCTCGCCCTGGCGGCGGAAGTTTGCGTCTTTCTTCGAGCCGGTGATTCTGCGCGTCGGGCGGCTCTTGTTCCGCCGAGCGGGCGCTGACGAGGACGGCCGAATGCGCAAGGGTTTGGTGACGGACCTCTATCTGCACGCGGTCGCCTGGCCGCTGCGCCATCGTTTTTCGGTGGGCCTGGTTCTAACGCCGCTCATCGTCGCCGGCGCCACTTACGTGTTGATGAATCATGTGCCCGACAACTCCGCCGACGCTCAGACGACGAGTCAGCTTCGAGTCAGCTACGAGTTCTCGGAAAACTATCACTACGTCAAAATCGCAAACGACTACGTCGCCCCGGTCGAAGCCTATCTCGTGGCGAACAAGGCGAAGCTGCACATCAAAGACTACATGAGCCGCTACCGGAATGGGAGCGCCTCGACGGACATCTATTTCGACACGGAAAATCTAAGCGTCGACGACCTCCCTGAAATTCGCAAGACGCTGACGGAGGAGCTTCCCGTTATCCCCGGCGCCGATATCAAGCCAGGCCGCCAGGGCGAGAACCAAAACTGGATCAACGCAAGCATCTATGGAGACGATCCCTCGGAGCTCTCGCGCATCGGCAGTGAGCTCAAGAGCCGCCTCCTCTCCATTCCGAAGTTCAGCGAGGTTTTCGCTGATCTTGACGAAGCTACCGAGGAGGTGCAAATCAGGTTACGGCGTGACGAAGCGCGCAAGTACGGTGTTTCGCCCGAAAGCGTCTCGCAGATCTTGGGAATCGTCGTTCGTGCGCGCCAACTTCGCGGTTTTCGCACGCCGGACGGCGAGGTCGAAATGTGGGTGCGGCTGGATCCAAGCGACCTTCAGGACATGAACGACCTGAAGTCCATCGTGGTCGGCGCAGGCTCTGACGGCAAGCCCATTGAGCTGCGACACGTGGCTGATTTCTCGCTCGAGAAGATCGCGCCGCGTATCCGTCGCGAGAATCGGCGCGCCTACACCTCGCTCGACGCCGTCTATACCGGCGACCAGCGCGCTGACGGCCAGAAGCTCTTCACGGAGGCGCTCAACAACTATTCGTTCCCGGACGGCTACGGCTGGTCGTTCGGCTTCTGGACGAAACAGCAGCAGCAAGAAGACAAGGCCTTCCTGTTCAATATCTTGCTTGCTCTCTTCATGGTCTATTTCGTGATGGCGTCGCTGTTCGAATCGCTCGCCCACCCGTTCGCCATCATGTTCTCGCTGCCCTTCGCCGTGGTCGGGGTGGCTGGTTTCCTGTGGGCGACGGGCACGCCGTTCAATATCATGGCGATGATCGGCACGCTCGTGTTGATCGGCATTGTGGTCAACAACGGCATCGTACTGATCGACCACATAAACAATCTGCGACGTCGCGGATTCAAGCGCTCCGAGGCGATTCTTGAAGGCTGTCGTGAGCGTCTGCGTCCGATCGTGATGACGGCGGCGACCACGATCGTCGGCCTCGCGCCGCTCGCTTTCGGCGACACCGGACTCTTCGACTTGCGCTACTACCCAATGGCCCGCACGATCATGGGCGGGTTGATGGCCTCGACGATTTTGACTCTCGTCGTGCTGCCCACCTACTACACCTTGATGGACGATTTGGCCGTCTGGTTCAAGGGCACTTGGGCTGCGACCGGGCCTGCGAGCGGGGGGGCCGAGCAGGCGCCCGAGGCGGTCGCCGGAGACTAGCCGATTGCTGTGCTAGGCTAAGCTTCGGAATTAAGAACGTGGGGCCTAGGCCGACAGCTCGACAACGACTTGAGGCCGCCTCGCGGTCGATCTTCCTTCTTCTAGTAGCCGGACTGATTGCGGCGCCGGTCTGGGCCGCGCGCGGGGACGAGCAAGGCCGCCGCGATTCATCCTTAGACCCCTGCGACGCCCATTGGGACGTCGGCCGCCGAGCTGAAGCTCGCCGCTGCTACGGTGCGCTCGCCGTCTCCTCAGACAGCCTCGCCGTTCGTGCCGAGGCCTATTGGGCTCTTGGCGACCTGAAGCGCGCCAATGAGTTCTTCCGTGACGCGATCAAAGCTGAGCCCGAAAATCCAGCCCTACGAGTGCGTTGGGGGTTTCTGTTTCTTCAAACCCATGCCCCCGGCGAGGCGCTCACCCTCTTCAACGAAGCGATCGAGATTGACGAGAACCACGTCGCCGCTAAGCTCGGCGTGGCGGGCGTGCTGGCCGGACGCTTCGATGAGAAGGCCAGAAAGCTAGTTGAGGAAGTCCTCGCCGAAGACGGCAAGCTGCTCGAGGCTCATCTGTTGTTGGCCTTGATGGCGCTCGAAGAGGGCGATCTCAAGACTGGCGAGGCGGAGCTTGACGCCGCCTCGGAACTTGTCGACGAGCTTGAACGCTCGCCGCTGCCGGTCTACGCTCTGCGTGCTTCACTCGACCTGCTGCGGGGCGTGACCGAAAGCTCCTGGACCGGCAAGGCGCTCGATCTGAACCCGCGCTACGGCGAAATCTATTCGAAGCCGGCGCACTTCTACGTCATCACTCGCCGCTACCGCGAGGCGATCGAGCTGCTCGAGAAATCCGTCAGAGTGGACCCTGAGAGCTGGGAAGCGCACGCCGAGCTCGGCGTCAATCTGCTGCGCGAGAATCGCGAGCAAGAAGGCCGCCGCCATCTTGAGATTTCCTTTGAGGGCGATCCCTATTCGGCCAAGACTGTCAACTCACTGCGGCTTGCCGACAGCTTCGGCAATTTCCAGGTGTTCTCGAATCGCGAGGAGGCTCTGCTGCTGGGCGAAGAGGCAATGCGGGATGCCGCTCTCAAACCTGAGGTCGTTCTTCGTCTCCACAAGGACGAGGCGAAGCTGCTCAAGCCCTACGTCATGGAGCTCACCGAGAAATCGATGGAGGAATTCTCGGCTAAGTACGGCTACACGCCCGATCGGCCCGTCCACGTTGAGTTATACCCCGACCACGACGATTTCGCCGTGCGAACCATGGGCATGCCCGGCGTCGGTCTGCTCGGCGTGACCTTCGGCTTCTTGGTCGCGATGGACAGCCCGTCGGGGCGCGAGCCCGGCTCGTTTCACTGGGGGACGACGCTGTGGCACGAGATGGCGCACGTCTTTACGCTCGAGGCGACCAACCACCTCGTCCCGCGCTGGTATAGCGAAGGCATCTCGATGTACGAGGAGTGGGAGGCGCGTCCGAATTGGGGCGAGCGCATCACGCCCGATTTCGTCGAAGCCTACGTAGACGAGAAGTTGCTGCCGGTCGCTGATCTCGACAAGGGCTTCATGCGGCCGAGCTATCCCAATCAGATCGCAGTCTCGTATTTCCAAGCCGGCCTGATTTGCCAGTTCATCGATCGCGAGTGGGGATTTGAGAGGCTCGTCGAGATGCTGCATCGGTTCGCCGGAGAGATCTCGACCGCGGACAACATCGAGCAGACTTTGGGTATTCCTTCCGAAGAATTCGACACGCGCTTCCAGGATTTCTTGAAGGAAAAGCTCGGCAAGCTCGGCGAAGACGGTCTCAAGGCCTGGCGCGCCGCGCTCAAGGAATCGCTCACCGCCGCGCGCAAAGAAGATTGGAACGCCGCGGTCGAGCCCGCCAAGAAGGCAAAAGAGATCTATCCCGATTACGTCGAGTCCGGTAGTCCCTACGTCCTGCTGGCGGAAGCTTACGACAAGAGCGATGACCGCGATGCCGCGATTGCTGAGTTGACGGCGTACTTCAAGCGCGGCGGCCGCAGCCCTAAGACGCTCAAGAAACTGGCCGGTTGGCTCACAGAGGCCGACCGCGGTCTCGAAGCAGCCGAGGCGCTCGAAGAGCTGCTCTGGGTCTGGCCGCTTGACGAGGAACTACACGCCAAGCTCGGCGACTTGTGGTTGGAACAGGGTAAGACAGCCGAGGCGGAACGGGAATTTCAAGCACTGTTGGCTCTCGATCCGCTCGACAAAGCCTCGGCGCACTATCGCTTGGCGCAGGCCTATCATAGAATGGATGACTCGAAGAAGACGCGCAGGCACCTGTTGATGGCGCTCGAGGCCGCTCCGAGTTATCGTCCGGCGCAGAAGCTTCTGCTAGAGATTACGCGCTAGAGGGTTCGCCGAAAATATGAGTCTACCCAGCCCTATTGTCCCTCCCGAATCGGGCCTCGAATCCGCTGATTCGCGGGAGCTAATTCAAAGATTTACCTCGTCGCTCGACCGCATCCGCGCGCAGATTCGCCAGATCATCGTCGGCCAAGACGAGGTCGTCGAGCACTTGATGTTGACGCTGCTCGTGGGCGGCCACTGCCTGATCACGGGGATGCCGGGTACGGCGAAAACGCTGCTCGTGCGCACCTTGGCGACGGCGCTTGGGCTGACCTTCAAGCGCATTCAGTTCACGCCCGATTTGATGCCGACCGACATCACCGGTACTGACATCATCGAAGAGGACGTGACTACGGGTCATCGCACCTGGACGTTCATCCAGGGGCCGATCTTCACCAACGTCCTGCTTGCCGACGAGGTCAATCGCACGCCGCCGAAGACCCAGGCCGCCTTGCTTGAGGCGATGCAGGAGCTCAGCGTCACCGTGCGCGGCACGACCTACAACCTCGAGCCGCCGTTCTTCGTTCTAGCCACCCAGAACCCGATTGAGCTGGAGGGTACCTACTCGCTGCCCGAGGCGCAGCTTGACCGCTTCCTCTTCAACGTCGTACTCGACTACCTCAGCGCCGACCAAGAGATGGACGTAGTCAGCCGCAACACGGCCGGTACGCCGCTGCCCGAAGTCGAGGTCTGCACCAGCACCGAAGAGATTCTCAAGTTCCAGTGGCTGGTTCGCCAAGTCCCTGTTTCGGACGCCGTGAATAGTTACGCCGTCCGGCTGGTTCGCGCGACGCGTCCGTCCGACCCGTCGGCGCCGGACGTGGTGAAGAAGTACGTCAACTACGGCGCCAGCGTTCGCGCTACGCAATTCTTGGTCATGGCCGGAAAAGCGCGCGCCCTGATGGCGGGCCGCGTCCACGTCGACTACGACGATATTCGGTCGTTGCTGCTGCCGATTCTGCGCCACCGCGTGCTGGTGAACTTCCACGCCGAGTCCGACAAGATCATCGTCGACGAAGTGCTGCGCCGCATGGCTGAAGAAGTTCCGGCCCCGCGGGAGTAGCGCTCGATGGCGATCGAGCGACTTCTTGACCCGACCGTTCTCGGCAGGCTCACGAGTATCGAGCTTGTAGCTCGCGCGGTCGTCGACGGGTTTCTGACGGGTCTGCATCGCTCGCCTTTCTTCGGCTTCAGCCTCGAGTTCGCAGAGTACCGTCCCTACGTGCCGGGCGATGACCCGCGTTTCGTCGACTGGAACGTTTTTTCGCGCACCGAGCGCACCTACATCAAACGCTACCTCGGCGAGACGAACACCCACCTGGTGATGCTGCTCGACTCCAGCGGCTCGATGGGATTTCGCTCGAAAGGCGTCAGCAAGCTCGAATACGCAAAGTACCTGGCCGCCTCGCTGGCCTACCTGTCGGTCAAGCAGCACGACGCGGTCGGTCTGGTTGTCTTCGACGAGGAAGTGAGGGCCTTCCGACATCCGTCGACCCGCCCAGGTCACTTCCAGGGAATTCTGCACACGATCGACGAAGCCGAAGCTTCGACGGGAACGAACCTCGATCTTCCCTTTGAGCGTTTCAGACAGTATGTGACCCAACGCGGTCTAGTCGCGGTGATCTCGGACTTCTACTCCGATCCCGACGCCGTCGTCAAAGGCGTCCGCCCGCTGGCTCATCAAGGCCAAGACATCGTCTTCTTTCAGCTCCTCGATCCGGGCGAGCTGACTCCCGAGATCCACGAGTCGACCATGCTCGAAGACATGGAGACCGGCGCGTTGATGGAGGTCGGTCCAGACTTTGCGCGGAAGGACTACCCGAAGCGCTTGGCGCAGCACATCGAAGGAATTCGAGCAGCGGCCAACGGAATCGGCGCAGACCACGTCCTATTGAATACGTCCGAACCGCTCGATTTGGCTCTACGGGAGTACCTGTTGTTTCGCCAGAGGAGACGTTAGCTTGGCGATCTTGGCGCAGCCCCGGAGGGGCGACATAGCGATAGTCCGGGACGTAAGCCCCGGGTCGCCGGGACCGCCAATACGTTTGCGAGCCCACGAGGGGCGGCATGCGATTCCGTGCCGCCCCGCTGGGGCTAAGATAGGAGGCCGCGCGTGAGCCTGCTCTCCCCTTGGTTCCTTTTGGGAGCACTCGCCGTCTCGTTGCCGCTGTGGCTGCACTTGCTGCACCGCGAGAATCCCATCCGACTGCCTTTCAGCTCGTTAATGTTTTTCGAGAAGCGCCAGCAGCGCACCTTTCTCGAAAAGCGCTTTCGCTACCTGCTGCTGCTGGCGATGCGCCTGGCGCTGCTGCTTCTGGCGGCCTTGATCTTTGCGAAGCCCGTTTGGGAACGTCCGCCAACGGCTTCGGTTGGCGATATCCCCAAGCTGCAACTCATCGCGATCGACACGTCGCTGTCGATGCAGCACGGAGACCGCCGACAGCTCGCCTCCGATGCTGCCAATGCGATCATCGCCGATCTGCCGCCGCAAGACCGCGCCCAGATCCTTGCCGTCGCTCCATCTGTTTCGGTAGTCATTGAACCGACCAGCGATCAGGCCGAATTGCGCGAGGCCGTAGCTTCGCTCCAGCCCGGCTTCTCGCGCAACTCCTACGGCGACGTCGTGGAAGCTGCGCGAAGTCTTGCCGGCGACGGAGATACGCCGGTCGAGTTGCACGTCGTCTCCGATTTCCAACACTCCGCCATGCCGGGACGGTTTTCCGAGCTCGTCCTACCGACCGCGGCTGCGCTGCATCTCCACAACGTGGCCGAGCCGAACGATGAGAACTGGGCGATTGAAAGCGTCAAGGGAACCGTCCGCGTCTTCGGGGCCGAGACGACCAAGCTCGAAGCGACCGTAGCTGGTTTCGCCGCTGATGCCGCGCGCAAGACGCTTACGCTCACGATCGATGGCCAGACGATCGCTTCCGAGAGCCGCGAAGTCCCCGCCATGGGTCGCGCCTCGTTCGTTTTCGAAGGCTTCGAAGCGCCCGCGGGCTATAGCCGCGCCGAGCTGAAGCTCACGCCGGCCGACGATCTTCCGGCCGACGACGTGCGTCTCGTAGCGCTCGACAATTCGGAGCCGGCGCCGATCCTATTCATCACCTCCGACCGCCGTCGGCGTGATGCGCAGTACTTCGAGACCGCGTTGCGATCTTCGCGAAGCGCTTCGTTCCGGCTTGAGGTCTCCTCCGCCGGTGAGGCTGAGCGCAAAGACCCAAAAGACTACGCCGCCGTCGTTATCTCCGACGCCGCCAATCTGTCGACGCGATTCCTCGACGTGCTTCAGGCCTGGGTCGAGCAGGGCGGCGCGGCGCTGGTAGCCGTCGGACCCAACATCGTAGCTTCCGGCAAGGTCCCGCTCGGCGGACAGCGTGCCGCGGCCTCGCCGCTTGGCGACCGCTCCGGCTTCCGTGCTGCCGGCGAGGTCGATCGCTCGCATCCAGCGCTTGCCTCGAGCCAGAGCTTTCGCGGCGTCAAGTTTTTCCGCTACGCCCGCATTGCGCCCTCGGAGGAAGATCGAGTCCCGGCTCGTCTCGGCGACGGCTCGCCGCTGCTGCTCGATCAATCGCGCGGCGACGGCCGCATAGTCGTCTTTGCCTCAGCGTTCGACAATGTTTGGAACGATCTCCCGGTGCGTCCCGTCTTTGTCTCGTTCGCCGTGGAGGCCACACGTTATCTTGCTGGGTCGGAAGGGGCTCGCGGCGGTCGTACCGTCGACGAGACGCTTGAGCTTAGCCGCCGCCGTGATTCAAGCTCGTCGGTGCAGGTATTTGACCCGAACGGCGACCGCGCGCTTTCGCTCGCCCAGGCGGCCGAGTCGAACGACGTTGCTCTCAGCCAGGTTGGTTATTACGAGGTGCGCGGCGGGGAAACAATCGAGCTCGTGGCGGTCAATCCGGACCCGCGCGAGTCAAACACCCGCGGGATGGACGAGGAGACCTTAGAGCTGTGGCGCTCGACGGGTCGCAAGGAAGGGACGCTGTCGCCGGTTTCGGGCGAGGAGTCGAACCTCAAGCCTCCGCCTTGGCGCATCTGGCGCTGGCTGCTCTTCGGGCTCGTCGCGATCATGCTGTTAGAATCTGTGATAGGTAATCGACATCTGAACATTAGACGGGAGGCGTAAGAGAGTGACATTCTCGGGCGGGCTACCTGAGTATCTGGCGCAGTTTCGGCGTCGGCTACAGATCACGACCGCTTCGCGCGGCGCCGGGGCTACCATGGCGGCGCTGCTGCTGCTGACGCTGTTCCTCGTCTGGGTTCTCAATCGATTCGCCTTCTCGAACGGCAGCGTTATCAGTGCGCGTACTTTGCTCTTCGCCGCATTGGCCGCTCTAGTCGTCGCCCTTCTCGTTCGCCCGCTCAAGAGACTCACCCAGCGGGGAATCGCAGCCGAGGTGGAACGTCGGGTGCCCGCCTTCCGAGGCCGGGTAGAAACCTACGTCGACGAGACCCGCCGTACGTCCCAGGCGGGAGTCAAGAAGAACCCTCTCCTCGATCTACTCGCCGAGGACGCAATGCGCGTCGCCGACGCAGCGCCCGCCGAAACAATCGTCTCGACCGGGTCGATCGCCGGATACGCCTCTGTTGCCGCTTTGGCGGTCGTCGCGCTGTTTTGGCTCGGCGCCGCCGGTCCAGGCTACTGGGGCTACGGTACGGCGCGGCTGTGGACTGGGTGGCTGGACTTTGAAGAAGCGAAGCCTCTCTACGAGTTGATTGTCGAACCTGGCGACGCCGTCGTCCGCGACGGCGCGAGCCTGATGGTCTCTACGGAACTAATCGGGCTCGAAGCTGCCACCGCCCGCGTCTTCGCCTGGTATGAAAGCGGCGTCGATTGGGAAGAGGCGCCCATGTCGCCGAAGGTCGAAGGAGCTGGCTTTGAGTTCATTTTCGCGGGCGTGCGCGAGCCGTTCCGTTACTACGTCTCCGCCGGCGGGCTGCGCAGCGACGAGTTTAACGTTCAGGTCGTCGAGATGCCAGAGGTCGAAAACGTCAAGTTGACCTACCGTTATCCCGAATGGACCGGTCTAGAAGAAGTCGTCGAAGATCCGGGCGGCGACATTCGCGCCGTAGCCGGCACGAAAGTCGCCATCGAGATCAAGACCGACAAGCCGCTTGTCGACGGATTGCTTGTCGTCAACGACGAAGGCCTTGCGATGAGGGCCGAAGGGCTCTTGAGCCGCGGGGAACTTACCGTCGCTGAGGACGGCGAGTTCCACATTGCGGCGCTCTACCAAGGCGAGCGTGTCCGTCTAACCGAGGATTTCTTTGTCACGGCTGCGCCTGACAACAAGCCCGAGGTCAAGATTCTCAGCCCCGGACGCGACTGGAGCGCCTCGCCGATCGAAGAGGTCGTCTCGCGTCTAGAGGCGACCGACGACTACGGCGTCAAGAGTCTCGAGCTCTATTACTCCGTCAACGGCGGCGAGTTCGAAAAGGTCCGCCTGCGCACGCGCGGCAACAGCAGCCGCCGCACGGGCGCCCACACGTTTTACCTAGAGGAGATGGGCGAGATCGCCGAGCCGGAACCCGAGCCCGAACCAGAGCCCTCCGGCATAGCGCTGCTGCCGTTGCCGGGCATCACGGCCCCGCAACCCGAACTGGCGCCCGAGCCGGCGCCGGAACCGGAAGTCGCTGTCGCCGATCTCGGCCCGCGGCTCTATCCCGGCGATGTCATTTCCTACTACGCCATGGCGCGCGACCACGCCAAGTCGGCGCGCACCGACATCTATTTCATCGAGGTGCAGCCATTCGACCGGCGCTTCCGCCAGAGCCAGCAGGGCGGCGGCGGAATGCAGGGCAGCGGGCAGCGCCAAGACGAGATTTCGCGACGCCAAAAAGAGATCATCGCCGCGACCTGGAACCTGATCCAAGAGCAGCAAGAGGGCGACGGACGCGGCACCGCGGAGATTCGCGAAAGCTCCGTGATGCTCAGCGAGTTGCAGCGAACCTTGATGGAACAGGCCCGTACGCTTGCCGAACGGACGCGCGCCCGCCAGTTGGCAGGCGCCGGGGTGGAGTTTGCTGAGTTCGTCAAGCAACTTGAGCTCGCCGTCGAGGCGATGGAGCCTGCCGCAGATGAGCTCGCCGACGTGAAGCTTCGCGACGCGTTGCAGCCCGAGCAGAAAGCGTTGCAGCACCTTCGTCGAGCCGAAGCGGTCTTTACCGATATCCAAGTCTCCTTCCAGCAAGGCGGCGGAGGAGGCGGCGGAGGCGCCGGCCGCGATCTCGCCGAGATGTTCGAGATCGAGATGGATCTCGAAAAGAACCAATACGAGACCGGCGGCGGAGGCGGCGGCGGACAACAACAGCAGCTTCAGAACGAAATCGACGACGCCTTCAAGAAGCTCGAAGAACTGGCCAAGCGGCAAGAGCAACTCGCCAAACAGGCTCAACGCGACCAGGGCCCCTCCTTCAGCGAACGCTGGCGTCAAGAGATGCTGCGCCGCGAGGCCGAAGAGCTCAAACGTGAGCTGCAGCAGTTGCAACGCAAGCAGCAGTCGTCTCAGCAGCAGGCGAGCAACTCACAGCAGCAGAGCCAGCAAGGTCAGCAAGGACAGCAAGGACAGCAGGGACAACAGGGTCAGCAAGGCCAACAAGGTCAGCAGAGCGGTGCGGGCAGCCGTGCCTCGCAACAGCTCGTGCGCGAGACCATCGAGCGTCTCGAGCAAGCCACCCGCGCGATGGAGCAGAGCAGCCGCTCACAGCAAAATGGACAGTCCGCCGCACAGGCGGCCGCTCAGGCCCAACAGGCGCAACAGCAGCTCCAGCGCGCCGTTCAACAGATGGCCGAGCAGCGTCGACAACAAGCTCAGTCGGCGCTCTCCGACATCTCTCGTCGAGCGTCCGGATTGCAGCAGCAACAAGAGAAGATCGCGCCCGAGCTGCGTGCCGCTCTCAGCCGCGCCATGGCCGAGATGAAGGCGCAAGGCGAGGAGGGTCGTCGCCGCCTCTCGAGCGGCCTAACACCGGACCAAGAGTACGAGCTGTCGCAGCAGAAGTCTGAGATGTCCCAAGAGTTCCAAGACCTGGAGCGCAACATGCAAGAAGCTGTCCGGGCGCTGCGAGAAAGCCGCCCGCAAGCCTCTCGCAAGCTGCGCGAGGCGCTTGGCGAAACCCAAGAGGCCGAGGTTGGCAGGCGACTTGAAGTTGCTGCCGACTACATCCGCCGCGGCGGCGCGGCTTACGTCGCAAGCAGCGAAGAGGCAGTAAGCCGCGCGCTCCGGCAGCTTGCCGAACGCACTCGAGAAGCCGAACAGCTTGCGGCCGGAGGCGAGAGACGAGGACCTGGCTCGGGCCTGGAACGCGCCCTCGCCGACATGGAGAAGCTTCGTCGCGCCCTCGAAGAAGCGGCCCAACGCGGACCCGGCCAAGGCGAACAGCAAGGCCAGGGGCAGGGCGGTCAACAGCAAGGGCAGGAACAGGGACAGGGCCAGCAACCCGGCCAAGGTCAACAACAAGGCCAGCAGTCGGCGCAAAACGGGCAGGGCTCACCAGGTCAGAACGGCCAACAGGGCCAACGAGGCCAGCAGCCAGGTCAAGAGAGCGGACAACAGCCCGGTCAGGGACAGGGTTCCCAACAGGGGCAGGGAAGCATTCCCGGCCAAGGCCAAGGGCAGGGGCAAGGCGAAGGCCAGTCTCAGACGGCACAAGGCGGCCGGATTCCTTCGAGCACGCCCGGCCTCGGCGGGCGGAATAGCTCGGGCGGCCCGCGCACCAACGGCCGTGGCGGCGCCAACTACGGCGACTGGGACCCGATGCCCTCCGCCGCCTGGCAGGACCCTGAAGTTCGGCGTCGGATGGAAGAGGCTCTGAGCGAGAGTCTTAACCGGATTCCGCAGGTCACGAATCGACTACGAGCGAACGGCATAAGCGAGGACGACCTCGAAGACGTGCGGCGTAGGGTCCGTGGTCTCTCGGCCGAGAACTTCCGCGGCAATCCGGAATTGCTCGAGCGCGAGTATCGTCAGACGTTGGCCTTGCTCGAACAGCTCGAGCTGCAAGTTCGTCGTCAGGTCGAGATCGGAGAGAAGGGCGAAGTTCGCGCGGGGGTCAGCAATCGCGCGCCGGAAGCCTACCGTGAGGCCGTCGCCGAGTATTTCCGCCGGCTTTCGGAAGACGAATAGCTGGGCGCAGCCGTTCGGTTTGCCGACACGCACATCCCGCAGAGCGATTTCGCCTCGGGGTATCTGCCTGAGGCGTGCTAGTATGTCATCGCGGTTTGCGCCCCGGCCTCATATGATTGGGCTTCCTATGATCAACCGTCGCTCCTTACTGAAGTATTCGTTGGCGCCGTTGGCTTATGCCTCTGGCGTGGCTGCGGAGCCGGAGGACCAACGTGCTCCCCATGTTCACGATCGCATCCGCAAGGAGGCCGCTGAGGCCGCGCTCTCGATGCGTTTCAACGGGTCTTCTGACGCGGAGTGTCGTGAGTGGCAGAAGCTGTTCCACTCCAAGCTCGAAGAGTTGCTCGGGCCCTATCGGCCGCCCCAGCGGTGGAAAACGACCGTCGAGGACACGGTCGAATTCGATGATCACAAACGCGAATCGCTGATTCTCGAGGCTGAAGGACATCCGGCCCTGCCTCTCTATCTTCTGAGCCCGAAGGGGCGGACAGAAAGGCGGCCGGGGATCGTCGCGCTGCATGGCCATGGTCCGCTTGGGCACGACCTGGTCGCCGGAGTGGACCCGACGCCGGAGCTCCGCAGACACATGGAGGAAGGCAAATTTGACTACGGGCGGCGCCTCGTACGGCGCGGCTACGTCGTAGCGGTGCCGTGCTTCACCCCGTTCGGCCGCCGTCTGGACGACCCCAAAGCCTACGGCGGCACCGACGCTTGCGGTGTGAGCTTCGTCCGGATGCAACTGCTCGGCAAGGTACTGATGGCGGAGAACCTGCGCGATGCGCTGTGGGCCTTCGAGCTGTTGGCGCGCCGCAGCGACACGGACGCCGAGCGCATCGGCTGCGTGGGCCTCTCCTACGGCGGGCGGATCACGATGTTGGCGGCGGCGATGGAGCCCCGGATCAAGATCGCCGTCATTTCCGGGGCGCTGAACGTGATGCAAGAGCGCATCTCGATTCGTTACAGTTGCGGCGCACAGGTGATTCCGGGATTACTGAAGTACGGCGATGTGCCGGAGATCGCTTCGCTGATCGCGCCGCGCCCGGCGCTATGGGAAGTCGGTACGCGGGATTCGCTGATGGTGAAGGATTGGATTGCTCCCTCCTGGAAGCGGATACGCAAAGCGTACGTCGCGCTCGGGGCTGGAGACAGCCTCGAGATGGACTCTTTTGACGGCGCGCACCGCTGGAACGGGGACAATGCGTACCCATTCTTGGCGGCGCTGTTGAAACCATGAGTCGAGGGCGCTGCGGCCTACCAAAGGCGCCTATTCCTCGGTCCCTCGATGCCGCTTGCAGCAGCATAGGCGGAGTGTTGCAATAGCAAACGGAGCCTTATGAAAATCCTTTTGGCCTGTTTGTTCGTGTTCGCCGCTTCGCTCAGCGCCGAGTCGATTCCCCGCATCGTCCAGGAAGACGGCACGTTCAGTCTGCTAGTCGACGACAAACCGTTCATCATCCTCGGAGGCCAAGTCCACAACTCAAGCGGTTGGCCCTCGGAACTCGAAGCCGTCTGGCCGCAGGTCGAGCAGTTCCACGCGAACACCCTGGAAGTCCCGGTCTACTGGGAGCAGTTCGAACCGGAGCCGGGCCGCTACGACTATTCGGTGATGGATGCCGTCGTTCTCGGCGCTCGCCGCCACGGTCTCCGCCTTGTCCTGTTGTGGTTCGCGACATGGAAGAACGGAGCTATGGACTACGCGCCGTCTTGGGTCAAGAACGACCCTGACAAGTACCCGCACATGATCGGCCCCGACGGTCTGCCGGTGCGCGTGCTCTCGCCGCACTCGCGAACGAACCTCGACGCTGACCGTACCGCCTTCGAAGCCTTCATGCGGCATCTCCGAGAGTTGGACGAGGAGCATCGCACCGTAATCGCCGTCCAAGTGCAGAACGAACCTGGGTCGCTCTTCATCCCGCGCGACTATTCTGATGAATCGAACCGCGCATTCGCGGGCGCAACTCCGGCTGAGCTGGCTCGCAACCTCGGAAAGACTGCTGGAACATGGACCGAGGTATTCGGCGCTGAGGAAGCCGAAGAAGCGTTCGCGGCCTACCACGTCGCTCGCTACGTAGATCAGCTCGCCGAAGCCGGCAAGGCGATCTATCCCTTGCCCATGACCGTGAACGTGTGGCTGCGAGAGCGCAAGAGCTTCGAGCGTCCCGGCGAAAACTACCCGAGCGGCGGCGCTACGTACAACATGCTCGACGTGTGGAAAGCGGCGGCGCCGCACATTGACGTCCTGGCCCCTGATATCTATGTCATGGACTACGCCGGCTACCGAGAAGTGTGCGAAAGCTATCGCCGACCCGATAACCCGCTGATGATTCCCGAGACCGGCGGCTGGGGCCAGTTCGCGCGCTACATGTTCTATGCCCTCGGCGATTACGACGCGATCGGTTTTGCTCCTTTCGGCTTCAACCGGCTTGACGGCGGATCCGACCTCGACGAGCGACTCGGCCCGATGGCGGACAACTACCGCCTGTTGCGACCCGCGTTGCCCCTGATCGCGAAGCTGCAAGGAACAGGCCGGCTCAAGGCCGCGGCCGAAGAAGAGCACCTGACGAATCAACTGCTGGTCTTCGACGACTATGAGGTCCTCGCTCAGTGGGGCCCGATCCGAAGCAGCTACGGCGGCGAATACCCATCCGGTACGCCTGAAAAGACCGGGCGTGTGCTAGTCGGGCAATCCGGCCCAGATGAGTTCTACGTGATGGGCTTCGAGACGCGCATCAACTTTCGGCCGCGCCGCGCTGACCCGAAGAAGAGTGTCCAGTTTGCGCGCGTAGAGGAGGGGACCTTCGAAGCGGGTGAATGGAAGCCAACAAGGCTTTGGAACGGCGACCAGATTTTCTTCGGCCTCAGACTTCCCAAGGCGGGCAAGGTCCTACGCGTCGAATTGCAGCGCTTTTGACGGCGCTCCACGGGAAGCGGCTATTCCTTAATTGCTGTCTAACGCGAAAATCCACGTGGGTTCGGTATACTAGATGTCCCTCCAGGTTTCGGTTGCACGGAGCCTGGGGTGGTCGCTCGCGTTTGCGAGCCAGCGATCGGAGCGCCGACGATTTTCTGAGCACGCGATTGATTTGAGCGGCGCAGCAGGCGTCGTCTGAAGGGGAAGTGTCATGAGAACACTCGTCACGGCTGCCGCTGCGGTCTTGCTGATCCTGGGTACGGGAGCTTTCGCTGCCAGAGAGGCCTCTTTTTCCAAGGATCAAAAGGCCTTCTACTTGAGCGAGGCCGAGCAGGCGTTCATTCGTCCCGGTCTCGGGCTAACGATTGAAGAGGCCTCGATTGACGAGCAAGGTCTGATCAAATACCGCTTCAAGATCACAGACCCCGGTGGGCTGCCGCTCGACCTCAACGGCATCTTCTCTCCCGGGCCGGTGACGATTCGCTCGGTTGCAGCGGTCCTTCTTCCTCCCGAAAGCAACCAATACGACGCCTATACGACGCGAACGAAGAACGACCCCGAATCCGGTCGCTCATCGGTACAGGCCACCTCCGATAGCGGCGGTACTTTTGAGCGGATCGCGCTCGGCGAGTACGTGTACACCTTCGCCACCCGCGCCCCAAGCGGCTACGACCCTTCAGCGTCGCACCGGATCGCGGCTTGGGCACGTCGAGACCTCGAAGAATTTGGCCTCGGCGAAGAAGCAACTTCCGACACCTTCGACTTTGTCCCCGACGGCTCGACCGATGCGCGGGCGCGGGAAATCGTCAACGACGAGGCCTGCAACTCCTGCCACGGCAAGCTGGCCTTCCACGACCAGCGCACTGGCGTCAACCTTTGCATTACTTGCCACTATCCAGCGACCAATCCGGAGAGCGACAACAGCATCGACTTCAAGGTCATGGTGCACAAGATCCACGCGGGCGTGGATCTGCCCAGCGTGCAGGCGGGCGACCCCTACTTCTTCGTCGGCTTCGGCGGCAGGATCGTAGACTACTCGGACGTTAAATACCCACCCGAGGATCTGCGTTTTTGCGAGACTTGCCACACATCGGGCGTACAGGCTGAAAACGCGCCCCTAGAAGCCCAACCGCAGCAGTCAACTCAGATGCTGGTTCCTACTCGTAGCCGCGGCGGCGGGGCCGCACAGCGGGCGGAGTTGCTCGCACGCGTCGAGCAGGCCCAGGGCGAGAAGTGGCTCACCAATCCCGGCCGCGCGCAGTGCGGCAGCTGCCACGATGACGTGAATTTCGCCACGGGCGAGAACCATGCTGGCCTACCGCAAGTCAGCGACGGCCAATGCAATCGTTGCCACATTCCCGAGGGCGAGCTCGAATACGACCTCTCGATCATTGGCTCGCATACGGTTGAGCGGTATTCGAAAGAGTTGCCCGGCGTAAATTTCGAACTCCTGGACATTGTCGATACGGGCGCCGGCGAGAAACCTACTGTGACCTTCTCGATCAAGGACGATGCAGGGGATCCGATTCTGCCGTCCGATGTCTCGCGGCTCAATCTCTATCTAGCCGGCTCCACAACGGACATCTCGCAGTGGATCTCCGAGGGCGCCTCTGGAGCCCAAGGGGACGGAGGAGTCTACAACTGGACATTTGAGAACCCCATTCCGGCCGACGCAGTTGGAAGCTGGGCCGTCGGTATCGAAGGCCAAGTCCCTCGCACGATTCTGGCGGGAACCCAACAGGAGCGCAACGTGAACGAAGCCGGGTTCAACGAGGTCAGGTACTTCTCTGTTACCGACACAGAGACACGGTCGCGCCGCACAGTCGTAGCGCTCGAGCGCTGCGCCAATTGCCATGTAGACTTCACTCTCCACGGCGGGCCGCGCAACAATCCCCAGTTCTGCGTCTTCTGTCACAACCCGAACGGCTCGGACGTGAATCGCCGTCCGGAAGACGAAATGCCGCAGGAGAACATCAACTTCAAAGACATGATCCACCGACTGCACGCCGGCCAGGCGCAGTCGCGGGACTACACCATTTACGGCTTCGGCGGGACGCCGCACAACTACAACGATGTTCGCTACCCGAACAGTCTAGCCGCTTGCGACGCCTGCCATGTTGACGGCTCGCAGAATGTTCCCGGCGACGCCTCCGCCCTGTTGCCTTCGGTCACTCCGCGCGATCCGTTCTTTGATCCGCTGCCGCCCGTGACCGGCTCCTGTCTGTCGTGTCACACCTCGCAGTTCGCGGCCGCCCATGCGGACGTCAACATCTCCGACCGCCTAGGCGAATCCTGCGCCGCCTGCCACGGCGACGATAAGAGCTTCTCGGTCGAACGTGTGCACGCTCGATAGTCTATTGCTAGTAGGGGCGCGGCGAGGGCCGAGTGCCACGCCGGCTCATTGGCTACGCTGGGCGGCCCCCCGCCCGCGTTTCATGACATGCGTACGGCGCGCTTCCGTAATTGCACCGTCTGTCATTCGAAGATCCACGGCTCATTCGTGAGTAAAGATTTCTTGCGTTGAGCGGCCGTTCACTCGGCGTGGCAGCGCTCGCAGTTGTCCGTTGAGGCGAAGGCCGTGCCGTTGTCGGAATGACACACCGCGCATGAGGTTCCGCCCGCTTCGGCCTTCTGATGGAGGTCCTCTTTGTAGTCGAGAGGCTCGCGAGCCATCGGAAAAACGTCGGTGTGGCACACGCTGCAATCGCCCCCGGCGAGTTCCGAATGGGTGGAATGGCCGAAGTTGACGACGCCCATCTCGGTCTCGAAGACCATCGTCTCGGGCGGGCCTCCCGACGCCTCAGCTCCTGCTGCCGCGGCGGTCGTGGGCGCGGACCCCAAGCCGGCGTGGCAACGCTCGCAGGACCCTTCCGAGCCGAACGCTGCTCCGTCCTGAGCATGACATCCGGCGCACGAGGCTCCGTTCTGCTCGGCCGTCTTGTGAAGGCCGGGGCCGTAGCCGAGAGGAGCCCGACTCATCGAAAACAGCCCATTGTGGCAGGAGACGCAATCGCCTCCGACCATATCGTTGTGAAGCCCGTGATCGAACGAGACACTGCCGGCTGCGGCCTCAAACTCGATGACCTTGGGAAGCGATTCTTCCAGCGGGATCGCCGCTGCGACGGCAGGCGGCGCGCCCAGCGAGGTGTGGCAGCGTTCGCAGTTATTCGCCGAGGCGAAAGCATTGCCGCCGGCCACATGGCAGTTTGCACAAGATGTCTTCGTCGCCTCGGCGGCTTTGTGCAGGCCCGGTGCGTAGCCGATGTCTCCCCCTTTCTCCATGGCGAACAATCGCGTATGGCAGGCTGTGCAATCGTCTCCTTCGCGCCCGATGTGAGCAAGATGGTCGAAACCGACCATTCCCAACATCGTCGAGTATTCAAATCGAACCGGCCAGCCGCGCTCCGCGGTCTGGGCCTCGGTGAGCCCCTTCACGGCATCGACGGGCTCTTCCAGCGCGAGCAGGTCGTGGCAGGTCCAACAGTCGTTCGAAATCGACGTCTGATCGGTCGCCCTGTGTTTTCCATCGTGGCAGCGGAAACAGCCCGGGAACTCCCGATGACCGAGATGGTTCGGATAGGATCCCCAGCCTACGTCCATCTCCGGAAAAACGTTGCGGGAGTAGATCTCGGCGAGAATGTTGCCAGCTTCTTCGATCTCCGTGCGCCGCTCGGCCGCGACCTCCGGATGTTCCTCTTCGTAGAAAGCGAGCACTGCAAGCGGAATCTCTGCCGCCGCGCTCTCGCCTGTTTCGTACTTTGCTTGTACCGCACGCATTCCGACTTGCTTTACCCACGGCAGCGAGGGGTCGATCCGCCCCAGCGTCATCGCTCGGTTGATCGCGCGATCCGGCTGCTCGAAGGTATGGCCTGGGCGGTTGTGGCAGTCGATGCAATCCATCGCGCGATGCTCGACCTCGTCGCCGTCGGCCGCGAAGGCATCCCAACCCTCGGCGACGTACTCTTTCGACGAGCCGTCCGGTCTCGTCGCCCGCACCCAAGGGATCGAGAGCCGCCCGTCGGAGGAGCGGTATTCGATCTTGAGTCCTTCCTGCAGGTGGGCCCCGTGGGCCCCGGTCCGGTCCGTCGCCCCGCCGATTCGAAACAGAACCTCGTTCCGCGTCGCGGTGTTGTTCTCGTTTTCGGCGAACTCGATCCGTTTCTGATCTTTCGAGCCGAAATCGCGGTCCGTTTGATGGCAGCGCCCGCAGGTGAGGCTTCCTTGCGCAAAGTTGTGCACCGGCACAGGAATCGGCCGTACATAGTTACTGGTCAGAACGCCGACAAGCTGACTCACGCCGTTTAGCTTGGCCTCGACATACGAACCGGCCCCGTCGCCGATATGGCAATCGATGCACTGTACTTGAGAGTGTGCGGCGACGCCGTAGGCAACAAACTGAGGCGCCATCACATGGCAAGTCTGACCGCAGAAGTTGTTCGAGTTCATGTACTCGACGGCCGAGTAGCTCAGGTGGCCGCCGATTAGAACATTAGCCGCCGTCGCGATAAAGATGAACAGCGTCAGATGGCGGAAGGCCGGGTTCGCCCACCGCAGCGGCGGAAAGTGCGACGGGTAGAGCCCCTTTCGACGCACCTTTCTCTCTTTGAGTCGAATGCCGACGGGTATCAGGACCAGCCCCAGCAAGAAGATCGCCGGTAGCCCCATTACCGTCAGAATGCCTAGATAGGGGTTCTCGAGCTCCTCTCCGATGTGGACCGGCAGTAGGAACAACCACGCGACGCCGGCAGTCGTAGTGAGAAGCACGCCGGTCAAGCTGATGGCATTGTCCGAAAGATAAACGAGCGGAGTAAGACGTCCTCCGTTCTCGCTAGGGGCGTTGTCTTGAGCCATGGTTCGAGTTTTCTGTATGCAATGCCGATGCCAAGTAGCAGACGCCGCCCGCCGTCGTGCCTCGGTCTGCTACGCGGGAAGCTTCAGTCGGCGGATGGCGAGCCACAGACCTGCCATTGTGATCGCGATCGTCAGTAGCGAGAGCGCCAAACCCTTGCGTCGGAATTCCATCTCCCGCAACGCCTCGCGTCCGACCTCCAGACTGCCGTCGGCCGCCCCCAGCCCCTCTGAGACGGCCTCTTCCACCGGCTCGAGCAAGAAGCTGTGCACCTGAACGCGGGCCATGATCAGTTGCTCGTTGGCGGAGGCCCATTGCAGCCTGCCCTCGGTCACCTCCATGCCGGCCTCTTCGGCACGATCGAGAATCTCCTGCGAGTCGGCCAGCGATTGGTTCAGATCGTCGATCCGCTGCCGAACTTGGCGCGCCACCTCAAACGCTGCCTCGCCTTCGCTGTGGCAGTTGACGCAAGACGAGCCCTCGTCTACCCCTAGCATCTTTTCGCTCGGGGCGAGCACTGCGTGGTTCGCGTGACAGGCGATGCAGGCGGGCAAGCCCATTGCTTCGAAGGCCTCCTTGTGCGGACCCTGGTCGAACGCTCTTTGGAACACGATGTGGCAGTTGCCGCACACCTGCGCTACCGAGTCGACTCCCGGTGGCGCCGCTCCATGGTTCCCGTGGCAGGTGGCGCAGGTTGGCGCCGAGAGGTCCCCTTGAACATCTAACGCCTCCCAGTGCACGCTCGTCTCGTACTCCTCGAACTGAGCGGTCGAGATGGAATACTCCCGCATGTGTTCGGCGTCGGCGTGGCAGCGGGCGCAAGTTTGCGGAAGCGCTCGCGGGTAGACCGGGGAGAGTACGTGGCTCACCTCTCGGATGCCGTGTACTCCGTGGCAGTCGATGCAGTTTGCCGCCTGTTCATCACCTGCGGCCAAACGTTTTCCGTGAACGCTCTTGCGGTATTCCACGAGCTGATCGACGCGCTGTTGGGGCTTGAACCTATGAATGAACTCCGGATCGCTGTGACAACGTCCGCACATCTCGGGCGTTTCGAGGCGGCTGATCTTGCCCTTGAATCCACGCGCCGGGTCCATCGAGACCTCGAGATCATCGCTGCTCGGATCTCCTCCGTGGCAGTCCGCACAAGAGAACCCGCTCTCGCGATGGATGTCGTCGGCGAAGAGCTGCGCCGGTTGGCCGAGGTTGTCCTCCAACACCGAGTGGCACTCGACGCAGGAGTCCTTCTGCTGTGCGGAAGCCGCGAAAGGCAATCCTGCCGACAACGCGGCGGCCAGCACGACGGCGAAGGCGAGATTCCTCACGACGCTGCCCTCATGTGTAGTACCCCAGCAACGAAAACACGACGAAGTAGACAATCACGAGAACGCCAAGCCCGGTCACCCACAAACGCGGCTTTTCGCCCTCCGGCGCTCGGTCCCAAAACGGCATCAGCACCCAAAAGATCACGCCAGCCCCCAAGGCCAGTATGCCCAGCACCTCGCCTTCAAATATCCAGATCGTGCTCGGGATCAGTTTCAGGTTGTGAAACACGGCAAGAAAGTACCACTCGGGTCGGATCCCAGCCGGAGCGGCGGCGAAGGGATCCGCCTTCTCGCCTAGTTCCCAAGGGAACAACGCCGCCAACGCTCCCAGGACAGCCAAGGCGCCGTACCACGCCATCAGCTCGCGCAACACGAAGTGCGGCACGAACGGCATGCGCTTCCCGCCGGCGTGCCCGTCTGGGTCGCCGATGCCCCATTTCTGAACGAGCAGCAGATGGACCAGCAGCAGAACTGTCGTAATGCCGGGAAGGATGGCTACGTGAATCCCGAAAAAGCGCGTCAGTGTCGCGCCCGTCACCTCCTCGCCTCCGCGCATGAGCCTCACCAGGAAGTCGCCGATCAGCGGGACCGCGCCTGCCATGTCGGTACCCACCTTTGTCGCGAAGAACGACAGCGTGTTCCACGGCAGTAGATAGCCGCTGAAGCCGAACGCCATGGTCAGGAAGAGCAACGCCATTCCACTCAACCAAGTCAGCTCGCGCGGACGGCGATAGGCGCGCAGAAAGAACACGCTGAACATGTGGATCAGCGCCGTCAGCACCATCAGGTTCGCCGACCAACTGTGCACCGAGCGCACCAGCCAGCCGAAGCGAACCTTCGTCACGATGAACTGCACGCTCTCGTAGGCTTCCGCCGGCGTGGGACGGTAATACAGCAACAGTAGGATTCCCGTCAGGACCTGGATCACGAACAGGAACAGCGTAATGCCGCCGAAGTAATACCAGATCGTCCCGGCGTGCACCGGCACGGTCTTGTGGGCCAGAAACTCGCGAATATCGTCGCCGCCCAGGCGATCGTCGAACCAGCGAACGATATTGCGCGGCAGGGACATCGCTGCTCCTCAGGCGCGGCGCGTGACGACGACGTCGTCGTCACGAATGTTGACGTCGTACTTATCCAACCCGCGAGGCGGCGGGCCGCTGGCTACCGCGCCCGTATCGGGGTCGAACTTCGCGTTATGGCAAGCGCACCATATGTAGCGCTCGTCCGAGTCGTACTGCACGGTGCAATTCAGATGTGTGCACACGGCTGAGTAGGCGCGCCATTCTCCGCTCGAGGTGCGTACCACGATGCCGGGACGGCTGCCGAACTTGAAGATGCGGCCTACATTCGCGCCGAATTCGGAGACCTTGCCCGCGACCACCTCGTTGACCGGCGCCTCCCCGATCTCGGGCGGGATCATGAACTGGACGGCCGGGTAAACAAACGACGCAGCCGAAGCGCCGAACCCTGCCCCCAGCAACGTCTTAGTCAGCGTGCGTCGATCCGAGCTCGGCGGATCCGGTTCCTTCTCGCTCATGCTTTTCTCCCTGCGAAACGCCGACCGGAATCGGTTCGAGGCTTGTGCACTGCAATTCTTGCTCCACTTGCGGGCTTGCCGGATGCTAAAGGTCCAAGACGAACGGCACGCTGAGTGCATCGGTGACGACCTTAACGACTAATAGCTTACGATAAATAGGACGATCGCCTCGCCGAGCTTCGCGCGAGCCACGGAACGACAAGGAGAACGAAAGATGATTCGATGGAAGGGTATAGCCTGGGCTGCGGCGCTGGCGCTGCTGCTCGCGGGAGGCTTCATTTCGGCCGTTGCGCAAGAATCCGAAAAAGCTCCCCCGGAGACGATCGTTTTCGAGTCCAAGATGGGGAACGTCACCTTTCAACACGCCACGCATACAGAGCGGGAGGGCGGCAATTGCGAGAGTTGCCATCCGGGCCTATTTCCTCAGGCCCGAGAGCCTCTCGGATACAAAGCCGGCATGCATAAGCCGGCCGAAGCCGCCAAAAAGGCGTGCGCCGGCTGCCATTTCGCCGACGGCAAGTCCTTCGAGACGAAAGGCAACTGCAAGACTTGTCACGTCAAGGATTGAAGGGCTGAATGCACGGCTTTGGGGTGGTCCCCTGCCGAGCTGGGTCCACGCACCCGCGGAGGATCGCCTGCGGATCACGCAGCGGATGGCGCCCACCGTGCTGTTTAGTCGGTTTTCATGACGTATCCGCCACAATCGGTAACCACATTCCGCGGTCGATCGGCGCGGCTGCGAAACACTCGGACCAACACGGGCCGGACATGCGCCGGAGACATCTGGAATGACCGTTAAGAAACCGAGGCGCACTCGTTCGTACCGGCTTGTCATGGTCTCCGTCGCGCTCGCCATGATCGGCGCCTTCGGAGTCAGCGCCGCCAAGGCCCAGACGACTCCCCGAGAGAGTCGCGCCGAGGATCCCGCCCAGAAGCTCGCCGGCGCCGAGATGTGCGGCATGTGCCACGAAGAGATCTTCCAGGATTTCTTTCAGAAGCCGCACAGAGTCATCGCAACCTCCCCGCGTTGGGGCGGAGAGAGCGGCAGCTGCGAGTCCTGCCACGGCGCCGGCGCCAAGCACTCCGAATCGATGGAGGTCGCCGACATCTACGGTTTCAAACCGCATGGTGATCGCGTCAACCAAACCTGTCTCGAATGCCATGCGGGCGATGAGACTCAGAGGGCTAGGTCATTTGGCGCACACACCCGCAACCAGACCGATTGCCTGAGCTGCCATTCCGTCCATTTGGCTCCGGAAAGAAAACTTCTCGTCAAGCAGGCCGACGAGCTCTGTTCCTCCTGCCATCTTGCCGAAAGAACAGCCTTCCTGAGGCCCTTTCATCATCGCCTCGAAGAGGGCGCAATCTCATGCATCGACTGCCACGATCCGCACGGCGCGCCGCCGCCGGCTGAGGCTACGCGTGTCTCCGCCAACGAACCGACCTGTCTGAAGTGCCATGCCGACAAGCGCGGCCCGTTTCCCTTTGAGCACGCCCCAGTTAAGATGGAGCCTTGTACCGGGTGCCATGAAGCGCACGGCTCGGCCAACCCGCGCATGATGGTTAGGGCGAACGTTTCGCAACTCTGTCTCGAGTGCCACGCCGGTTCTTTGGCCACGCTGGGCGGCCCGCCGCCCGCGTTCCACGACATGCGTACCGCGCGCTTCCGGAACTGCACTGTATGCCACTCCAAGATTCACGGCTCGTTCGTAAGCAAGGACTTTCTGAAATGAGGCGCGGCACGGGTACAAGACGTTCCTCCGAGCCGCGAAGCTTTAGCTCGCGAGTTCTGCAAGCAGCCCCGGTGATCCTTCTGCTCCTAACGGCTTTCGCCGGAGCTCAGGAAATTCCAGTGTCCCCGCCCGCCTCTGATCACGAGCTTGAGGGCGAAATCGACGTGCGCTATCGCTGGGCGCAAGATGTCCGCGGCAACGAAGACGTCTACCGCAGCATCGTCAACCTCGGCGACGGCCCACGGCTCTACGGTTTCGAGCTGCGCTTCGACGATCCCTCCGGAAAGTTTGTCGACGAGCTCACCGCCGCCGGCAATGGTTGGGGCGGAGACCCCTACAACTGGGCCCGGCTCAATATGAAGCGCCGCGAAGACTACGACCTTCGCATCGACTATCGCAACGTCGCCTACTTCAATAACCTCCCGTCGTTCGCGAACCCACTACTCTCCGAGGGTCAGCTGTTCAGCCAGCGCTCGCTCGACACGACGCGCCGCCAGTTCGACGCCGAGCTGCGCGTCAAGCCCAACGCCCGCATCTCACCTTTCGTGAGCTTCTACAACGCCCAAGGTTTCGGCGCCGGCATCACGCCCTACGTCGTCAACGGCAACGAGTTTCCGGTGTCGACCGACCTTGACGACACGCTCAATTCGGTTCGCGGCGGGGTCCGGCTCAACTTCGATAAAGTCAACTTCATCTTGGAGCAGGGCTGGACCGGGTTCAACGATAGTCAGCGCGTCTTCTTCGAAGACGGCGTGAACCGAGGCAATCGTCGCAGCCCGTACTTTGGCCGCGAGCTTTTGCTCAATCAGCTCGACCAGCGCTATCGTGTCGACGGCTCCGGCCTGTTCAACCGCGCCGTCGTGCAAGGTCGTCCGACGTCTTGGTGGAACTTGAGCGGACAGTTTCTCTGCAGCAGTCCGAGCAGCGACGTGACTACCGACCTCGTTGCAAACGGGTCCTTCGTCGCGCCGCTGATCCTTAGGCCCTACACTACGCTGAACGGCAGTTCGCTGGGCGACGCCAACCGGCCCCATTCGAGCGGTTCGGTTTCGAACGAATTCCGCGTCAACCGGCGCCTGCGCATACTGCAAAACTGGTACACGGATCGGTTTCACGTCGCCGGCGGATCCACCCTCGAGCAGATGCTCGACACATTGCCGCAAGAGACCAATGTTGAGCAGACGTTCGTCACCCGGCTCAACTACAACTACAACCAAAGCCAAGTCGATGCTGTTTACGACATAACTCCGCGGTTTACCGTGAGGGGAGGTCACCGCTACGTTTGGGGCGACGCGCTCGTGCAGCCGGCCGACCTTCAGCTCACACCCGAGCCTGCCAATCAAGGTGAGATTCGACGCCACGTCGGCCTAGCCGGCGCCTCCTATCGCCCAGGCGGCGGCCTCTCGGTCAGCGGAGAGTTTGAGATCTCGCCCGGCGACAGGACGTTCTTCCGAACCGGTCTGATGGACTACAAGAAGGCGCGTCTGCGGGCGCGCTACCGGATGCACGCCGATCTCACCCTCAGTCTGGCCTTTTCGATTCTCGACAACCAGAACCCTCAATCCGACATCGATCTTGATTTTCAGAGTCGCCAGATCTCGGCCAGCCTGTTTTGGGCCCCAGCGCGCGGCGAGCGGTTCTCCCTCCTGGCCGACTACACACGCTCCGTCATCCGCTCCGACATGTCGATTCTCTCGTTGCCGTTCTTCGGCTCCGACTTCAACCGTTACCGCGACTACGGACACCACGCCGGAGCCCTGGCCGACATCGGTCTGCCGCGCGGCACGCGGCTGCGTTTCGGCGGCGGACTTTCAGTCAACTCGGGCAGCCGTCCGACAAAGTACTTCCAGCCGCGGGCGAGCATCACCGTGCCGGCGATGAATCGCGTCAGACTAGTTGCGGAGTGGAGGTGGTATGGCTTCAGCGAAGATTTCTACCGCCTGGAGGATTTCCATGCGCACACGTTTTCAGCAGGCGTGCAGATTGGCCTCTAGGCTCGTCCCGGCGGCCTTGCTGCTCGTCGCTTCGGTTGCCGCCGACGACGCCGGACGCGGCGCCGACCTGATTTTCTCGAAGAATTGCATCGCCTGCCACGCGCTCTCTGGGACTGGCGGCGACCGCGCTCCCGACCTCGCCCAACGTTCCCGGCGCGGCTTCTCCCCGGTCGGCTTGGTTGCCTCGTTTTGGAACCACGGCCCGGCGATGTGGCAAGCTATGGCGAACGCTCGGCTCGAAGTCCCGACGCTCGACGAGTCCGAGGTCAGAGCGATCTACGCCTACTTTCACTCGATCCGCTATTTCGATCCGCCAGGCGACGCCGGCGAAGGCAAGCGCGTCTTGGAACGCAAGCGCTGCTTGGAATGTCACAGCGAAGAACAGTTCTCCGCCCAGTCGCAAGTGGGCGATCCCTCGGCCTGGGCGCGTCAGATGTGGAATCACGCCGACCCAATGAGCGCCAAGCTGGCTGAGAAAGGCATCCCGTGGCCGCGCCTCAACACCGAGGAGATGGTTGACCTGATGGTCTACTTGCGGGCGCAGACGTCGGCCCGCCCGCGGATGCCGAGCATGGACATTGGCGAGAGCGCCGCTGGCCGGGCCGTCTTCGTGAGCCACAGCTGCGTAGAGTGCCACACCCTCGGCGGCCGCGAGGCCGGCAAGTTCGACTTGTCGAAACTTGCGCAGCGCCACCGCTCGGTGGCCGGCTTTACAACGGCCATGTGGAACCACCGTCCCGACATGGCTGAGCGAGCCGATAAGCTCGGCATCCAGCTGAAACCCTTCACCGAACGAGAAATGAGTGATCTGCTGGGCTACCTGATGGAGACGGGACTGTTCGACCCGCGCGGCTCGGCGTCGCGCGGTCGAAACGCCTTTCGCAAGAAAGGCTGCGCCTCGTGCCACGACGCCGGCTCCGCGCCCGAGCTCAAGGGCCGACAAGCATCGGCCATCAAGCTTGCCGTTGCCGTCTGGACCCACGGCCCCGAGATGCTGGAGCAGATGCGCCGCGCGGAAAAAGACTGGCCCAACCTAACAGGTAGAGCGGTAGCCGATCTGATCGCTTACCTCAACGAGCGCTAGCAGCTGCCGCGCTTCGGGGCTGGAGTGTACACTGGGAGGCGCTCATGACGCTCAAGCTCTGTGTCTCGATCCTGGCCTTCGCCCTCTGCCTAGCCTGCGGAGGCGGCGAACAAGCCGCAGCGCCGCAAGAACCAAAAGCTGCGCCGGCGAAAGCCATGCCCGAGGACGAGAGCCATCGCTTCTCCAAAGAGGACCGCGTTTCAACGGAAGTAGTCGACGACAACCTACTGGGCAAGGACTATCTGCCAGGCGGCAATCAAGCTGAGTACGACCGCGGAGGCAAGAAACACCAACTCTATCTGATTAAGACAGGAAGCCCGGAAGACGCCGCTCTGCTGATGTTCGATATCAAGGGTCGCCTAGCGGACGCCAAGTACGTCCCACACTTCGGCGGCTACTTCGGCATGGACGGTGACGAGCCGACCTTCGTCTTTCCCAAAAACAGCTACGTCGCCGGTATCGTCGGCCTGTCCCAGGACGACGCCGACGAGCTAGCCCGCCATTTTGCCGGCCGCCTGAATTGACCACCGGAATTCAATCCCGGCCCGGCCGATTCGCGCGTATGAACTCCACGATGGAAGCCAGCGACGCCCCAGGCTGAAAAACCTGCGCCACGCCGATTCTCTTCAATTCCGCTACGTCGTCGTCCGGGATGATTCCTCCCACCACGACCCTTACGTCGTCGATGCCCTTCTCGCGAAGCAGCTCCATCACGCGCGGCACGATCACGGTGTGCGCCCCCGAGAGGATCGAGAGCCCGATGAACTCGACGTCCTCCTGCAGCGCCGCCGAAACGATCTGCTCGGGAGTCTGCCGCAGCCCGGTATAGACCACCTCCATCCCGGCGTCGCGCAGCGCGCGGGCAATCACTTTGGCGCCGCGGTCGTGCCCGTCCAGGCCCGGCTTGGCCACCAGCACGCGGATTGGTGTTGCGGTTGTCTCGCTCATCTCAGTTAAGTATGAGGTTCCTCGGAGTAGGTTCCCCAGACGCGCCGCAGCACGCCGCACATCTCCCCCAGCGTCGCATACGCCCGCACCGCATCGAGGATCGGCTCCATCAGGTTCTCCTCTGCCCTTGCGGCGGCTTCAAGTCGGTTCAGTGCCTGATCGGCAGTTGCCGAGTCCCGACGCGCCCGCAAAGCGCCCACCTTGTCAGCTTGCCGTCGGCCGACCGAGGGATCGATAGCGAGCGTCGGAACGCCTTCGCCGCCCTCTTCAACAAATGCGTTGACGCCGACAACGGTGCGCTCTCCGCGTTCAACGCTCTGTTGCTGCTTGTAGGCCGAGCGGGCGATCGCCCGTTGCGGATAGCCTCGTTCCACTGCCGCTGTCATGCCGCCCATGGCGTCGATGCGTTCGATCTCTTCAAGACCGCGCCGTTCCAGGTCGAGCGTCAGCCGCTCCACATAGTAGCTGCCCGCGAACGGATCCACCGTCTCGGCGATCCCTGTTTCATACGCCAACACCTGTTGGGTGCGAAGAGCCAGTCGTGCTGCATCCTGGGTCGGCAGCGCGTAGGCCTCGTCAAGCGCGTTGGTATGGAGCGACTGCGTTCCTCCGAGCACCGCCGCCGCCGCCTGCAGCGCCGTACGCACCAGGTTGACGCGCGGCTGCTGCGCCGTCAGCGAGACGCCGGCGGTTTGGGCGTGGAAGCGCATCCGCATCGAACGCTCGTCGCGCGCCCCGAAACGCTCTCGCATCAGCCGCGCCCAGAGCTTGCGCGCCGCACGAAACTTGGCAATCTCCTCAAAGAAGTCGTTGTGCGCGTCAAAGAAAAAGCTCAAGCGCGGCGCGAACCTATCGATATCCAGACCGCGCTCAATCGCCCAACGCACGTATTCGACGCCTGCGCCGAGCGTAAACGCGAGTTCCTCGAGCGCCGTGGCTCCGGCTTCTCGAATGTGATATCCGCTGACCGATATCGGATTGAAGCGCGGCGTCCGGCCCGCAGCGAACTCAATCGTATCGGCGACCAAGCTCATCGAAGGGCGCGGAGGATAGATGTACTCCTTCTGCGCCATGTACTCCTTGAGGATGTCGTTCTGAATCGTGCCCGACAGCCGCTCCCATCCGACGCCCTGTTTCTCGGCGACCACGAGGTACATTGCCCACAAGATCGCGGCCGAAGAGGTGATCGTCATCGAGACGCTGACCTCGTCGAGCGGGATTCCGGCAAGCAGCTCCTCCATGTCCTCTAGCGACGCGACCGAGACTCCGCACTTGCCAACCTCGCCCGCCGCTTCGGGCGCGTCCGAGTCGTAGCCCATCAGCGTGGGTAGGTCGAAAGCGACCGAGAGCCCGTCCTGTCCATGCTCCAGTAGATAGTGGAAGCGTCGATTGGTCTCGGCGGGGGAGGCGAAGCCGGCGAATTGCCGCATCGTCCACAGCTTGCCGCCGTACATGTCCGCGTAGGGGCCGCGCGTGAAGGGGTACTTTCCCGGCTGTCCAAGATCCCTCTCGGGATCGAAGTCGGCCAGATCCTCGGGCCGATAGACGCGTTTGATCTCTTCTCCGTAAGAGGTCTTCGGCTCGGCCATGGCTCGACTTCCTACTCGCCGCCGATCCAGGAGCAAGCGCCGCCGTCCGCGCAGACGTAGGCCCGCACGTTGGCGGGCTTGTGCTTCCGCGTCCACTCGACGCCGTTGACGAATAACGCCGTGGTCCAAGCTTCGCTGTCGAGCGTCGAGGCGGCGCGCACCGAAACGGCACTCACTCCCTCGGCGGGGCGTCCTGTGCGCGGGTCGAGAATGTGGCTGTATGTCTTGCCCTCGAGCACAAAAAACTTCTCGTAGGAGCCCGAGGTTGAAAGCGATTCGTCGCGCAGCCGCAGCTCAACGGCGCTCTTGCCTGAGTCGATCGGGTCGCGTACACTCACCAGCCACCCGTCCGGCTCGTCAGGCGGCGCTCCGAGCGCATAGATGCTGCTCTCGCCGGCGCTCACTAGAGCCGCCACCGCTCCGTATTCCTTCACCAGCGCGACTACTCGGTCCACGGCGTAGCCCTTGCCGATGCCGCCAGGGTCGATGCGCATACCACGCCGCAAGAAGCGCACCCGGCGGCCGGAGGCGTCAATCTCGAGCATTTCGTAGCCGACCGCTTCGCGGGCGCGTCGCACCTCCGCGGGGGAGGGCAGCTCGCCGGAACCTTTGAAAAACCCCCACGTGTCGACCAGCGCCCCGATCGTCACGTCGAAGGCCCCTTCGCTAAGCCGCGAGTATTCGCGGCAAGCCGTGAGCAGTTCGATCGTCTCCTCCGAAGCCTCGACCGGCTCGGAGGCGGCGCGCTCGTTGATGCGGCTCCACTCGCTGTCTGGCCGGTAGTCGGAGATCAGCTTATCGATGCGGCGCGCTTCGTCGAAAGCGGCGATCGCTGCCGAGGCGAGGTGCGATTTGTTGGGACCGTAAAGCGCCAGCCGCAGCGTCGAACCCATCACCGAGGCGCTTGCTTCATAACGTTCGAGCTTTTTGGCTTCTGCCGCAGCCGAGGGAACCGCCACTCCGAACAACAGGGCCAGCACGGCGAGAGGCTTCGAGCGTTTGGCGATTCGAGCCAGCAGCTCGTCTATGCGGTCGGCGTTTTGCTTGCCGGCGTCGAGGCGGAAGTCGAGCTCAGGAGTATGCCGCAGCCGCAGCCGTCGCGCCAACTGTCCACGCAGAGCTGGAGCCACCCGCCGCAGCGGCTCAACGAGGACGGCTTCATCCAGCTTCTTGGTCGGCGTCGCCGGCGCCAAGAAGACTTTGGCGTAGTCATAGGCCGGACCTAGTTCGACCCGCGTGATGTAGACGCTGGGCAGCTCGGCGTCGTTGAAGCCGAGCAAGATCTCGGAGAGCTCGCGCCGGATGCGCCCTGCAACGCGCTCACGTTGAAATCCTTTCGGCATCGTTTTCCATTGTCGCGCGCTGGCCGCGTCGATGAAAATGGCGCGGCGATCAAAACCGGCCAGAGCGGCTGAGAAGGCGCACCGGCGCTACTTGATCTTCTCGTCCTTCTCGACCTTGCCGTCGCGTACGTGGACGATCCTATGGGCGAAGAGCGCGATGTCGGGCTCGTGGGTTACGAGGATTATCGTATTCCCTTGCTTGTGGAGCCGGTCAAACAGCCCCATGATCTCGGTGCTCGTGGCGGAATCAAGGTTGCCGGTGGGCTCGTCGGCAAGCAAGATCGAGGGGTCGTTGCACAGCGCCCGCGCGATGGCGACGCGTTGGCGTTGCCCGCCGGAGAGCTCGCTGGGCCTGTGGTGCATCCGCTCGGTGAGATCGACCTGCGTCAACGCCCGCTGGGCTCTCTCGGTTCGCTCTGCGGGCGCTGTGCCGGTGTAGATCAGCGGCAGTTCGACGTTTTGCAGCGCCGTTAGCCGTGGCAACAGGTTGAAGGTCTGAAATACGAAGCCGATCTCCTCGTTGCGTACCCGCGCCAAATCGTCGTCGCTCATCGTGCTGACGAGCTGACCCGCAATGTAGTAGTCGCCCGCGCTCGGCGTGTCCAGACAGCCGATCATGTTCATGAACGTCGACTTTCCAGACCCGGATGGACCCATAAGCGCTACGTACTCGCCGCGCTTGATCGTCATGTCCACGCCGGCGACAGCGTGAATCTGCTGATCGCCCATGACGTAGCTCTTCCACAGATCGTAGGTTTGGATAACGATGCCGTCACGGACAAGCTGTTCGCCTATCTTCTTCGGGTCGATTGCTGAGGGCGCGGCCATGTTAGTTCGATTCTATCCGGTTCGGTAGGCGATTGCGTTCGAGGACGACTCCTCAGGTAGATAGGCGTTCCTGCGCGGGGAAGGTTTCTCATCCCGCCGAGCCCGCTTCCTGGGCGCCTTTCTCAGTTCGCTCGATCGGTTGCTCTCCGCTCTGGCGGAAAGGCCTAGGAACTCCTCCGGACCAACAGAGTCGGGCCTAAAGCGAGTTCAATCAGCCCTACATTAAGGGGTATATAGACCGTCGGTCGAACAGGGACTAGGTGGTTTTTAGCGCCATTTCATAGAGTTATTATCCTTGACAAGATTAGGGCGCGCTCCGTACTCTGGAACCACTGCAGCAGTGTAAGGCAACACACTTAGTGCCCCCAAGTAGGGCGAGACAACGGTTCCGCAAGTCCGGTGTCTGGACCGGGCGAAGCTCGAACAAGCAAAAGTAGACTGCGGTCCGTTGGGAGGCGCCGCCCTTGTACACCATCCTATTCCTAGCCGTCGCGTCCATGGCCCTGTGCCTGATGCTGACGCCGGTGGTGCGGGATTGGGCGATGCGGCGCGGCTTTTTCGACTCTCCCGCGGAAGATCGCAAGGTCCACGAGCATCCCGTTCCGCGTCTTGGCGGTGTGGCGATCGCTTTTTCCTACGTGCTCCCGTTCCTTCTGTTAGCGCTTATGCCCTTGCACGGCGCCGCCTGGTTCGGCAGCCGCCTTGGCCTGGTAATGCCGATCTTTCCCGCCGTCCTGGTGATCTTCTTGGTCGGTCTGGCGGACGATTTCTGGGGCCTCAAACCTTCCGCCAAGATAGGAGGCCAGCTACTAGCCAGCCTGCTAGCCGTCTGGGGCGGCGTGGAAGTCACCTCCGTGGGCGGTTACGACCTTCCGAGCGGTCTCGGCGTCGTCGTGACGATCTGCTGGCTGATCGCCTGTACCAACGCGTTCAATCTGATCGACGGCATCGACGGTCTCGCCTCGGGGGTCGGCCTTTTCGCGACGGTGACGATTCTGATTTCGGGTTTGCTCGAGGACAATGTGGCCTTGGCAATCGCCACCGTCCCGCTGGCCGGGGCGTTAATCGGCTTCCTCCGTTACAACTTCAATCCCGCCTCGATCTTCTTGGGCGACAGCGGTAGTTACTTGATCGGGTTCTTGCTGGCGTGCTTCGGCGTGATTTGGAGTCAGAAATCGGCGACGTTGTTGGGCATGACGGCTCCGTTGATGGCGTTGGCGCTGCCGCTGCTCGATACCGGCATTGCCGTTGTGAGGCGCTTTCTTCGACGCGAGCCAATCTTCGGCGCCGATCGCGGACACATTCATCATCGCCTGCTCGACCGCGGCCTCACCCCTCGCATGGCTGCGCTGGTGCTCTACGGAGTTTGCGGATTGGGGGCGGGCTTTTCGTTGCTGCTGCAGATGGCGAATCAGCAATTCAGCGGAGTGATCGTCGTGCTGTTCTGCGCAACGGCCTGGATCGGCGTGCAACATCTTGGTTATGTCGAGTTTGGCATGGCGCGCAAGATCCTGGCGCAAGGCTCGGTGCGAAGCGTGATCCACGCTGAGCTTTCGTTGCGGGACTTTGAGGAGAAGCTGCGCCGCGCCACTCGTCCCGAAGATGCGTGGGAGACTATCGTCTCCGGCGCGGAGGAATTCGGCTTCAGCGGAGTCGAGGCTCGCTTGGACGACCGCCGCTTTTGCTCGATCGAAAGGTCGCTGGCTGCGGCGGCCGCCGGCGGAACCAGTCCGGTCGCGGCCTGGTCCAACACGGCGGTGAGATCGGATTGGAGCTTGCGGGCGCCCATCTCGGACGAAGACTATGTGGAGTTGTCGCGGCGCGCCAATTCGCAATCATTAGCTTCTGTCGTAGCGCCTTTCGCCGACATATTGCAGACCGTCTTGCGCGAGAAAAAATGGGCGCCGCGCGTCGAGCCGAAGCCGGAGCCGGTGCCGCTGAGAATGGCGGCGGCTTCGGGCGGCCGCTGACTCGGCCCGGGAATCTACCCGGTGGATCAACACAGCGTATCGGTCGATTGGGCGGCGCGTGGTTTTAGCTGCGATCTTTGGGTCGATCCGCCGAGCCAATGCTGGGAAGACTTCACGCACGCGACCGACGAACTCGTCTCTGTTGTCGAGGGCGATGTGGAGTTAGAGATCGAAGGCGATATTATTCACCCCAAGCCCGGCGAGGAGTTGCTCATTCCAGCCGGAGCTCGGCATTCAGTCCGCAATCGAGGCGCAACAACCTCGCGTTGGCTCTACGGCTACAAACGGCATTAGGCCCGCTCAGTTCGAGGCTAGCTCGGCGCTCGTTCTACAATCGACAGCATGAGATCCCGTCTCGCGGCGATTCTACTCGTTGCGTCTCCCCTCTTCGCCCAGAACCTAGTCCTGCACAACGGTAGGATCGTTGCCGTCGATCGCGCCATGTCGATCCACGAGGCAGTCGCCGTTCGCGACGGCCGGATTTTTGCCGTTGGCGAAAGCGCGGCGCTGATCGCCCAGGCCCAAGCAGACGGCACGCCTCTGTTCGACCTCGAAGGGAGGATGGTGCTGCCGGGTTTGATCGACGGCCATGTCCACGCACTCTCCGCCGGACTGAGTGAATTCCGCGATCCGCTGCCGCCGCTTGATTCCTTCTCCGCGGTGCAGAGCTACATTCGCGATCAGGCCAAGAAGACCCCGAAGGGCAAGTGGATCGTGGTGCCGCGTACGTTCCCGACGCGGCTCACAGAAATGCGCATGCCAACGCGCGAGGTGCTCGACGTCGCTCCGAATCATCCGGTGATGTTTGACGCGAGCTATACCGTCGTAGTCAACTCCTATGCGCTCGAGGCGTCGAAGATCGGGAGGAGCACCGCGCATCCGCCCGGAGGCGAGATCGTTGTCGACTCCGAAGGACATCCCAACGGCATTCTCAAGAACGCCCGATCTTTGTTGATCGGCCTCGACGAGGCGGCGGAGTTCTCCCAGGAAGATAAACTCGACGCGCTTGAGGCGATGCTCCGACGCTACGTCGCCGCTGGGTTGACCGCGGTGGGCGACCGCGCCGTCGACGACACGCAAATAGCGCTCTATCGCGAGCTGCGAGCGGCGAACAAACTACCGTTGCGCGTGACGATGACTTGGCGCCCGGGAGTACCGCGCAACTTCGGCGAGCTGTTGGCCAAGCTGAAGCAATCCGACTTCACTACCGGGGCTGGCGACTCCTGGCTCAAATTCGGTCCCTACAAGGTGACTCTGGACGGCGGTATGACGATCGGTACCGCTCGCCAGCGCGCCCCCTACGGCGCCTTTGGAAAACAGCTCTACGGAATGACCAACCCCGACGACATCGGACAGCTTTTCGTTGGGCCGGAGAAACTCTTGGCGATCTATCGAGCAGCGCGAGAGAAGGGCTGGCAGCTCACCTCGCATGCCCAAGGAGGCGGCGCGATAGATACGCTGCTCAATATTTTCAAGGAGCTCGACGGCGACCGCCCGATCGCCAACGAACGTCACCATCTGATGCACGCCAGCTTTCAGAGTGAAGAGGCGATCGCTCGCGCGGCGCGTTTGGGCGTGTTCGCCGACGTGCAGTCTCCGTGGCTCCACTTCGACGGTCCTGCCTTGGCTCAGGTGATGGGCGAGGAGCGCATGAAGATGTTCTTTCCGCTGCGCTCCTACCTGGACGCCGGGATCGTGGTCGCAGCGGGTAGCGACCACATGATCGGATTCGACAAGAATCGGGCGGTCAATCCCTACAATCCGTTCCTGCGGATGTGGTACGCAATCACGCGGACCGCCTCGGACGGCGAGGTCTACCAACCCGAACAGCGCATTAGCCGCGAAGAAGCGCTGCGAATGCACACCATCTCGGCCGCCCGGATGCAATTCGCCGAAGGCGAGCGCGGCTCGATCGAGGTTGGCAAGCTAGCGGACATGGTCGTGATCGACCGAGATCTTTTCGCCTGCCCCGAAGATGAGATCCGCGCCATCGAGCCGGTAATGACGCTGATCGAGGGCGAGATAGTCTACCGGTGGGCGTCTACCGAGAGTCTGCGCTGACGTCAGCCGAGCCGCGCCCGAAAGGGCGCGGCTTGAGGCTGGGGCGTTGCTGCACAACCGGGCCGGCTCACTGATGCCGGCATCATGCGGCCTTTGCCCGCGGCCCCGTGAGTTAAGCTGCCGGTCGGCGTCCCTAGCGGCAAGGTTGCGAGTTCGAGGTAATCGCCATCGTGACCTCGTTGCTAGTCACGTCGTCAACCACAATCTGCACCGGCACGTCGCAACCTTGTTGGGACCGGCCCGGTACGACCGCGTTGAGCTGATACAGGTGCGGGAACTCCGGACTCAGACCGGCGAACAGCACTTGAGCATCCACTCCGCCGATGATGACCCGCACCGCTCCGCGGATCGTGTTGATTCCCGTCGCTGGGAAGCCGTCAAGCACGGGTGTCTGCGTCGGTCCCAAGCCGGTCCCGAAGATCGAGACAGCTTGAGCCGGTTGGGCGGGATTGTCGAAGGCGTTCAACTGGGCCGGGCCTTGCGCGATGACGTTGAGGATAGCCCCGGGACCGCCCCCGGTTTGGTCCTGCGAAAACAAGACCGGATTGACGGGCGCCAGACGCACCTGTACCGGCGGGCTGATTTCGCCGCTGTTAGTCACGATCACGTCGGTGAAGGCCAGACCTTGTGAGACCGCCTGCGGCGTCAAGTCTTGCGTCAGTGTCTGCGGCACAACGCCGACGATCTGGAGGTTCGAGACGAACACCAGAGGACAGAGTATGCCTCCCATGGTGACCTGCGTCGAGGCCAGCCGACTGGGGTAGGGGACCTGGGAGTTCTGCTCGATGCGATCCGCGAGGCGTTCTCCGAAGACTGCGAAGAACATGCCTCCTGTCAGTTCGCCGCCGGGCGAAGCGTTGGGTGTGAAGCTGGCTGCGTTGACGACTCCCGCGTCGGAAATCAGCGGTGCGGTCGGCGAGACCGCCGTGAGCGTCACGTCGATTCGGGTCGGCTCGTTGGTCGATCCGGCAAAAGCGATATCGACCGATCCGCGGTGGACGCCCGGCGGCAAGCCGGCCGGGTTGACTCCGACAATCAGCGTTTCGGGAGTTGTTCCACGCGTCTGCGGCAGCTCGATCCAATTCGCTCCAGGAGACGGAGCCGCGATCCATTCGAGCACCGGTCCGTTCGAGGTTAGCTCCACCGCTCGAGGGGCTGGTCGCTCTCCCCCTCCCACGGCGCTGAACTCAAGCGTTGAGGGAGTAGCGGTCAGCGCCGGGACGAGAACCTGCGGTACGACGATCTCGAAGTTGTCGAGGCCGGATTCTTCAAACCCCGGCAGCTCGTCGATGCTGACCTCGATACGTTGCACCGCCGCCAGAGTGTCTTCGAAGCTCTCTTCGCCGGCTAGCCGCGTCCAATTCGCCGGCAGCAATGGGGCGACGTAGTGCATCCATTCTCTGGTCGGCCTGGGGCCGACCCATGCGTAGGCGGCTCCGAAGCCCATGATCCGTATTTCGACCCCGCGGGTCGCGCCGGAGGGTGAGAAGTGCTGCCGGTCGAGCTCAATTCTTGCCGTGGTGCCGAGTGCTCCAAGGTTGCCTAGGAACTTGTCGGGCGCGACGACGTAGTCCCGCGAGAAGTCGTCCGAATCGGTTGCCTGCAGGTAGCCCCCAGGGTTGCCCGCCGTTTGGAATGGAACCACTCGGGTGCGAGTGTCGCCTGAAGTCACGCCTGCAAATCGCGGAATCAGGAACGGAGCGTCTGGAATGTTGTGAGTCCAACCGTCTTCGCCGGAGTCGAAGTCGGAGAGCGCCGGTAAGGCCGGAGGGGCGGCGCGTCCAAGAAGAACGACGTTGTCAATGTAGGTAATGGTGCCGCGTTCGCCGAAATTGCCGCGGATCTCAATCCTCAGCACGTTCTGGAGCACGTCTTCAAAGGTCGCTGTGCCGCTGAGGCGCTGCCATCCTTCCCCGTCAAAGGGAGCGTTGAAGTGTTGATAGCGGCTGTCCGGCGTCTGGCCGTTCCAGCGGTAGGTCGTCAGTAGGCCCAATACGCGAACTTCAACCGGGATCGTAGCTCGCGGGCTGGTGCTCACCCGCATATCGAACTCGAGCCGGGCACCGCTGCCAAGCAGAGCGATGTTTCCGACGTACCGCGTCGGCAAGACAAAATAGTCGTTGCCCGCCGTTTCGAGCTGTAGGGCGCGTGTGCCCTTGTCGTCACGGCGTGTGATGAGGTCGCTGTCCTCTCCGCCCGTCGACGAGCCCGGGATCTGCGGATCTGGTAGCGGGTAGTTGCGCGTCCAGCCGAAGATGCCTCCTCCCTCGAAGTCATCGGACTCGATAATGTCCAGGTTCGTCTCGCCGGGAGAAAGCTGCAGCTTTGTCGTCAAGAAGGCAAAAGTCTGCGGATTACGAAAGCCGGCTTCAAAGGCGACAAAGTAGCGTCCGGGGGTAATCGGCCCCATGGCGGCGTCGGCGATGACGATCGTTTCTTGTCCGCCGGGGTTCTCGGAGCGATAGTCCGCTGTGATCGAGCCGTCAGCTTCGCGCATGACGTCCACTGCAAGGCGGGCGTAGAGATTGACGTTGGCCTCGGGAGGCGCGGTCGTCAACTGAAACTCCACTCGAATCGCGCCTTCGGGTACGTCGAGGAAGAAGCCGTCGGAGCCATTGAAGAGGGTGGGCTGGACGACCTCGGGGAGAACAGTTGTGGCGAGCTGGCCCGGCTGCAGGCGATTAACTTGTCCGTTGGCCGGATAGACGGCCACAAATACCAGAAACAGAAGGAGATAGCGCAACAGCTTCATCTTGACTCTCGTACTGCAATAGCGCGGGCACGCCGCCCTCAGCGTATCATAAAGAGCCTCTCGGCAGCTCAAGGCTCTGGGCGCTCGACTCCGATAGCCAACGAGGGTCCTGGAGCATCGAGCTACGCCGAAGCGGAGCAATCAATGGCGGTCCGAAAACAAGATGCGTTGGACTATCACGCGCTGCCGATGCCGGGCAAGATCTCGATCGCGGCGACGAAACCAAGTCATACCCAGCTCGACTTGAGTTTGGCGTACTCCCCCGGAGTGGCGCACGCCTGTCTCGAGATCGCTCGCGATCCCGAGTTGGTCGAACGCTACACCTCCCGGTCGAACCTTGTCGCGGTGGTCACGAACGGGTCAGCGGTGCTCGGCCTCGGCAATATAGGAGCTCGCGCCTCCAAGCCGGTGATGGAGGGAAAGGCGGTGCTATTCAAGCGCTTCGCCGACATCGACGTCTTCGACCTGGAGGTCGGCTCGTCCGACCCCGAGGACCTGATTCGCGTCGTGGAGCTGCTTGAGCCGACCTTCGGCGGCGTCAACCTCGAGGACATCAAGGCTCCAGAATGCTTCTACATCGAAGAGACGCTCCGTCAGCGAGTGAAGATTCCTGTATTCCACGACGATCAACACGGCACGGCGATCATCTCCGCGGCTGCAATGCTCAACGCGCTCGACATTGTGGGGAAGCGCATCGATGAGGTTCGCCTGGTCGTCAACGGCGCCGGAGCGGCTGCAGTGGCCGGCGCGAAGCTCTATCAGCGCTTGGGCGTGCCGCGCCAGAATCTGCTGATGCTTGACTCAGTCGGCGTCATCTACAACGGCCGCACCGAAAGGATGAACGAGATCAAGCAGCGATTCGCCGCCGATACGGATCGGCGCACTCTGGCTGACGCGTTACGCGACGCGGACGTATTCGTCGGCCTTTCTGTAAAAGACGTGATGACGGCCGACATGCTGAACTCGATGGCGCCGCAGCCAATCGTTTTCGCACTGGCGAATCCGGACCCCGAGATCCGTTATGAGACTGCAGTCGCTGCGCGCGACGACTTGATCCTGGCGACAGGTCGCTCCGACTACCCCAATCAAGTCAACAATGTCCTCGGGTTTCCGTCGATCTTCCGCGGAGCGCTCGATGTCGGCGCGACCGAAATCAACGAAGAGATGAAGCTTGCGGCGGTACGCTCGTTGGCCGAGTTGGCCCGTCGTCCTGCGCCCGACTCAGTACGGCGCATCTACAAGAACGAGCGTCTCGAGCTGGGACCGGACTATATCATTCCGAAGCCGTTCGACCCGCGCGTGTTGCAGAGTGTCGCCTACGCCGTGGCCGAGGCTGCGATGGAAAGCGGCGTCGCCCGCCGTCCGGTGAATCTAGAGGAGTATCGCGGAGCGCTGGCGCGACGGCTCGACAGCTCAGAAGAAGTGTTTCAGCGGATCATCGAGAAGGCGAAGGCCGATCCCCGGCGTATCGTGTTTCCAGAAGCCGAGTCGGAGAAGATCCTACGCGCCGCGCAGGTCCTGCGCGAGGAGGGCATCGCCAAGCCCGTGCTGATCGGTGAATCGGAGCGAATCCTGGCGGCGGCGGAGAACTGCGGGGTGCCGCATGAGGGTTGGGAGATTGTGAGCCCTGCCGACTTCGAAGCCCTCGATTCCTACGCCGACGAGTTGTACGAGCTGCGCCAACGAAAAGGCTGCACGCGCCAGGGAGCCTACGAGCTACTGAGCAACGGCACAAGTTTCGGGGCCATGATGGTCCGGCGAGGCGACGCCGACGGCATGGCGACGGGCGTCACCCAGCACTACCCAGAGGCGTTGCGGCGGGCGCTGCAGATCATCGATCTCAGCCCGGGCGTGTGCAAGGTGTCGGGTCTCTACGCAGTGATTGTTCGCCGCAAGATCTATCTGTTGGCCGATACCACGGTAAACATCGAAACCACTGCCGAGGATCTAGCCGAGATAACGCTGCTTGCGGCGGCCCGCGCTCGGAGGCTCGATATAGAGCCTCGCGTCGCCCTGCTGTCCTTCTCGAATTTCGGTTCGGCGAGGCACCCGCTCTCCGAGAAGGTGAGCCGCGCTGTGAGCTTGGTGCGCGAGGCTGATCCGGACCTGATGGTCGACGGAGAGATGCAGGCCGACACGGCGCTCGATCCGAGCTTAATGGAAGAGTTTTTCCCCTTTTCGCGACTTGAGGGAGAGGCCAACGTCTTGGTCTTCCCAGCGCTTGAGGCGGCCAACGCTTCCTACAAGTTGCTGAAGCAGCTCGCCGGCGCGCACTCGATCGGACCGATCCTGATGGGCATGGAGAAGCCCGTAGCGGTGCTTCAGAGAGGCTTTGACGTCCACGACATCGTGACCATGGCGGCCATCGCCGCGCTCGACGCGCAAGAGCACGGAATGAGCCGCTGAGCCGCTTAGCTCATCTGGGCTAGATGCGATTCGGCGGAGTGTCAGGAGCTGCCCGGCGGGCCTCTCAGTTGGGATTAAGAAGGACGGGGTCGGGCCTGGAGCGTGGGCTCCGACTCCGCAACGAGGGAGTGAGCTCTGCTCTGATACCAGAGACGGCCCGGCGGTTAGCCGGGCCGTCTTGATGATTAGCTCGAATTCTCTACGAATTCGATGCGATGCCGTTCTACCAGCGGGGTCCGCGGCGCTCGGGGCGCGGACGCGCCTCGTTCACGGTCAGCTCGCGGCCGCCGAGCTGCGTGCCGTTAAGAGCGGCGATCGCCGCTTCGGCCTGCTCGCCATCCGCCATTTCAACGAACCCGAAGCCGCGCGGACGACCGGTGTCGCGATCCGTCACCATGTGCACTGAAGTCACTTCGCCAAACGCGGAAAAAGCGTTGCGCACGTCGTCTTCGGTCGAGTCAAAGCTGAGATTACCAACATAGAGTCTCTTCATGATTTTTCTCCTGTCGAACCGTGAATGCAAGCAACCGGGGGGGCGAAACGTGGAATGATCATGAACAGGGATCTTCAGCGATTTACCGGACCTGGCAGGCTTTCAGTTCGTACCTACACAGTGTAGCAGAGAGAAATTCAGCCTTACGTTAAAATCTTGACAAAAAGTTTATCAGGCAAACGGGGTTCCCGGAAGACTGCTTTGGGGATCACGCGCAGGTCGTCGCTGATCGCCGGGCGAAAGCCGAGTTGGGGGTAGATGTCGCGCTCGAGATCGACGCCGGGCGCGATTTCTTCCAGACGCACTCCCTCTTCGGTAAGCCTGAATACAGCGGCTTCGGTGACGTAGAGCGTCTCTTGGCCGAGCTCGCGGGCGTAGCGTCCGCTGAAGGTGACCTGGGCTACTTGATCGACCAGCTTCGGTTTGCCGTGTCGGTGGTAGCGTAGCTTGCCGTTCTCGATTTGGGCGTCGGCTTTGACCGCAAGCGTGCCGCAAAAAACTAGCTTACGGGCGCGTTGGGAAATATCGATGAAACCGCCGGTGCCGATCACGCGGCCCGCTAGCTTACTGACGTTGACGTTGCCCTCGCGATCAATCTGTAGGAATCCAAGAAAAGTCTGATCGACTCCGCGGCCCTGATAGAAGTCAAACATGTGCCCGGTCTCGAGGATCGCGTCGGGATTCCACACCGCGCCGAAGTCGAGACCGCCGGCCGGCGTGCCGCCAAACTGCCCGTGTTCAATAGTCGGCACAATACGATCGGCGAAGCCTTGTTCGCGCGCCACCGCCAGCACTCCGTCCGGCACGCCGAAGCCCACGTTGAGGACGACTCCGGACTCGAGCTCCATCGCCGCGCGACGTGCGATCGCCTTCCGAACGGTGAGCGGAAGCTTCTCGAACTCGGACTCGGGCCGGCGGGCATCTCCGCTGAACGCCGGATCATAGTCAGTTTGGAACGTTTGACCTTGCTCCGGGTCGACCACCACGAAGTCGACGAAACAGCCCGGCACGCGCACGTCGCGCGGATGAATTCCGCCTCGTTCGACCCGCTCGCGGACGACCGCGATGGTCAGCCCGTTGGCTGCCTTGGCGGCCTGCGCCAACGCGCAGTTGTGCCAGGAGCCGGCCGCTTCATTCATGCCGAGGTTGCCGTCAGGGTCGGCCTTCCAGGCGTGAATGAACGCGACGTCGACGGGAATCGTTGGATAGAACAGCCACTCGCGGCCGCCGCGTTCGACGAGCTCGACGATATCTTCGCGCGCGCTCTCGTTGAGCTTGCCGCCTTCGAGACGCGGGTCCATGAAGGTGTGCAGCCCGACGTGGGTCAGCCAACCGGGGCTTCCGGCCGCGGCGCAGTGCAAGAGTTGTACGACGATTCCGGCCGGCAGATTGTACGCCTCGAAGCGATTCTCCTCGGCGAGACGCGCCATCGAGGGGGCCATCGACCAGTGACCGCCCACCACCCGGCGATACATCTCAGGGATGGCGACGTGCTCGAGCCCGCGGTCCTTCTGATTGCCGACGCCGAAGGCGTGCAGCAAGGTCAACTCGCCAGGGCGGCGAGTTGCTCGAAATCGCGCTCCGAGCGCTTCCAGCAGCTTGTCGGGGATGGCGTGTCCCGAGCCGGACCCGCCGATGCCGATCGTTGCGCCGTCGGGAATCTGGGCGACCGCCTCGTCGGCGCTGACGACCGGTTTCTCCATACCCCTACTCAATCTCGATAAGGACTGCGTTCGAGACGCGTCCGTCTGCGATCAACACGACCTCGACCCGGCCCGAGCCGATCAGCGAACGGTCGAGTCGAACGTTCACTTGGTCGAGGCCCGTGAACTCCGACTGTTCGCCGGCGAACAGCACCGGCGCAACCTGCCCGTTGATCTCGGCGCGTACTTCTGCAGCGAAGCGCACTCCCGTGACGAAGAGCACGAGCGTGGTTTCATCGCCCTGCTCGCCGAGGTCTATCGGTGCTGGCTCGCGCGATCCGACGGGCGCGTCGGTGAATGCGTCGTACTCGACGCGCGATCCATCGGCGAACACCGTGACAACCGTCGCTGCGGGGGCGCCCGAGCCCGAGCTGTTCGCGGTGAAGATTCCCGGTGCACTCAGGTGAATCTCGACGACTCCGCTTGCTGTCTCGACTCCGTTGTGGTCCACAAAGACGTCAGCGGGCCCTACGGCGGCGCCCGGCGGCACTTCGATGTTGATCTGCTCGGGCGAGACGAAGAAGAGGCCGGCAGTGCGCAAGAACCCCGCGCTATCGAGGACGGTGACTCGAGTTCCGGCGAGTTCCGCAGGTAGCGGAACGCTGTTTGCCGCCTCCATGCCGGTGGAGAAGCCGCGGCCGAAGACCGAGGCGATCGATTCGGGCGAGACCGCGGAATCGATCTGTGAAAAGCTCGCTCCGGATACGGTCGTCGCCTCGAAGTTGCGTACGATCTTGGCGACAAAGCCCTCGTCGCTTCCTCGCCGCGAGCCTTGGAAAGCGCCGATCGTTGTCGGAAAGTTGTTCGAGCGCGTGCGGCCGACGACGAAGGCCGCTTCGCGTTTGTCAAGCGCCACGTCGAACGCTTCGTCCACGGCGTCGCCGCCGAGGTAGGTCGAATCGATCAGCACCGTTCCGGTATTGCTGACCTGAGTCAGGAAGCCGTCTCCCGCTTCGTCGCCTCGTCGACTTTGCACGGCGCCTGGAAGGATCGGGAAGTCCAGAGACTTGGTGTGACCTGCGATGAAGGCGGAGCCGCTTTTGCCGACGGAGACGCCGTTGGCAGTATCCTCGCTAACGCCGCCTAGGAAGCTAATCGTGCTCGGCGTCGAGAAAGTCGAGGGGAAACGCGCAAACCAGCCGTCGCCGTCTCCGTTGTAGGAGGGATCGGCCGAGGGCACGACAATGGGCAGGTCCTCAGACCGGGTCGAGCCGACAACAAACGCTGCGCCGTCGGATGCGACGGAGACCGCATTAGCGAAGTCCGGCTCGTCGCCGCCTAGGTAGGTCGAGTAGATTCGAACCGTACCGGTGTCGTTGAGCTTGGCGATAAAAGCGTCTTCTCTTCCTACTCGCTGACGCTGAAACGCAAACGAGGACACGGGAAAGTTATTCGAACGCGTGAAGCCGACGACGAATGCGTTGCGCTCGGCGTCAATCGCAACGGACTTGGCGGCGTCGTTGCCCTCGCCGCCGAAGAAGGTGGAATAGATCAGGCGCGATCCGCTGGGGTCAAACTTGGCCGCAAATCCGTCGCTGTCGCCGCCGAATCCCGTCTGGGCGGCTCCGCTGGTGACCGGGAAGCGGCTCGACTTAGTGCCTCCCACGACGTAGAGGGAGCCCGTCGCGTCAAGCGCGACGTCATCGGCCCAGTCCTCATCGCTGTCGCCGAGAAATCCCGAGAAGACGAGGTCGTCGCCCTCCGCATCAAGCTTCGTGATGAAGGCGTCCCGGCCGCCGCCGCCGAAGAGACGTTGGAAGGCGTTTACCGTTCTCGGGAAGTCATCTGAGCGCGTCTCTCCAACAATGTAGGCCGAGCCGTCGTCGTCTACCGCGATGCCGAGGCCGCGGTCATCGTCGCGCCCGCCGAGGTAGGTCGAGTAAAGAATGTCGGTTCCGTCTTGGTTGAGCTTTGTGACGAAAGCATCCTTGTCTCCCCGGCGGGAGCCCTGAAAAGGATTTCGGATCGGGAACTCGCCGGAAGCGGTGAACCCGGTTATGTAAGCGTAGCCGCCGGCGTCCACCGCGACTGCGTCGGCGAATTCACTACCGCCGGCTCCTATGAAGGTCGAATAGTCCAGGAAAGGATCGATCACAACGGTGCGGGAACGGTCGTAGGCGCCGAGGCGGAATCCGATCTTGCCCCCGTCGCGACTCTCAAACTTACCCGAGACTTGTCTGCGTCGCCCGGCGTCGTCGAGCTGGTAGATAAACGGCGGAGGCGAGCTAAGCTCTCCCGAGGCGAGAGCTAACATGAGGCCGCCCTCATCGTCGATTGCCGACGCGCGCTGATCGGCTTTGTCGGTTTCAAACAACAGCTCGATTTGATCAGGGTCGGCCCCAGGCTCGACGACAAAGTCGTATTCGAGCCGCCCCCCGGCGCCGTAGAAAACGAGGTCGGTGCCGGGGTAGAGGTCGCGATAGGCGACCTGTCGAAAATGCGGAACATTCTTGCGGCGCTGCTCGGGCGAGCCCACAAGATAGTGGCTGCGCGAGCCGAGCTGATCGCGGCCTTCGATCCTCGGCTTGGGTTCCGCGCTGCTCCAGCGCATGCGAACGATCGATTCCGGCGCCTCGCCGTTGCGCAGCGCGAGCGTCGCCTCTTCCTCTCCTAGAAAGAGCGCGAAGCGCGCGCCTCGTGCAACAAACCGGGCAGCCGGATCGGTTTGACCCACGTTGGGCTCGAAGCGGATGGTCGGCGCAACGCCGGCGTTCGGTGGGGCGGGGCGGTGCAGCGTCAACGTCAGGGACGCCGCAAGAAACAGAGTCCAGGTAAGATTCCAAACAATTCGAGGCATTGATGCTCCGCTCCCCTCCGTCAGTCCCTAAGCGTGGGCCGCAAGCAATTCAGCTTACCAAGGAAGGGCAGGGGAGGAGGACGGGTGTAGGCTCGGCGAGCCCGCGTCGCCGCGGCCTTGCCGCTACATCAAAATGCCTTTCTCCGGCTTGACCGGTTCGGGTAGCTCCGTTTCACCCAGCATTTGCCGCAGGTCGATCTCGATGGTGGCGCACAGAGACGTCATCGGGGTGTCGTTGGGACTGTTTTCGAACGGGTTCTTGAGGTCTTGGCCAAGCTCGTTGATCATCACGATGGAATAGGACATCAGAGTCACGACCCCGAGCTCAAGCAGGTCGAACTGGTTGTCCGGGTCGATGATCGCGATCGGAATCAAGACCGCCACCAGCCAGACCAGTTGCTGCGTGAATAGTGTTATGGCGTCAGGAAAAGCGGTGTTCTTAATGCGTTCGCAGCCGCCCTGAATGTCGTAAAACTTGCTCAAGGTGTCGTCGATCTGGTTGAGAATCAACTGTTCAGCCGCGTTGGGGCCGAGTACGCTCCGGAGGCACGTGGCCTGGAGGAGCACGAGCTGCGCCGGCCTGTTCGCGGCCTCTTCCAGTGCCTGGGTTTCGTCTTCGCCGAGTAGCCTCGCTGCGTCAGACCAATCCCCTTGTCCACGAAGATGGGTGCGCAGGGCGTGGACGTAGGCGATCTGGCGATGGATGAACTGCGTCTGGAGTCGTTTCTCCCCATCCGTGTCTGCGATGCCGGAGACACGTTCCGCCGTGACCATGGAGAGCACCTGGCGGGCGAAGCGGCGGCTGTCATTGACTAGAGCTCCCCAGAGCTTGCGCGCTTCCCACCACCGCTCGTACGCCTCATTGACCCGGAAGACGAGGTAGATCGTTAGGGCCGTCGTCAAGACGCTGATCGAGCTCAGTGAGAATGCCTGAAGGTCGAAAACTCCAGTGTCGGCAAGGAGCTCGACCGAGAACGAGATCAGCAGGACAACTGCTAGCGCCCTCCAGTGATCGCGGATCAGCGACCAGATCGTCGTACCGTTGCGAATGATCATTTTCGCTCCCTCGTGCCGGACGTTCGACCTAGTTGTCGCTACTGAGGAAGATCCTAGACTACCATCCGCTCGGGTTCGCGGGCCCGTCCCGGGATCAACCGTTGCTGGGAATCTTCGGACTCGAGCGGGCCCCAGAGGCCGCTCACGAAACGTAGCCGCGCGGGCGCTGAACGAACCATGCGGATGCTCTCCGGTCATTCGGACGAGACTATACTATGAGTCTGATCTCGTCGAGATCGACCCGACAACAACATGCCTGCAATCAAAAAATGCCTGTTCTTCGTAGACTCCCAGCCGGATGATCTGCTTGTAGCCAGAGTGGCCGAAAGAGCGAAGACATGGAAGGCGCAGGTGACCCTTGCATCCTCCGTGCGCCCGGTCCCCCAGATCGGTTCGTTGATCGCAAAGAGAGAGCTCAGCCAAGATGAAATTCGGAATCTGGAAGTCCAGGACAGACAAGAATGGCTCGAGGGCCTAGCCAAACGGATGAGGGAAGGCGGAGCACCCGTGAGTACTCGAGTGCTTGTCGGCAATGCGTCAGAGGCGATCATTCGCGCGGTTCAGCATGAAGGCTTTGATTACGTGGTGAAGGCCCCCGCTCCGGACGGCGTCGTTGGGAGCAAGCGATTGGGCGCCCTTGACATGCGTCTTATCCGAGCCTGCCCTTGCCCGGTCGCCGTAGTACGGCCTCCTAAGAAGCAGTCGAACCGGATCGTCGCGGCCGTCGAGCTAAACGCGGACACCACGCTGCAGTCAGCCCTAAACCAGTCGATCTTGGCGCACGCCGCGTTGGTGGCGCGCGTGCAGCTCGACCATGTCTACGTCGTGCACGCTTGGACGCTCTATGGAGAATCGATCTTGAAGAGTCCGAGAGTCGCGATGCCGCAGGCCGAGCTTGAAGCCTTGCTGGAGAGTGAGCGGAAATCAAGATACGACCAGCTTGTGGCGACGATCAATCAGTTTCGAAGCTCGCTGGACGGTACGGATTCCCAAATGTTCCGACCGGAGTTAGAGCTCGTCAAAGGAGATCCGACGGAAGCTATTCCTCGCAAGGTGGAGGAACTCGAAGCCGACATTCTCGTAATGGGCACTGCGTCTCGCGGAGGAATACGAGGTTTCCTGATCGGCAACTTGGCCGAGACTCTCTTGAATCAAGTGGATTGCTCGGTCCTGACGGTAAAGCCTGACGATTTCGTGTGCCCGATCACCTGATCGAGCGAATGCCGCCCGGCCTTTCGCTCAAACTCCGGCCGATGGGGCGAAGGGCGCCGCCCCGACGACCGGAGTCAAACAGCCTGAGATGCGGCCTCAGTACCGTCCGCGCCGACCGCCCCCGCCTCTGTGTACCACCGCCACCCGAAAGCGTGGGCCGGCGTAGTAGCCGAACCCGACCGAATAGAAAGGCGGCCAATAACCAAAGCCGACGGAAGGCCCGACCCAGCGGTTCGGCGGCTTGCGTTCGAGCAGCTTGTCGCGTCGCTTGTTCCATTCGTCAAAGCCGTCCTTGGGCTTGGCCTTTGCGAGCAGGACTCGCCCATCGGCTGGGTCGCCTTGGATCGTCGCCTGCTTGCCCTTCTTAAGCTTCTCGACGCCGCCGTCGGTTTCGACCTCGGCGGAGCCTGTGCGAACAGAGACGGTCGTCTGACCGCTCGCGAACACATCGATGCGATAAACGCCCTTCTTCAGCGGACGCACCGTTGCGCCCGCGACATCAAGATCGACATCGGCTTCTCCCCCGCGGAGCTGGCTATAGCTTGCCCCTCCACGCACGACCTCGAGTCGAAAACGTCGACTGCCGAGCTCGACGATGCGAAGCTCGCTGTCAGCGTTGAGCCGCACGAATCCGGCGACGTCGAGCTGGATCTCAGCTCGCGAGCGCGCTCGCGTTGCGACCGAATCGCCGGCCAACAGAGCCAAAGCCGCGCGCGCTTGAATCTCGTCGCCCGAACCTGCTCGACGCAGTACGACATCGCCGTCGGCGACGCTTACCCGCGCCACACCGAAGGCGGGACCGCGGGAGGCTCGCTCCGGCGGCGGACCGCCGGCGCGGCCGTTTGCACCCGCGGGCAGCGCAAGCGCCGCGACCAGGATCGGGACGCTCCATAAAGATGAATGCATGAGTTCCTCCAGGTGAATTGATCGCTCGCGACTCCAAGCGAGTTCCCGGCCTTGCTTGGCGAGTCTAATAGAGTCAACCCGCGGCGGCGCCGAAAGTTGCGAACGCCGCGCTTCCGGCGTCTGGCGGCCTCCCAAGCGGGCGTGTTCCAATGGGCTGTTCCGATGCCGCCGCCAGTCCTTTTCTCTGAGCCGCCCGGGATCCGCTGGGGTCCGTTTACGCTGCGGTTGCCCCTCATCCACCACCGCATCGAGACGCCGGAAGCGCTGCAAGGCATCCTCGTCTCCTGCGCCACTGGGATGGCGGTAGTTCCGCTCTACATCGAGCATTTCGCGATGAGCTTCGAGACCGCGATCGCGATGGTCGTTGTGCAGAGCGTGTTCGTGGCCGCGGGGTTTTGGCTTTTCGGCGACCCGTTCTGTCCCGGTTGGCTGACGCCGGCCCTTCCGCTGGTCTTGCGCGAAGCATTGGCATTCTCGTCAATCGATGGCCGCATCGGCTTTGTCAACGCCGTCGTGCTCGATGTCGCGGCGCTGTTTCTGTTCCTCGGGGCGACAGGATTGTCTAGCGCCTTCGTGCGCGCTGTCCCGCCGCCGCTCAAGGCTGCCATAATTCTCGGCGCCGGCATCAGCGCCATCCTCGGCGAGATTACGTCGCCGGTTGCCGGAGGAGCCTCGCGAGTCGATACTTATCCGATTACGATTTCTCTAGCAGTCGGCCTCACTTTGGTTTTGCTCTTCTCACGGCCGTTCGAAGCTTGGAAGAAGCGCTCCGTGACGGCGGCCCGCTTCGCGGTTCTCGGCATCGCTCCAGGCTTCTTCCTGGCAATGATCGTCGGTCCGCTCGTAGGAGAGATCTCGTGGGATGCGTTCCGCTTCGGCGACGTTTTGTTCCGGCCCGACTTCACGACCCTGTTCCGCGACTACAGCGTCCTAGGCCGGGGCGTTCCCAGCCTGGCCGTGCTGCTGTCCGCGGCCCCCGTTGCTTTGGCCGCCTACACGATTGGGTTCGGCGACTTGATCACGGGCACGGCGATTGTCGAGGAGGCCGCCGCCGAACGCGGCGAAGAGCACGTTTCACTCGACGCCCGTCGCACGCATCTCGCCGTCGGCCTGCGCAACGCTTTCACGGCGCTGCTTGGAGGACCGTTCTTCCCCTTGCAGGGCCCCCTCTGGGCCGGCGCAACGGTCGTTGTTTGTGAACGCTATCGTCAGGGACGCGCTGCGATGCAGTCGATCTTCAGCGGAGTCGGCAGCTACTACCTGGGCGTCCCGTTTTACTACTTCGTCGGTCCAGTGCTGGAGTTGTTGCGGCCAATGATGGGCGTGGCTCTGTCGATGACGTTGCTCTTGACCGGATTCGCTTGTGCCTACGTCGCCTTGCGGGTCCCGCGTGATCGCGTCGAACGCGGGACTGTGCTGCTCGCCGCAATGGCGCTGGCTCACTTCTCGACGGCAGTCGGTCTGGCGGCGGGCCTGGGGTTGACGCTGTTGCTGCTCGGGCCAGAGGCGTGGAGGCAGCCGCAACAACAAGCCGCGGCCGAATGACTAACGGGAAGCGCTCACGGCGCGGACTGTTTTACAATGGGGCGAAGGTCGCACGCCTGCTAGGCGGCGGCTAGCCGGTTCCTCGTCGAACCGGTCTTTTTGTACCTGGGCGGAGATGGTATGGTCCCGGATTTCATCACCAAAATTGAGCAGGAGATCAAGGCGCTCGAATACGAGCTGCACAATGAGCTGCCCAAGGAAATTCAACGCGCACGTGAGCTCGGAGACTTGAGCGAGAACGCCGAGTACGCTGCCGCCAAAGAGCGGCAAGACTTGGTCAACGCACTGATTGCGCGCAAGAGAAAAAGGCTGGCTGAGTTGAGTATGGTCGACTTCACCAAGATCAGCCGCGATGCAGTTGGGCTCGGGTCGACCGTTAAGGTGTATGATCTGGGCAGCGATCGCGAGATCAACTATACGCTCGTCGCCTCCGAAGAGGCCGACGCGCCGAACGGAAAGATCTCGACGACCTCGCCGATCGGGCGGGCGCTGATGGGCAAGAAGGACGGCGACGTCGTGGAAGTGCGCACTCCTGGGGGCGAGAAAGAACTCGAAATCAAGGAATTCGCCACCGTACACGACCAGAAACTGCAAAGCGGGCTTTAAGCGATACGATGTCTTTTACCGGCGCGATTGGCTCAGGCGGTCGCCGTATTCTCACGGCGCTGGTCCGCGCTCTCACCGCTACTCGCGTTCATCCCAACGTTCTCACCGCAGTCGGCCTTGGGATTAATGCCGTAGCCGCCTACACACTCTCGCGGGGCGAGTTCCTCTACGCCGGTTTGATCGTTCTGTTCGGCGCTGTGTTCGACCTCGTCGACGGTGAAGTGGCGCGTTCGAGCGACCGGGTGACGCGCTTCGGCGGGTTCCTAGATTCGGTGCTCGACCGCTACTCCGACTTGATCCTGTTGATGGGCATGCTGGTCTATTACGCCGGCATTAACCGCTTCGGCTACATTGTCCTTACCGCGGTCGCAATGACCGGATCCGTCCTTGTGAGCTACGCCCGTTCCCGGGCCGAAAACGAAATCGACAAGTGCAAGGTCGGGTTTCTCGAGCGACCCGAGCGCATCGTGTTGATCATTATCGGCGCCTTGACGAACCGCATGGCGCCGGTTCTCTGGGTGATCGCCGTGATATCTAACATCACCGTGATCGCCCGTATCGTCTACACCTGGGAAGAGACGCAGCGAATCGGCCAGTCGAAACAGCCCCAGCCACAAGAGGAAGCGGCGAAGACGACGACCGCTGCCTCGTCGGACCTAAGCGAAGGCTTCCGCTCGGCCTAGCAGCCCGTGTCGAGAGTCTCGCGTGTCGCGCGGGCGCCGTGTTCACGGTTTCTCTGATTCAGAATTCATCGACTGCTCCTAGTCGCCGAGGCGCGTAACGCGGCCTGTGCGACTTTCGACACGGGCCGCCAGCGCACCCTGGGTCGCTCAGATTCCCTTCCAGCGTTGAGCTTCGTCGCCGCCAAGACCGAATAGATCGAGGATCCGGCGCGCGCCGTGATCGACGATCTCATCAACGCTCTGGGGGCGCTGGTAGAACGCTGGCATCGGCGGTGCGATGATCGCTCCCATCTCCGCCAGCGCGGTCATGGATCGCAGGTGTCCTAGATGCAAAGGCGATTCCCGTACCGCCAGTACCAGGCGTCGACGCTCCTTGAGCACGACGTCGGCGGCGCGAACCAACAAGTTCGAGGCGGCCCCTACGGCAATGGACGACATCGTGTTCACCGAACAGGGCGCAATGATCATGCCGTCGGTGAGAAACGATCCGCTCGCGATTGTGGCTCCGATGCGCTCGATCGGATGCCAAACGTCGGAAAGAGTCTTCAGATCGTCGAGGGTTCGGTCCGTTTCATGTGCGAGAGTCTTGGCGCCGGGATGAGTGACGATTAGGTGGGTCTCGACGCCCTCAAGCGGCTGCAGCAGCTCCAGAATGCGGACCCCGTAGGCCGTGCCGCTTGCGCCGCTGATGCCGATTACGACCCTGCGCATGCACTGATTACCCCTCAGTTCCGGAACGGACACAAGCAACTTGTTCTGAAATCAGAACAAGCTATTGTCCTGTCGAACGCCCCAACTCCCCTATAATCTTGAGAGCACGTTATATTGTACAGCGATCGATCCGCTGACACGATGGAAGCTGGACTGCGACTCAAGAACGTCCGTGAGAAGCTCGGCTTACGCTTTCGCGAGGTCGAGCAGGCGAGCCACGTCATTGCCAAGCGCCGCGGCAACTCCGACTTCATCATAGGCCTGAGTCGGCTTGCCGACATCGAAAACAGAGGCGTCGTCCCAAACATCCATCGCCTCTACTGCCTCTGTGCCATCTACCGCCTAGACATCGACGAGGTATTGGCATGGTACGGGATCCGCACCGAAGAGATCTGGCGCGACGCCGCTCACGTCAAGCCGTCGAAAACCCATCCCATTCAGGCGCGAGAGCCGACCCGCGGCTCGGTCTCGCTGCCGATCCATCTCGATCCAGGTGTTGATTTTCGGGAGACCGTCTTCCTGAGCCGCGTCGTTCGCGAATGGGGCCGCCTTCCGTTGAGCTTGCTCGAAGCGCTTGACATCGAGAAAACGCGCTATGGCGTCGTCGGCTATGAGGACCGTCGGATGTATCCGTTGCTACAGCCCGGCTCGCTCGTGCAGATTGACGACACCCGGACTGAGATTCGAGAGGAGGGCTGGACGACCGAGTTTGATCGTCCGATCTACTTCCTTGAGCTGCGCCATGGCTACGCTTGTTGCTGGTGCAGCCTGAGCGGCGATCACTTGATTCTCCAACCTCATCCAGGGTCGCCCGCAAAGCCCGAGGTGTTGGATTTCGAGAGCGAGGTCGACGTCGTCGGAGAAGTCGTTGGGATAGCGATGCAACTTGAGTCGAGCCCGACTCGCCGCAAGGTCAAACGGAAAGCTCGTTCTGCAGCAAGTCCAAAATGAGTTCCAGATCGGACGTATACAAGAAAATCTCCGCGTCTCCGGCTGCCGCTGGGGCTAGGTTGCGGTAAGGGGCGAGCGTGCTCCAGGTTTCAAGCACCGATGCTCGATCTTCGCTCACTTCGTCGAGATACAGTACGATCTCATCCCGCTGGCTCTCAAGAGGGAAGTTGAGCCACTCCGAAAAAGTCCTTTCGTGGCTCTGCCGTAGGACGCGATCAGCGTCGTCCTCGCCGTAGATCTGAGACAGGCCGAAGTGCTGGTAGCGTCCGCTGTTTGCATTGCGAAGCGACGCCAGATAGGAGAGACGGCCGAAGGTTGTGGTGAGCTGTGACAGCGTCCGCTCCCATAGATCCTCCATCGCGCGATCGCGATCGCCGCCGGCGCGCATCGTATCGATCCCAATGTGATCGGGCATCTATCTTGAATTCTACTCCGCTCACGTCGCTGTGCCAAGGATTTCTGCCGGAGCTGCGATACGCGCCTACGCCAGGGGGAGTCGAGGCGGCGTGGACGGGTCCCGTCGCCCCGACTCCGGCCAGGGGTGAGGTCCGCTGCGTTTTGCGATTTCAGAACACTCTGCCAAACAAGGTTCGCCAATCGCAACAAGCCGCACCGACCCCGTTTCCTGTCAGCTTCGGCGGCGGGACATCGGGAATCCCTGGGCCCTAATAATGCACCGAGGCTTGCCTCGCAGCGAAGTGTTTCAGGGCCTTTGGTCGTTCCGAAACTAGAAAAAATGCGCGGGTTTTTAGGAATGGCCTCACGTCCAAACTAAGGTTCTCGTAACGCATCGACTACGGCATTTGCTGTAGTCCCAACATCAAGAAACTGGAGGAACGACATGATTAAGACATCTCTTCTCGCCGCTGCGGTTTGCGCCAAGATGGTCCTCGCCGCGTACGCTTTCAATGCGCCTACGGCTACGTCCACGGACACGGATCAGGACGCCGGATACTGGCCCAACCCTCCCTGCGCTCCCGGAGAGTCGTGCTGGGATGAAAGCTAGGAGCGGCTGGTCGCTCTGCTCTGTTTGCGGAAATAACGATGATTTCGTAGTTTCGCTATGGTAAACTCATACCGAATTCACCTGATTGGTCGGGGCGCATGCCTCGAAGGTCGGTTGCATCTTGGAATCCTTATGGATACTAGCGCCTGTTGTTGAGGCGGCCTGGTTGGCGAGACTTGCTGGCCTGCGGCTGTTGCGCCGTTACTCGCTCATGGCCGCGTTCTGCGGCCTACAGGTTGCAGGGGCGGTCGCCGGCGTGTTTCTCGTCAGCGAGGGCTTTCACAAGGCGTACTGGTATTCCTTCGTCGCGATACAGATTCCGTTGTGGACGCTAGCTGCGTGCATCGTGGTTGACACCCACAATCGGGCCGTGGAGGAATTCAAGGGATTCCATCGTTTGGGACAACTCTTGATCTGGCTTGGGCTGGGGCTCTCCGCCGTCTGGGTTACGGGAATCACTCTGTTCACGTCCAGCGAAGAACTCGTGGGCGCTCGTGATTTCTTGAATTTTCAAGAGCGCAATGTGTTTTTCGCGCTGCTGGGGTTGGCGATCCTCGTCGGTATCTTCGTCGAGTACTTTCGGCTGGATCCGGTCTGGAACGTCAAGATCGTCTACTTAACGATGCTCGCTCTGTTCGTCGGTAACGCCGCCACATGGGGAGCGAGGGTCGCGTATGATGCGGAGTGGGGACAGGCTATTGAGCTGGTCTCCATTCTCTGGCACGTAGCCTGCCTCGGCTTGGGCGCCGTCCTGTTTTCGGCGGCGGGAGAAGAGCCAAGCGTTCCCTCAGCTTCCGATGGTCCATCGACGGCAGTCGATGAAGCGGTCGTGTTGGGCCGCTTGGAAGCAATCAACAGCTCACTATTGAGGGTATTGAGATCATGACTGATTTCGGAGTGGAAGCAGTCTTTCTTTTTCTTGCAGGCATGGCCGCCGCAGGTCTTGTTGCGGCCTTGCGCCGGGCCCCCGTTGTGGCGGCGCGGCGAGCAAGCGCGTATGAATCTCGGAGCGCGGAAGCACTCGCTTACGGTGCAATTGGACGTTTGTTTCTCGACGCTGACCGCGAATTTTTGACGGAGCAGAAGCATATTCATCCAAAAATGCTTCGGACGCTGCGTCTGCGCCGAAGGCACGCCATGTTGCTCTACTTGAAGCAGATTCGTGCCGAGGCCGACGTCGTTTGGGCGCACTGTCGCGAGATTGCACGGACCACCGATGATCCAGATTTCGGCGTTCGCGTCCTTCGACGCCGGCTGGAATTCCAAGCGCTCTTGTTCGTGCTGCGGCTGCAGTGCGTCGCGGCGCTCGTGGCGTATCGGCCGCTGGACGGTGCGACCGGGCTGATACAAACTCTCGAGGGCGTGCGTGAGGCGATTCGACAGGCTGCCCCTGAGGCAGCTTCGAACGCCGAGCTCCAGCTCGGCGCGGGATAGCCTAGAAGGCCAGCTCGCTGCCGAGTTCAATGTTGTGCGCAGCTGCTTGCCCCGCCGAAAGCTCTAGAACGTAGACTGCTTCTGCTGCCCCGCCGAAGGTGGGGCAGTTTCGTAGGTCACGCTCGGCGCATGGCGGCGTATCAGCCGAGATCTCGACCACTCTCTTGTTGTCGTCCAGCCAGATGATGTCGAGTGCAATCACGCATTGGAACATGAAGAACCCGCGTCGCTCCATCGTAGGGAAGACGAACAGCATCCCGTGGCCGACCGGTAGTTCCGGACGATACATCAGTCCCTGGAACTGCTTCTCGGGAGTCAACGCCAGCTCGGCTGTTACCTCAAAACCATCGGGCAGGGTCACCATCGTCGTCTCGCCGGCCGGTTCATAAGAGCTCGATGAGCTCGTAGCGGGCGCGGTGCTCGGGTCGTTGCCGGCGCAGCCGGTTGACAGTGCCGCCGCGACGGCCAAGAGCAGAATGGGCAAGAGTTTCATGGAGTCTCCTTTGGAAAGGGTCGCTGACGCCCTAGCGGCCCCGGTCGGAAGTCTCGTAGGTTGCGCGGCGGGCTGCTGCGGCCGTTCGGCGAGGCGTGAGGAGGACGACGATACGGGATATACTCTCCGACGAACAACAAAGCCGATGGTCGCAAATGTTAGCCGGCCAGCGGGTTGTGCGCCCTGAAAGACCGCGTCGAGTATACTCGGGACGGCGCTGAGCGAGCCTTCTATCGACTGCTGCCCGCGGTTGAAGCGCGTAAGGCGGCCTGCGAGACTTTTGACACGGGCTGCTAGGGGTTCGATTCCACATTCTCACAGTCCCGGGCCCGGCGGCGTCAACCGATTGAGCCGAGCCATGCGATCCACTCCGCCTGTGAGCCGGAATGGGCGCGAACCACCCACTTCGGCGCCTCTGTGCCGTTTCCCGCAACGCCCGGCGGCAGTTGGACTGCGTGAAAGCCGCCTAAGATCTCGCTCTCTTCAAGAGCCCGGATTTCATCGGCTGGGTCAAGGACGAGTGCCAGCGAGACCACGGTGTCGGGATATTGCGCCACCGTTTTCGTCTCGATCTCTCCCGACTCGGTCTCGTGGGCGTCATCGAGATTTGGGCCGTAAAGCGCAAAACGAAAACGGACGCGGTGAACTTCGGCGTGAGTTTCGATCGTGAATCCGCTCATCGTGCGGATCAACACCGGATCGAGTTCGAGCACGGCGTCCTTGAGGTTGCGGTAGATCAAGCGGCGGCGTTGTGCGAGTCGATTGCCTGCCTGAAAAATCCCAGGTTGTGCTTCATATCGGCAACGACCGCCTCCTTTCGCGCGGTCGTTTCGAGTACAGCCCACTCGGCGAACCCGGTCTCAGACATCGAGTCGACCACGCCGGGGATGTTGATCGAGCCCTGTCCAAGGAAATGAGGGTTGTCCTTGATGTGAACCTCGCAAATGCGTTCGGAGCCGAGCAGCCGAATCTCTTGGATCGGATCGAAGCCCTTCAACGTCGAGTTGCCGATGTCGTAATAGGTCAGCACGGCCGGCGATTGGGTGCGCTCCATGATATGCAGGTTGTCTTCGGCCGAGATAGTGTCTTCGAGGCCAAGAATCACGTCGGCCCCCTCTGCTTCCGGCGCGATTTCGCGCAGCCGATCGCCGACTACGTCCATCTCGGCTCGCTGTTCGATCGCACCCTTGCCAAAGAAGGGCAACAGCAAGACGCGCAGCCCAAGAGCCTGCGTAATCCGAATCGAATCGGAGACCCAGCGCGCAGCCAGCTCGTCGCTCTTGTTCTTGAGGTAGTTCACATGCAGCCGATCGACGCAGGTCGACGTCAGCGCGACTCCGTGTTCTTTCGATTCGGCGAGGTATTTCTGTTGCAGCGCGGGGTTGTCGAGCGGCAGCTTGTCGTCTCGCAGCTCTCGTCCAAGAGCGACTTGGACGCCGGCAAACCCGCAGCGCGAAGCAAGCTCGACGGCGGCGGGATCAGAGGATTTACGAAGGTTCCAATCGGTCACGCCGATGCGAAAGCGTGTTCGCTCGCGCGCTTCGACGCCGGGAGCCGCGAGAGCGGCGGCGGAAAGGCTCAGGAACGATCGGCGGTTGATACGCATGCTCGTTTCCTCCGCGGTCGATTATCGCACTGAATGCAGCTAAGCGCACTCAAAGCTCGCGGCGATTCTCGATCGATTCCATCATCGTCGCCTCGTCGATAAACTCCAACTCGCTGCCGACGGGCACGCCCATGCCGATGCGGCTGATCTTGACGCCGAGCGGCTTCACGAGTCGCGTCAGGTAGGCGGCGGTCGCCTGGCCTTCCGTCGTCGGACTCGTGGCCAGGATGATTTCGCGGACTTCGCCCTCCTTGAGGCGTTCCAGCAGATTCTTGATCTTGAGATCTTCGGGTCGGATATTGCGCAGCGGCGAGATCGCTCCATGCAGGATGTGATAGAGACCCGAGTACTGCCGCGTGCGTTCGACGACGACGATGTTGTTCGGCTGCTCCAGTACGCACACCACGGCACGGTCACGCTCGGGGTCCGAGCAGATCGGACAGAGCTCGTCCTCGGCGATGTTGTTACATTGCGCACACTGCCGAATCTTCTCTCGCATCTCAACGACTGCTTGGGCGAGCCGCTGAGCTTCTTCGCGGTTGACGCCGAGCAGATGAAATGCGATGCGCTGGGCGGATTTGAGGCCGATCCCGGGTAGGCGCTTGAGCTCGTCGACGAGACGAGACATCGGTGCGGCTAGATCGTCGTTCATCACGGCGTCGGGCTAGAACATGCCGGGGGGAAGACCCATGCCGCCGAGCATTCCGCGCATCTTGCCTTGGCTCTCGTCGTCTACGCGCTTGCCGGCCTCGTTGACTGCGCCGCGAATCATGTCTTGGAGCATCTCGACGTCTTCAGCCGCGTCAGGTTCGATCTTGACCGAAAGGACTTGCTTCTGGCCATCCATCTTGACCGAGACCATGCCTCCGCCGGTCGAGGCCTCGACTTGGATCTTGGCGATCTCTTCGCGGAGCTTGTTCTGCATCTCCTGCGCCTGCTGCATCATCTTCTGGGGATTCACTGAGAGTGCTCCTTGAGGTTACGAACCTCACGTACCCGGCCGGTGAAACGTTGCTGGAAGGCCTGTACGTCGGCGTCGGCAAGCGCTCGCTGCGCCGCTTCGCTCTGGTCTGGCGCCGCTGCCTCTTCGGCGGGGGCGGGCGGCGCGGAGGTCGACGCTTCCGCGTCGGAGAGATCTGCCCCGAGCTTCGCGCGCGCCGGACGGCCCAACGTCTTCGGAAGCGCCGCATCTAGGGCGCCCATGCCGAACTCAAGACTGGTGCGGTCCTCGGCCGAGGGCCGAATCTCCACGCCTTCGGCCGATTCGACGACGAGGCTGTGCTGGAGCGCGTCGGCCACGAACAACTCGCCCGCGTCGCGCAACGCAGCTGTCAACTTCGATCGCAAATCGCCCTCTGTCTTGGGCGCTGAGTTCCGCGGAGGTTCTGCTGCTGGGGGCGCAGGCTGCGCTGGCTTCGCGGCGGGTCGCGCGCCTGGAGCCGGTGTTGATCTAGCCGAGGCTTGTGGAGCCGTTCTGGGTTGGGCGCTGGACGACGGCGTCGCGCGTGGCAGTGTCTGCGCGACAGGAGCAGGCGGCGGCCCACCGGAAGCAGGCGTCGCGGAGCCGAGCGCGGCGATGGCCTCTTCGATCGGCCGCAGCCGTCCGGCGTACGCCATTCGCATCAGGCCCATCTCAAGGCGAAAGCGCTCTTGCGAAGCGCTCTGCAACTCGTCATAGAGTTCCAGCAATACCTTCAGGTAGCGAGTAAGGTCTTCCGCGCTAAATTGCTCGGCTGCAACGGACGATCGTGATCTTTCTTCCGGCCCAACCGTCACCAGCCGCGTTTCCGCTCCGGCAACCTTCAGCACCAAGACGTTACGGAAGTAGCGTGTCAGCTCGCCGATGAAGTGCTGTGCATTGCGGCCTTCGCTGAAGAGCTGCTCGACGACGTCGAGCATCCCTTGCGGACTACAGGCGGCCAGCGCCGCCACGATCTGATTCATCAGCTCGGCGGGGATCGCGCCGAGCAGATCGCGGACCGCGCCGGCCTCGAGCTTCTTGCCGCACGAAGCGATTGCCTGATCGAGCGTGGAGAGCGAATCCCGGATGCTGCCGTCGCCGGCGAGCGCGATCGCCGTCAGGGCGTCGATGTCAGCTTCGACGCCTTCCTTCTCACAGATTCTCTGCGTGAGCCCGATCACATCCTCGATTTCGACGGTTCGGAACTGGAAGCTCTGGCAGCGCGACTGAATCGTAATCGGTATCGACTGCGGCTCGGTGGTGCAAAGCACGAAGACGACCCACTCGGGCGGCTCTTCAAGAGTCTTGAGCAGGGCGTTGAAGGCGTCCGTGGTGATCTGGTGCGCTTCGTCGATGATGAAGACCTTGTGCGCGTCGCGCGCCGGACGGTAGCGCACGCTCTCGCGCAGCTCTCGTATGTCGTCGATGCGGCGGTTGGAGGCGGCGTCGATTTCGACCACGTCCAAGGCCGTGCCGGCGGCGATTTCCGTGCAGGCGGAGCATTCAAGGCAGGGCGACGCGCCGCGGCCTTTCTCGCAGTTGAGCGCCTTGGCGAGGATGCGCGCCATGGTCGTCTTTCCAGTACCGCGCGGTCCTGAAAAGATGTAGCCGTGGCCGACGCGACCAGCTGTGAGAGCGTTCGTCAGGGTTCGCTTGACGTGCTCTTGATTGACCACATCCTCAAAGCTTTGAGGACGATATTTGCGGGCGATGACTTGGTACATCGAGCGCGTTAAGCGATGGCCGAGAGTAGAGGGCTCCGGGTGATCCGCGGCACGAGACAGAGACCGTTACCGCTGCTTCCTTCCGGACCTGACGGGGTTGGCGGCATGCCCCTGCACGGAGCCCGAAGCCCAAGTGTCATCGTATCACGCGGCCGCCCTCAGGGACGCCTGCCGCCTCTCCAAAATCAAGAGCTGTAAGGTGATAGACAAGATGACTTCGCTACGAGGAGCTGCGGCGCGCCGGTTCGGAAGGGCCTGGGCGACGCTGTGCGTGATTCTCGCCGTGCACGTCGCGGACGAGGCGCTGACCTCTTTCCTCGACTTCTACAACCCTCTCGTTGAGCGGCTTCGTGAACGCTGGAGCTTCTTCCCGCTGCCGACGTTCGAGTTCGACGTCTGGCTGGGTTTGCTGATCTTCGCCGTGGTCGGTCTACTCGCGTTGTCGCCTCTCGCCTATCGGGGCCGCTGGGGGTTGGCGCCCGTAGCCGCGTCGTTCTCGGTGATCATGATTCTGAACGGCTGCGGCCACCTCGCGGCGTCGGCCTACTACGGGATGTGGATCTCGGGCACAACGACGGCGCCGCTGTCGCTTGCCGGCGGCATCTACCTCTGGTTAGCCCAACGCCCCGCCTGGAGCGTTGGGCGTGACCGGTGAACCGTAAGCCGCGAACCCACCTCCAACCCGAACTTGTGTCAAGCTATCGGCGATGCGAATTACTGATGTTGAAGCAATCTATCTGCGGCAGCCGGACGTCAAGGAGCAGTGCGACAGCGGCCAAGACGCGCTTGTCGTGCGCGTCTCGACGGACGCCGGCGTTACCGGAATCGGCGAGGTCGACTCGAACCCGATGGCCGCCAAGGGTGCGATCGAGGGACCCTTCTCGCACACCACCGCATGCGGGCTGCGCGATCTAGTGATCGGCGAAGACCCCTTCGAGACCGAGAAGATCTGGCACAAGATGTACCGCGGCAACATCTACGGCGGCCGCCGCGGGGTGGGCCTGCACGCCATGAGCGGCATCGACATCGCGCTCTGGGACATCAAGGGCAAAGCGCTGGGGCTGCCGGTCTGGAAGCTGCTCGGCGGAGGCTTCCATGAGCGCATCCGCTGCTACGCCAGCTCGCTGTGGGGACCGACGCCGGAGGCGACCCGCGATCTGGCGGCGCGCTATCGAGACCGGGGATACGATGCCGTCAAATTCGGATGGGACCCGATGGGACGCGACGAGGCGACCGACGTCGCGTTGGTGCGCGAGGCGCGCAAGGGGCTCGGCGACGACGCCGACTTGCTGGTCGACGCCGGTCTCGTCTGGGACGCCAAGACCGCGATCCAGCGGGCCCACGCCTTTGCGGACTTCGGCATCTTTTGGCTCGAAGAGCCGTTGATGCCTGACGACTACGACGGCTACGCCAAGCTCTCGGCGGCGACGCCGCTACGCATCGCGGCGGGCGAGGAAGAGAGCGGAAGAACGTCGTTCCTAGAGCTGATGGACAGGGGCAAGGTGGATGTGGTGCAGATCGATCTAACCCGCGTGGGCGGCTTCACCGAAGCGATGAAGGTAGCCTCGCTTGCTGCCGACCGCGGACTAAGAGTCGCCAATCACGGCTTCACGACCTATATCAACGTGGCGGCGGCGCTGCATTTCCTGAATTCGATTCCCAACGCGATCATCTGCGAGTTTGTAGCCGAAGAGGAGACCACGTTGCGCGATGAGATCACCAAGCAGAAGATCGAGGCGGTTGAGGGGATGTTAACGATGCCCGAGGAGCCGGGGCTTGGAGTGGAGCTGAACCCGGAGGCGCTGGAGAAGTACGCGGTCTGAATGTCCGGTTGAGCGTGGGTAAGTTGTTGGTTTTATAGAGACTAAGATGGAGCTAAAATACCCTGGTGATTTTCGGACAATTGCGGGTATTTCGGCGTGAAGCCATCTGCCGACCGATCGAGTAGCCTACGTTGCGGCCTGTTTTCGATCTCTCGATTGCAGGTTAGCGTGGGCGGCAATAGGTCCTGAAGATGGGCCTCGTACGATGGACCAGGTCACTCGATTCGGCTGCGGGTATCCTCGAATCGAATCGAATACGATTGCGGAATCGGGTCAGAGTCGATTCAGAGATGCTGATCGACATGCCTCTGCCGACACCGCGATAAGCCTTGTTCGTTCAATGAGATAGTCTGTATTTCGTCGCTGTCCGCGCCCTCGAACGTTGCATTCAATCAGGCACTGATCACGATAGCCCAGACGACCCCCAGTCCGATAGCCCAAACACACTGTTTCGGCACTAGAAACATAGTTCTCCAAAGCTATCTTGTCGTTTCTTGGCTCCAGACGATAGGAATCGAAAAAGGGGTCTTGTGCCGTTTCGTATTTCGCGTATACTATCCTCGTCAATTGGAATCGAGGATAGCCGGCGCATCGAGGCGATGAGCCCTCGCGGCTTTCTTGCTGAACTCCATGCCTGCCGAACGCGAACTTTTGGGCCGCTGGATCCACTCTCGCGAGGAGTGTGAAGGAGATCGGATCGTCTTCCGGAGACCCGACTACGATTTCCCTCCGGCTCGCGGACGAACCGGTCTGAGGTTAGCGGAGGGCGGCTCCGCGGGTTCGGAGCACCCGGGAGCAGATGACCGCACCGCCGTGAGCTCGGGTAGTTGGTCGCTCGATGGCGATGTCGTCACGATCGACTCCCCCCAATGGTCGGGAGTTTACGAAATCGAAAGGGTCGACGATAGTTCGCTCGTCGTCCGTCGACGTTAGGAAAGGAGGGCTGGAATGGCGAAAAAGGAAACGGAATACAAAGCGAAAACGCCGACCGTTCGGCAGTGCGGCACCGATGAGGTCCATGAACGCCTCCTGCGCACGGTCTCCGGATACAAAGAAGGACGAGAAGCCTGTGAGAATCACGCATGGCGGGCTGGCTTCTCTCCGATGGTCGGCCGTACCGGCTGCACGAAGATTCCGGTTGTCGTCCACATTGTCCATAAGACGGCCGCGCAGAACATCTCGGACGCACAGGTAAAGAGCCAGATCGACGTGCTCAACGAGGATTTTCGAAAGAAAAATCCCGACGTCAGCACCTGTCCGGCGCCGTTTCAACCGTTGACCGCGGACGCCCGGATCGAGTTCGAGTTGGCCTCCAAGGATCCAAAGGGCGAACCGACCACGGGGATTAGGCGAACCAAAACGAACAAGGATTCTTTTCCCTCCGACGACTCAGTGAAGTTCTCGTCAACGGGAGGCGCGGATGCCTGGCCCCGCGACACTTACCTGAATATCTGGGTTTGCCAACTCGGCGGCAACCTCCTCGGTTATGCGCAGTTTCCCGGCGGTCCCGCGGATACCGATGGAGTCGTCATCCTCCACTCCGGTTTCGGAACGACCGGGACGGCGGCGCCGCCGTTCGACTTGGGCCGCACCACCACTCACGAGGTCGGTCACTGGCTGAACTTGCGCCACATCTGGGGCGACGACGGCCAGGGTTGTTCCGGCAGCGATTTCGTGAGCGACACGCCAAACCAGGCCGGGAGCAACCTCGGGGTGCCAACGTTCCCGAGCGTCTCCTGCAACAACGGTCCGAACGGCGACATGTTCATGAACTATATGGACTACGTCAACGATGCCGCCATGGTCATGTTCAGCGCCGGCCAAGTCGCCCGGATGCAGGCTGCGCTCGACGGTCCTCGCAGTGTGATTGGTACGTCTATACCGTGCGGCAAGGTTCCCCCAAAAGATCTGCCGAAGGAGTTGCCAAAGGATCTGCCAAAAGATCCCCCCAAGGACCTGCCGAAAGATCCGCCCAAGGACCTGCCAAAGGATCCGCCCAAGGACTTGCCGAAAGATCCGCCCAAGGACCTGCCAAAGGATCCGCCCAAGGACCTGCCAAAGGATCCGCCCAAGGACTTGCCGAAAGATCCGCCCAAGGACCTGCCAAAGGATCCGCCCAAGGACTTGCCGAAGGATCCGCCCAAGGACCTGCCGAAAGATCCGCCCAAGGACCTGCCAAAGGATCCGCCCAAGGACTTGCCGAAGGATCCGCCCAAGGACCTGCCAAAGGATCCGCCCAAGGACTTGCCGAAGGATCCGCCCAAGGACTTGCCGAAGGATCCGCCCAAGGACTTGCCGAAGGATCCGCCGAAAGATCCTCCGAAGGATATCCCGAAGGACGGGCCCAAGGACTTCATCAAGGACCTCTTAAAGGACGGCCCCAAGGACATCTTCAAAGACCGGCCCAAGGACGCTCCGTTCGATCCGAAGGGTCCGCTCGACCCGCCCAAGGGCTTGTTCGAGAACCCGTCAATCCCGGGAGGCGCCGGAGGCGGAACGCCCTTTGTCCTGGCGACGCCGGCGACAGGGAGAGCCGACTGCGGCTGCCAAGAGGCGGCCCGCCAGCAGAATGCCGCACTCGCTGCTCACTATGCGCAGTTGCTGACCCAGTACGCACAACTTTATGCCGCCGGGCAACTCGATGCGTCCGGCATGGCAGCTTGGCAGCAAGTTGCGGACGCCTATCAACGGCTCATGTCAGGAGGCGGCTAGTCCCGTCGACCCCGTCTAGAGGCCGAGTATTCCCAGCCGGACCCGAGACCGCTCGGGTCCGGCATGGGGTAGTGTCTTGACATGATCCTTATCATCAGCTTCCCCGACAATGAGCACGTCGAAAAGGTCAGGCAGCATCTGAGCGCTGACCATGCGGTCGTGGACGTCGCCTGGTTTCCGTCGTCGCTAAGCTTGGACGCGCGTTTCGCTTCGGACTTCGAGGGAATGCAGTTCGCTCTGCCGGACGGCCAACGCGTCAACCTTGGCTCGGTCGGCGCCGTTTGGAACCGCAGGGTCAGCTCTCTCGGGCTCCATGAGGAGGTGACCGACGAAACGTCCAAGCTGTTCGCCTGGTCGGAATCCAACGAGGCGCTGCTCGGCGTGTGGTACTCGTTGAACTGCTTCTGGATGAATTCGCCGACGGGCGACGAGATCTCTCAGCGCAAGATTCGCCAGCTTCAAGTGGCGCGGCAGGTCGGACTGTCGATCCCGGAGACGCTGGTTACGAATGATCCCAACGTGGCCCGCGATTTCGTATTGCTTCACGGGGCGGGCAAGGTGATTCGCAAAGCCTTCCGCAACATCGCTGAGGCTCCTAAGGAAACCAGCATCGTGAACGAGGCCGACCTCGGCGTCATTGACTCGGTGCGCTTCGCGCCGGTCACGTTCCAGAAGTACGTGCCCGCCGATTTGGATCTACGGGTGACGGTGGTCGAAGACGACATCTTCGCCGCGTCGATTCGCTCCGAGGCGGAATACAAGGCGGACTACCGACTTGGGCTCGGCAGCGCCGTCGTCGAGCCGTATGAGCTGCCCCAAGAGACGGCGGAGCGACTACTGGAGTTGATGAAGATCTTCGGGATCAAGTTCGGGGCGATCGACATGCGCGTCACGCCGGAAGGCGAGCACGTGTTCCTGGAGGTAAACCCGGCCGGGGAATACCTCTTCATCAGCCAGCGTACTGGGCAGCCGATCCCAGCCGCGATAGCGGCGGCGCTCGAGCGGCACGACAGCGGCGCGTAGCAGCGCGGTCGCCTTCGGGAGTAAAGAGGAGTGAAGGGGGCGTTGGCGCCAGTCGCTTAACTGGGCGCCCGAAACCGAGCCGCGAAGCTTTAGCTAGCGGATATGCATGGTCCAAGAAGAAACCACGAGCTAAAGTTTCGCGGCTCGGTTGGCGCGGTCGGCAACACCCCACCTCCAACCCAAACTTGTGTCAAGCTATCGGCGATGCGAATCACCGATGTTGAAGCAGTCTATCTGCGGCAGCCCGGCGCTAAGGAGCAGTCCGACAGCGGCAAAGGCGCGCTCGTCGTGCGGGTCTCGAAGGTGAAGGGCTCCGTCCCCTTTAGCCTCCCCTTTAGCCCCCTTTGGCCCATACCTGGGCTCAGCCCCCGCTCAGCTCTGGATGTCACGCGCGGCCTTGAGCGGTCTAGTCTTCCGCCGCTCTCAGCCCCATCAACCCTCGGGTCTGTGTTCTAGTCCTGCTGCGGCGTTCTCACGGCTGCTGGCGCGTGCAAGATGTGGGCCTGCCTTCTGTCATAATTAGGACCATCAGGTCCGAGAGCGAACCACCGCGACCAAGCCAAATCGTCGCCTGGAATGCGGGGCGTTGGAGGGTCACACATGCGCGATAAGGCGCCGCTCCCGGAGGTTTTCCTCGCGGAGAGGCCTAGAGTTCGCTACGAGATCGACCACGACGACTGCCTTTCCGACTTCTCCGAGCAATGGTCGGAGTTCGCTGAAGCGAATGGAGCTGGCGCTCTCGAGCCTCAGCAACTGCTTCGTAGGCCTCTGAAACAGTTCATCACGGGCAAAGAAGTACGGGAACTCTACTCGGTCGTTTTTGCTCGAGTGCGGCAGAAGTATCTTTCGATCTCCTTCCCCTTTCGGTGTGACTCGCCAGCCGAGCGGCGGTTCATGCGTATGCATCTGACGCCCGGGGAAAGCTCGCGGATTGGGATCGAGTGCTGGCTGGTGCGCTCCGAAAGGCGTCAGCTAGTGCCCTGGTCCTGGGGCGCTAAGCATGAGACTGCCCAGGGAACGCTCATGATCTGCTCAACGTGCAATCGTGCTCGCGTCGCCCCGGACCGATGGGAAGAGATTGAGACCGCACTGGCGGACTTGCGTTTGCTGGAATTTGAGGCAGCGCCCCACCTTCGTCCCCTAATCTGCGACTCATGCAAGGTCGAAATGTTCGAACGGCTGAGGGATCTCTAGTTAGCCACCGACCGTCCAGTGAGGCAGCGACTGAGATCCGCTTCGCCGGACACTTTCACGGTTGGCGCCGCCTCGTTCCGGACATTGGGTCAAGATCGGCTAAAGGGCGGTTTCTGGTTAACGAGAAAGTACCCAGGCCAATCGCCCGTAACGGGTAAACTTTTATCAGTTGCTCCGCCTCGTGCAGCGTTTGAACCACCGAAATGTGCCTTGGATGTAGATGTCAAGGTTCTGGCATGCGCAGCGCTCGCGGCGGCGAGAGATCAACGCTCGTGCCTATGAACGATGGCGTAGAGGGGCGTAGAGGGGACGGAGCCCTTTTCTTCTTCAGGGCGAGGCAAGATGCCAAGCAACCGTATCTCAACCTTCGATATCGTTTGTGTACGGCACGTTGTTTGGGGCTATCCAGCGTGAATCGAACAGAATAGTGCTGGTTGCGCGCTCGATCAGTCTCAAAAGGGCTCCGTCCCCTTTAGCCCAAGGGGGCGTTCAGTAAAGAGCTCCGTCTCCTTTAGCCCCGTCCCCTTTAGCCTCAGTCGTGCTTGCTCCAATGTTCAGGGCGGGTAAGACCCGGTGGCAGCTTGGTCTCCTCGTCCCCTTTCGCGCGATCGATCTCGTCTTGAACCAATCCTATTGAATGACTTAGGTCTACGCCGCTGAGATCCACCAAACCACCGAGCTCGGGGCCAAGCGTAAACGCTCGCGTAAGAACCGCAGTCGTAAAGTCGGCTCCTGTGAGATCAATGTCGGTCCAAAAAGTCTCGGTTAGGTTAGCAGTTATGAAAGTAGACCTAGAAAGGTCCACGCTGTGGAACCGAGTGTACGACAAGTCGGATCCGAAGAAACTTGCTCTTCGTAAGTTGGCTTTGAAAAGGTGCGCACAGGAAAGGTCCGCTTCGCTTAGATCTAGGACCTTTGCGTTGTCTTGCTTCTCACGGTCTGCCTGGCGTCGTCCAAGAACCGTCATGACGGCCTGGATATCGCTACGAATCGAGCAATTTCCAGAACGTCTCTCGCCGTAGCTCGGGTCGGGGCGATCTTTTGGTCCTACTCCTTTGATAGGTACCCAGTTCACGTAGTTCGCGGGCGAATTCCGGCGCACGTAGGCAGTTAGGATCTCCATGATTGGCCAATGGTCTTGCTCAGAGTCTTGAGCGAGGCGCTCAAGGGCATAGATGCCGCCCAACCGTAGCTCGAGAACCGGCTTGCCATTTTCGTCGGTCGCTGCGAGGTGCTGGACGGCTTGTGTAAGGCCAGATGTGAACTGCTGGCTTTCCGAGAGCCTGAGTCTTTCTTCAGAAACCCCGAGGGTCTTTATGGCCTGATACACACCGACCAAAACCAGGATTCCACCCAGCATCTGAGCTAGCGTCTTCCGGGCTTCATTCTCTAGCTGGAAGCGGTCTTTCGGGCTAAGCTCGTCCGACAGATGGCCAACCTGGACCCTGGGTACCCACCACAAAAGTGAGGCCACTAGGATAAGCCCGCAGACAACCCCCGCACGAATTGACCAAGACGAGATCGATAAGCCGCCGATCGCCAACAGAAAAAGCCCCCAGCCCTTCTTACTGAAAGATCGCGTGACATTCAGCACTTTTCTCATTCTATCAGGCATCACCAAAATCCTCCTTGAAGGTCGAGCGCGACAGTCAGGGTCGAGCCGGACAGTCAGTAAACTGACCGGCAGGCCGGAGCAGACGATCCCGCGGATAGGACTTCACTCGTAGAATGAACGTAGTACAGGAGGTGGTCGCGCCAAGATCACCTCGTGGGCAACCCGCGTCGGGCAACCCGCGTCAGAGCCCGATTGAAAAGAATTGCGAGACGACGAACAGCGAACGTATCTCATCGATAACAAGAAGGAATTCGTGAGAATAGAAGCAGCGGATCGGGAGGTCCGAAGGTGCGGGCTCAGGGATGGAAGCTGCGGGCAGCGATGGTGGAGGAGGACTCAAGCCATTGAACCAAAAGATGTTGCTGGGTTTCGACTGGGCCGGAATCGCATCCTGAATCGGGCTCGGCTCCGACTAGGGCTCTGACCCCAATTGGCCCCAAAGACGAAACGAACCCAATTCTTGACGGTGAACTCGAACGTCCTCCAGTAGCCCGATGGGGCTCCAAGGCCGGGATCTCCTGACGTTACCGAGAGGCTCTTGGCGTGCCGCGCAAGAGGCAGGGCCCGATCGGTATCGCCTCGGCCGCCCCCTCTTTCAGGTAGAGAAACGGTTGTGTTTGGCGGCACCGAGGTGTAGACTGGCGCAGTCAGAGGAGCCAAACTGGCAATCCTCGCTCAAAAGTCCGACAAGGGGTGAATGATATGAAACGAGTATTTCTATTGGCGGTGCTACTCGCCGCCCCTGGGTTGGTTTCTGCGGAAACAGAAATTGTCACGTTTGCCTTGATGATGAATTCCACGAATGTGCCGAGTGTGATCGGGGATCGGTCTACCGGCGGCGGAGACATCTCGATTCGAATCGATCGCGATGCCGGCGGAACGGCGACCAAGGCTTACGTCACGTTTCGTTTGAACTGGCGGTTCGACGGGGAGCAAAGCGTGACGGCGGCTCACATCCACAGGGGCGATGCGGGGATGGGCGGGCCGGTGGTTATCGGTACAGCCTTGATGGGACCGTTGATGACGGATCCGCGGGGCGGGGGGACCTTCACCAGTATGGTCGAGATGGAATTTGACGACCTCTCGGTGATCGAGGAGATTCTGGTCAACCCAGGCGGGTTCTATATGAATGTGCATACGGCTGCACACCGCGGGGGGCACATACGCAGCCAGTTGCTGCCGCCGGCCACGAGTTTGATCAGTGACTTGATCGACGATAACGCGGCCCTGGAAGCGAAAGTCGACGGCCTGCAGGAAGAGCTTGACGCTGGGAACGACCTGCTCGAGCGCGTGGCTCGTCGTTTGGGCCTCGTTCCGTGAAACAACCCTGCTTGCGTCCCGAGGCGGCTCGGAACGTCGCCGAAAGGCCCCGGTCGGGCTGGGTTCTTGATTGTACTAAGCTCGGGCCGCCGCAACGCAGCGCTCCTTGCCTACCAGCGGATGCCGGGAGAACCCCATTTCTTCCGCTTCGGGTTGTCCCATGCCATTAGCGCGCTGGCCTCGAATTCTTTGCCGTTTTTGGTTCGGGCGTATTGGGCGGCGATCTTGTTGTAGTAGAACGCCACCTCTTCGGTCGGCCGGTCGTCCGCGTCCCCGGAGGCCGACCACGATTTGATGAAGCAGCGGTCGAGCTTGTACTTCAAGTAGCAAACCGGCTTCCCAGCGGTGGCGCCGCCCGTCGCGACTTCCACGAAGTTGATCTCCGCGGCCCCCGGCGAGTTTCCGTTGATCGCGAATTGAGCAAGGGTCATCGAAGCCATGTCCATGCTCTTGCTGATGGTGCACTCCCGCAACTCGCCTACGCCGATGTTGATGTCCTGAAGCCGAGCGGGACAGTCAGGAAACTGACCTGTAGCCCACAGCAGACGATCCCGCGGATGGGACTTCACTCTTCGAATGAACGTAGTACAGGAGGTGGTCGCGCCAAGATAGCCCCTCAGCTGTGGGACGACATGGTATCCTGACTGCCCCCCCTCAGCCCCCTCAGCTTGTCCCTGCCAGGACGGCCCAAAGGAAATCCTGGTCAAGAGTGAAGCCGACGGAGCGACTGACTGAAGCGACACGAGGTGACGACCTATGTCCTTTATCAAGGAGTACGGGCTTTGGTTCGTCGAGAAGTACGGGGACTTCGATGAGTTTCCGGAGCCAGACGAGTTGGACAAGTTCCTTGAGGAGAAAGGGGAGATCGGAGGTCCTACACGGATCTGGGAGTTTGCCACCGACTACATGACCGAGGCTGTCGAGTTCTATGACGCTCGACCGCCGAAGTGGGACGCCTTCATCTCCTATGCCGGAACGCAGCGAAGCTTCGTCGTCGCACCCATTGCCAAGAAACTTCGGGAGCGGGGACTCGACATTTGGTACGACCGCGTGAACTATCCGAGCCAGCGGGGTTGGCCCGGCAGGCTGTACGGCATGATTTCGGACGGCGTCGCCATGTCCCGCGTGGGGGTCGTTTTCGTTTCCCCGGAGTACCTCAGGAGGCGTTGGCCGCCGATCGAATACGCCGGTCTCCAGTTAAAGGGCTATGCGAGGCTCTTCTTCGTTCTACATCGGTGCAAGGTGAAGGATCTGAGGGCCCTCGATCCAGACTTGCCTCGTCCGCTTCGACAGGCTGGGATCAACGTCGCCTACACGTCCCGGAGCTCCAACGAGGCCATCGCCGACCGCCTCGCGAAGTTCATCGAGGCCAAGAGATGATGGTCGAGCAAGGGTCATCGAAGCCATGCCGATGCTCTTGCTGATGGTGCACTCCTGGAATTCGCCTACGCCGATGTTGATGTCCTGAGTGCCGCCCTTCTCGCCACTTTCCTTCATCTCGCGCTCGACGCCGAAGCTGAAGCTGTCGGCGGCATCTCTCGGCAACGATTCGCGGCGTTGGCCCGCAGGCTAAAGCCTTGCGGCTCGGTTGGGCTGCTCTGTAGAGAATCGGTTGTATTTGTCCGCACCGAGGTGTAGACTGGCGCAGTCAGAGGAGCCGAATCGGCAATCCTCTCTCAAGAGTCCGACAAGGGGTGAATGACATGAAACGAGTATTCCTATTGGCGGTGTTACTCGCCGTCCCTGGGTTGGTTTTTGCGGAAACAGAAATTATCACGTTTGCCTTGATGATGAATTCCACTAACGTACCGAGCGTGATCGGGGATCGGTCTACCGGCGGCGGAGACGTCTCGATTCGAATCGATCGCGACGCCGGCGGAACGGCGACCAAGGCTTACGTCACGTTTCGTCTGAACTGGCGGTTCGATGGGGAGCAAAGCGTGACGGCGGCGCACATTCATAAGGCTGATGCGGGGATGGGCGGGCCGGTGGTTATCGGCACGGCCTTGATGGGACCGTTGATGACGGATCCGCGGGGCGGGGGGACCTTCACCAGTATGGTCGAGATGGAATTTGACGACCTCTCGGTGATCGAGGAGATTCTGGTCAACCCAGGCGGGTTCTATATGA
>Ga0315336_1000342_pt1 | contig 147600 bp, 120 predicted proteins | sample ASW5metaG_FD_204512 | JGI IMG/M metagenome (GOLD analysis project Ga0315336, IMG submission 204512) | Ammonia-oxidizing marine archaeal communities from Monterey Bay, California, United States - ASW #5 | ecosystem: Environmental > Aquatic > Marine > Intertidal zone | place: USA: California... | reverse complement strand
GTTGCTGCTGAATGGGCATAAAAAATCCGATACCAGGAGACTGATATCGGATTTTCTGGAAAGCCCGGCTTGGACTCAAATGCTTAAGTGAACAGCATTACGCCCGATGGGCGGCGTTTTCGTATCTGCGTGTTATCGGTGCTGGTGTACCGTAACCGGCCACCGCATCGCCTCAACCTTCTGCTGGCTGCGCCTGCGCCGCCTCCTGCCAGCCGCCGCCCAGCGCCTTGAACAGATTGACCTCGCTGGTCATCTGCGCCAGGCGATCGGTGATCAGCTGCTGCTGCACGCTGAACAGCTGGCGCTGCGCATCGAGCACGGTCAGGTAGCTGTCGATGCCCGTGCGATAGCGGCGCTCGGCGAGGTTGTAGTAGTCCTCGCTGGTCTGCAGCAGATCACGCTGTGCCTGCACCTGCCGCGTGTAGGTGGCCTGAGCCGCCAGCCCGTCGGCCACTTCGCGGAAGGCGGTCTGGATCGCCTTCTCGTATTGCGCGACCTGGATGTTCTTGCTGATCTGGGCGTAGTCCAGATTCGCCCGCAGCTGGCCGGCATTGAAGATCGGCACGCTGATGCTCGGCGAGAAGCTCCAGTAACCGGAGCCGCCATCGAATAGCCCGGACAGCTCGCTGCTCGCCGAACCCGCAGCGCCGGTCAGGCTGATGCGTGGAAAGAACGCCGCCCGCGCCGCGCCGATGCTGGCGTTGATCGCGCGCAGCTGATACTCGGCCTGAAGAATATCCGGGCGTTGCTGAAGCAGATCGGAGGGCAACCCGACCGGCAACGTTGCCAGCTGGGTACGTTCGAGACCGTCGCCTGATGGCAGCTCGGCCGGCAGGCTCTGCCCCAGCAACAGCGTCAGCGCGTTGCGGTCCTGCGCTACCAGGCGGGTGTACTGCTCGATGTTCACCCGCGCACTATCGACGGCGCTGCGCGCCTGACGCAGCTCCAGCGCCGAAGCGACCCCGACGTCGAAACTGCGCTGGGTCAGACCAAAGCTCTCTTCATAGGTCTTGAGCGTATCGCGAGTGACCTGCAGCAAAGCCTGATCGGCCTGCAACGTCAGCCAGGCATTGGCGACACTGGCGATCAGACTGATCTGGGTGCTGCGCTGTGCGGCCTCGCTGGCGAAGAACTCTTCCAGCGCCTGGTCGCGCAGACTGCGCAGACGACCGAACAGGTCCAGCTCCCAGGACACGCCGAAGGTGGCGCTGTACTGGCTGCTGATGGCCGGCTCGCCACTCATGTTCAAATCGCCAGGAGTGCGGCTGCGCGTCCCCACACCGTCGGCGCTCACCGCCGGCAGCAGATCGGCACGCTGGATGCGGTACAGCGCGCGATAGGCGTCGACATTCAGCGCCGCCACGCGCAGGTCGCGGTTGTTCTCCAGCGCTACCTCGATCAGTTGCTGCAGCGCCGGGTCGCTAAAGAATTCGCGCCAGCCCAGTTCGCGCTGCGCCTGCGCCGCGCCCGCGGCATAGGCCGGCCCTTCGGGCCAGGCCTCGGCGGCCGGACTCTGCGGCCGCTGGTAGTCGGGTATCAGCGAGCAGCCGCTCAGGGCCGCCAGCAATGCCAGGCTCAATAAGGACTTGTTCACTGGGCATTCCCCTTCGTTTCTTCACCTACTTCGGTTTTGCGACTGGAAATCGACGTCACCAGCACGAAGAACAGCGGCACCCAGAAGATCACCAGCACGGTGGCGGTGACCATCCCGCCGATCACGCCGGTACCGATGGCGTGCGAACTGCCTGCGCCGGCGCCGCTGGCCATGGCCAGCGGCACCACGCCGAGAGTGAAGGCCAGCGAGGTCATGATGATAGGACGCAGGCGCATGCGGCAAGCCTGCACCGTCGCCTCGAACAGACCCATGCCGTCGCGGTACAGATCCTTGGCGAACTCGACGATCAGAATGGCATTCTTCGCCGTCAGACCGATGGTGGTCAGCAGGCCGACCTGGAAGAACACGTCGTTGGTCAGGCCACGGCCGGTGGTCGCCAGTACGGCGCCGATGACGCCCAGCGGCACCACCAGCATCACCGCGAAGGGAATCGACCAGCTCTCGTACAGCGCCGCCAGGCAGAGGAACACCACCAGCAGCGAGAGCGCGTAGAGCGCCGGCGCCTGGCCGCCGGAGAGGATCTCCTCGAAGGAAAGCCCGGTCCACGACACGCCGATCCCGGGCGGCAGCTGCTGCGCCAGGCGCTCGACCTCGGCCATGGCATCGCCGGTGCTGTAGCCGGCCGCCGGCTCGCCGAGAATCTCCATCCCCGGCACGCCGTTGTAACGCGCGAGCTTCGGCGAGCCATAGACCCATTCACCGCTGCCGAAGGCGCTGAACGGCACCATTTCGCCCTGAGCGTTGCGCACGAACCACTTGTCCAGGTCCTCGGGCGTCATGCGCGCGGGCGCGTCGCCCTGCATGTACACCTTCTTCACCCGGCCACGGTCGATGAAGTCGTTGACGTAGCTGGAGCCCCAGCCGATCGCCAGCGCGTTGTTGATCTCGCCCAGCGAAACACCCAGCGCACGGGCCTTCTCGTCGTCGATCAGCAACTGGTACTGCGGTTCGTCGTTCAGCCCGTTGGGTCGCACGGCCTGCAGCAGCGGACTCTGCGCCGCCAGCCCGAGGAACTGGTTACGTGCCTGCATCAGGGTTTCATGGCCGAGGCCCGCCTGGTCCTGCAGGTAGAAGTTGAAGCCGGTGGCGTTGCCCAGCTCCATGACCGCCGGTGGCGCGAAGGCGAACACCTGCGCGTCGCGGAACTGGAAGAAGCGCTCCTGCGCACGTTGCGCCAGATCGAAGACGCTGGTGCCGGCCGCGGTACGCTCGTCCCATGGCTTGAGCCCGATGAAGGCCATGGCCGAGTTCTGTCCACGCCCGGCGAAGTTGAAGCCAGTCACGGTGAACACCGAATTGACCACGTCGCTTTCCTCGTCCAGCAGGTACTTGCGCATGGCGTCCACGGTCTGCTGGGTCCGCTCGGCGGTGGAACCAGCCGGCGTCTGTATCTGGGCGAACAGCACACCCTGGTCCTCGTCCGGCAGGAAAGCGCCGGGCAGGCGGGTGAACAGCAACGCCATGGCCGCGACGATCACCAAGTAGATCAACAGGAACGGCAGCTTGCGCTTGAGCACCCCGGCCACACCCCGCTCGTAGCGATGCACGCCGCGGTCGAAGGTGCGGTTGAACCAGCCGAAGAAACCGCGCTTCTGCTGATGCTCGCCATCGCTGGCCTTGAGCATGGTGGCGCACAACGCCGGGGTAAAGATCAGCGCCACCAGTACCGACAGCCCCATCGCCGAGGCGATGGTGATGGAGAACTGGCGATAGATGATACCGGTCGAACCGCCGAAGAACGCCATCGGCACGAACACCGCCGAGAGCACCAGGCCGATGCCCACCAGCGCACCTTGGATCTGCCCCATGGACTTGCGTGTGGCCTCCACCGGCGACAGCCCTTCCTCGGCCATCACCCGCTCGACGTTCTCCACCACCACGATGGCGTCGTCCACCAGTAGGCCGATGGCCAGGACCATGGCGAACATGGTCAGCGTATTGATGCTGAAGCCGAACGCGGCCAGCAGGCCGAAGGTGCCCAGCAGTACCACGGGAACCGCCAGCGTCGGGATCAGGGTCGCGCGGAAGTTCTGCAGGAACAGGTACATCACCAGGAACACCAGCACGATGGCCTCGAACAGCGTGTGCACCACGTTGTTGATCGAGGTCGCCACCACCGGCGAGGTGTCGTAGGGATATACCACTTCCACGCCCGGCGGGAAGAACGGCTGCAGCTCGGCCAGCGTCTGGCGTATCGCCTTGGCGGTGTCCAGCGCATTGGCGCCGGTGGCCAGCTTGATACCGATGCCGGCGGCGGGATTGCCGTTGTACTGGGCGGTGATGGCCGTGCGCTCGGCGCCGAGCTCGACCCGGCCGACGTCCTTCAGGCGCACCTGGGAGCCGTCGCTGTTGACCTTGAGCAGGATTTCACGGAACTGCTCGGGCGTCTGCAGACGGGTCTTGCCGATAATGGTCGCGCTCAGCTGCTGTCCCGGAACCGACGGCAGCGCACCGAACTGCCCCGAGGAAATCTGCACGTTCTGCTCGCGAATGGCATTGCTCACGTCCATTGGGGTCAGCTGGAAATTGTTCAGCTTGCCCGGGTCCAGCCAGATGCGCATCGCATATTGCGAACCGAAGACCTGGAAGTCACCGACGCCGCTGGTGCGCGACAACGGGTCCTGGATGTTGGAGACGATGTAGTCGGCCAGGTCGCTCTGGGTCATGCTGCCATCACTGGAAACCACCCCAACCACCATCAGGAAGTTTCGCACCGACTTGGTCACGCGGATGCCCTGCTGCTGGACCTCCTGCGGCAGCAGCGGCGTGGCCAGCTGCAGCTTGTTCTGCACCTGCACCTGGGCGATGTCCGGATTGACCCCCTGGTTGAAGGTCACGGTGATTTCCATGCTGCCGTCGGAGTTGCTCGCCGAGCTGATGTAGCGCAGCCCGTCGATGCCGTTGAGCTGCTGCTCGATGACCTGCACCACGGTGTCTTGCACCGTCTGCGCCGAGGCGCCCGGGTAGGTGACCTGAATGCCGATCGCCGGTGGCGCGATGCTGGGGTACTGGTTGACCGGCAGATTGAGGATGGAAAGGCCGCCAGCCAGCATGATCACCAGGGCAATCACCCAGGCGAAGATCGGCCGGTCGATAAAGAATCTGGACATGAACTAGGAACCCCTCAGCCTTCTTGGCCTTGGGGCCCGGCAGGCACCCCAATATTGTCGACATTGGTCGCCGGAACGGCATCGACCTCGACGCCCGGCTGGATGAACTGCAGCCCCTCGGTGATCACCCGATCGCCCGGTTGCAGCCCCTCACCCACCAGCCAGCGATTGCCGATCGTGCGCTCGGTCTTGATCGTGCGCAGTTCGACCTTGTTCTCGGCATTGACCACCATTGCCGTGGGCTCGCCCTTGGAATTGCGGGTCACGCCCTGCTGCGGCACCAGGATCGCCTCGCTCTTCAGGCCCGCCACCAGTTGCGCATGCACGAACATGCCGGGCAGCAGTACCTTGTCGGGATTGGGCAGCACCGCCCGCAGGGTCACCGAACCGGTGCCGGAATCTACCGTGACCTCGCTGAATTCAAGCTTGCCTTCATGGGGGTAGGCGCTGCCGTCTTCCAGCGTCAGGGTCACCTTGGCGGCATTCTCGCCGGCCTTCTGCAGGCGGCCCTCTTCCAGGTCGCGACGCAAGGCGAGCAGATCACGGGCCGGCTGGGTCACGTCGACGTAGATCGGGTCAAGCTGCTGAATGGTCGCCAGCTCCTGCGCCTGGCCATTGCTGACCAGCGCCCCCTCGGTGACGGCGGAACGGCCGATGCGGCCGGAAATGGGTGCCAGCACCTTGGTGTAGCGCACATCGATCCGCGCGCGCTCCAGCTCCGCTTCGGCCTGCAGGCTGGCGGCCCGCGCCTCGTCATAGGCCTGCTTGCTGACGGCCTGATCCTTGACCAAGTCGGCGTAGCGGTCGGCCAGCGACTTGCTGGAAGCGACGCTCGCCTGAGCACTCTTCAGCGTGGCCTCGTACACCGACGGATCGATCTGATAGAGCTGTTGCCCGGCCTTGACGTCGCTGCCTTCGGTGAACAGGCGCTTCTGGATGATGCCGTTGACCTGCGGGCGCACCTCGGCGATGCGGTAGGCGCGGGTACGCCCCGGCAGCTCGGTGGTCAGCGATAAGGGTTCAGCCTGCAGGGTGACGATGCCGACCCGTGGAGCCTCCTGGGGGGGTGGAGCATCCTGTTCCTCGCAGCCTGCGAGGAACACAGCCACGGCGAGAATGGAGATCAGGGCAGCATTGGCTGACTTGATTGGCATGGTTAGACCTCTTGAAAACCTGGCAGGCGGGAATGGGCAACAGCGCGCCGCAGACGCGAAGAGCGGAATGGACCGAAATATACTTACATCCATGACTGTCTGTAAACCTGAAAAGACTCGTCGGGCCTGCTGCAAATGTTGCAAAAGGTGCGTCATAGACCCATTCGACACGCAAGAAGCGCCGATACATATCTTGGCAAACGCAGAACGCCGGCAAGATGCCGGCGTTCGGGTTCCACGGGTGCGCTTACTTGCGCACACCTTCGACCGAGATGATCAGATCGACCGTTTGCGACGCTGGCCCAAGGTCCATCTTGATGTCGAAGTCCTTGAGCGTCAGTGTGGTACTGCCCTCGAAACCGGCACGGTAGCCACCCCAGGGATCATCGCCCTCGCCGATGAACTTGGCGGCGATCACCACCGGCTTGGTCACGCCGTTGAGCGTCAGGTTGCCGGTGATGTCAGCGGTGCCGTCGCCGGTGGACTTCACCGAAGTCGACTCGAAGGTCGCTGTCGGGTGCTTGTCAACGTTGAGGAAATCGTCGCTGCGCAGGTGCTTGTCGCGCTCGGCGTGGTTGGTGTCGACGCTGGCGGTCTTCAGCGTGACGTTGACCTTGCTCGCCTCCGGCTTGTCCGCATCGAAACTGAAGCTGCCATCGAAATCCTTGAACGTGCCCCACAGCCAGCTGTAGCCGAGGTGGCTGATCTTGAAGTTGACGAAGGCGTGCTGGCCCTGCTTGTCGATGGCGTAGTCGGCAGCGAATGCCTGGCCGCCGACCAGTGCGGAACCGAGGACCAGTGCGGCGAGGGTTTTCTTGAGCATCGATGGATTCTCCTATCGGGGGTGATTAACCGGCAGCACGACCGAGCATGCGCTTGAGTGTCGCGTCACGGTCGATGAAGTGGTGCTTGAGCGCGGCCAGGGCGTGTACCACGGCGAAGATCACCAGCGCCCAGGCAGCGTATTCGTGAACCAACCCGGCACTGTCGGCCTGATCGGGAATGGAAGTGATCAGCGCCGGCACCTCGAACAGGCCGAACACGCTGATCGGCCGGCCATCGGCGGTGGAGATCAGGTAACCCGAGATCATCACCAGGAACAGGCCGAGGTACAGCAGGCTGTGACCGAGCCTGGCCGCAATCCGGGTCAGCCGCCCCTGGCTCGCCAGCGGCGCCGGCGCAGGGCTGACGAAACGCCAGAGCACCCGCAGCAGCATGACCATAAACAGCACGATGCCAATGCTCTTGTGCAGATCCGGCGCGGTGCGATACCAGCTGCTGTAGTAATTCAGCCCAACCATCCAGAAGCCCAGGCCGAACAGGCCGAATACGACGATGGCCACCAACCAGTGCAAGGCAATGCTGGTCAGCCCATAGTTCGTTGAGGTGTTACGCCAGTGCATCGAATCTTCCTTCAAATTCAGGCCTAGAAGCCTAGCCGGTTACCTATCGGAATAGAGCGCATTTTTTCGCTTTGAAACATCGAGTAAATCGATTACCGATCGCATCAAGTCATGCCCAAGCGCTTCTGCTAGGCTTCGCGACTCATTGCGGAGGAGTAACGATGAGCCTGAACGACAGCTGGATGCAACGCGACCTTGCCGTACTCTGGCATCCCTGCACCCAGATGAAAGATCACGAACAGCTGCCGCTGATTCCCATTCGTCGCGGCGAAGGCGTTTGGTTGGAGGATTTCGACGGCAAGCGCTACCTGGATGCGGTCAGCTCCTGGTGGGTCAACGTGTTCGGCCATGCCAACCCGCGCATCAATCAGCGCATCAAGGATCAGGTCGACCAGCTCGAGCACGTGATGCTGGCCGGCTTCAGCCATCAGCCGGTGGTGGAGCTGTCGGAGCGGCTCGTCGCACTGGCGCCGGCCGGGCTGGACCGGGTCTTCTATACCGACAACGGCTCGACCGGTATCGAAGTGGCGCTGAAGATGAGCTTCCACTACTGGCGCAACAGCGGACGCGGGCAGAAGCAGCGCTTCGTCACCCTGACCAACAGCTATCACGGCGAAACCGTTGCCGCCATGTCGGTGGGCGACGTCGCCCTCTTCACCGACACCTACAAGCCGCTGCTACTGGATACCTTCAAGGTGCCGAGCCCGGACTGCTACCTGCGTCCCGAGGGCGTAAGCTGGGAAGAGCATTCGCGGCAGATGTTCGCGCACATGGAACAGACCCTGGCCGAACACCACCAGGACATCGCCGCGGTCATCGTCGAACCGCTGATCCAGGGCGCCGGCGGCATGCGCATGTACCACCCGGTATATCTGAAGCTGCTGCGCGAGGCCTGCGACCGCTACCAAGTCCACCTGATCCACGACGAGATCGCGGTCGGCTTCGGCCGCACCGGCAGCATGTTCGCCTGCGAGCAGGCTGACATCACGCCAGACTTCCTTTGCCTGTCCAAAGCCTTGACCGGCGGCTATCTGCCGATGGCCGCAGTGCTCACCACCGACCGGATGTACCGGGCGTTCTACGACGACTATTCGACGCTGCGCGCCTTCCTCCATTCGCACACCTACACCGGCAACCCGCTGGCCTGCGCCGCGGCACTGGCGACGCTGGATATCTTCGCCGAGGACAATGTCATCGAAGCGAACAAGGCGCTGGCCGCGCGCATGGCGAGCGCCACCGCGCACCTGGTCGAGCATCCGCACGTGGCCGAGGTCCGCCAGACCGGCATGGCGCTGGCCATCGAGATGGTTCAGGACAAGGCCAGCCGCACGGCCTATCCCTGGCAAGAGCGCCGCGGCCTGAAGGTCTACCAGCATGCGCTGGAGCGCGGCGCACTGTTGCGCCCGCTCGGTAGCGTGGTGTATTTCCTGCCGCCCTATTGCATCACCGAGGAACAGATCGACTTTCTCGCGACAGTCGCCACCGAGGGGATCGACATCGCCACCCGAGATGCATCCAGGGCCTCGGTAGCGACTGGCCTCTATCCGGGCTTCAGAGACCCGGGCTGATGAGAAGCATCGGCAGCCTGCGAGCCAGGTTGCCGATGCTTTAGACTTGCCGTCTCCAACTCGCCGCCTGCAGCTGCCTCCATGCGCCTATCCCGTTTCTTCATCGACGCCCTCCTTTCCCTTGGCCGGCATCCACTGCCTGAAGCATCGGCCCACTACATCAGCCGAGTGCTGCGGCTTTCGGCCGGCAGCGCGGTTCAACTGTTCGATGGTAGCGGCAGTGAATTTCGCGGCGAACTGCTGGAAGTCGGCAAGAAATCCGTCATCGTCGAGCTGCACGAGCGCGTGACGGGAATGCCGGAGTCGCCACTACGGATTCACCTCGGGCAGGGCCTTTCCCGCGGCGAGCGGATGGATTGGGCCATTCAGAAGGCCACCGAGCTGGGCGTAACGCAGATCACCCCCATCGTCAGCGAGCGGTGCGAAGTGCGCCTGAGCGATGAGCGTGCCGACAAACGTCTGGCGCATTGGCGGCAGATCGCGATCAGCGCCTGCGAGCAATGCGGCCGGTCGGTGCTGCCGGTCATCCATTCGCCAGTGAGCCTGCGTGACTGGTTGCCTGTCGAGGCAGACCTGAAGCTCGTGCTGCATCCAGTGGCCGAGCCGCTGACGAGCCATGCCAGGCCCCAGACATTGGCTTTTCTGATCGGGCCGGAAGGTGGTTTGAGCGAGAGCGAAGTCGAACAGGCGGCCAACCAGGGGTTTCAGCCTGCTCGACTCGGCCCGCGAGTGCTGCGCACCGAGACCGCTCCGGTGGTAGCGTTGAGCGTGGCACAGCAGCTTTGGGGCGATTTCTGACGACGGGCCGGCTGGCGGCCTCGATCAGATCAGGCCAGCATCAGCGAGCTTCTGCTCCAGACCGATCAGATCGGGGATTCGCGGCTGTACGTCACCAAGGTTGACCGCATCCAGTTCAAGCGGGGCCAGCGCGACATCCGCGCGCGCAAGGCTGGCGTCGACCTTGATCGAGTGCGGGATGCCCTGCACCAGCAACGCGATGAACTTGACATGGTCGCGCCCACCAACCGCGTTGAGCACGGCAACCCGCGCCGAACTGCCCACCGGTTGCGCCTGACCACTGGACGCGGCCTCGAACGACAGCAATGGCAGGTTCAGGTCACGCCACTGCACCTGCCCGAGAAACCATGCGGGCATGCCCTGCACCGCTTGCGGAGCGCGATAGGGAATCAGCTCAGCGACGGCCACGTTGGGCATCAACAACACCCGATCGGCAAGCGGCATCAGCAGCCCGGTGAGGCTTTCCGCCTCCTGAGAAACGACCATTTGACTCATGAGTTATCCCGTTGAAAAGACGTGGCGGGCGTACCGACCTGGCTCACCAGATGATTGACCAAGGCTTGCGCCAGCTCGCGAGGGTCACCGCTGTAGGAGCTGTAGCCGCCTTCGCGAAGGTTGTCAGGCATGCTGGAGCAGGCACAGGAGTCGGCTCGCTGCGTCCAGACCCTGCCACCCTGACGCAGCACGTATGCAGCAGCCGCACTGCCGTCGCTGCCCATGCCACTGAAGGCGATGACACCGCAACGCTGGCCGAACTGCTGGGCCAGGTTCAGCATCATCTGGTCGATCGACGGGCTATACGGCTCAGGCCAGCAACGGCCATTCAGCCGGGTGCTGCCATCGGACTCGAACCCTAGCTCCTCGCCGATCGGCGCAATGATCACTTCGCCGCAACGCACCGGCTGGCCAGGGCACACTTGCTGAACCTGCCACTGGCTATGACGGCCCACGGCCTGCGACAGCGCAGACTCGAAGCTGGCTTCGATATGCTGGGCATAGATGAAACCGACGGGCAGGCCGCCAGGCAGCGCGTCCAGGAAGGCCTTCACGGCTTCCGGCCCGCCGAGCGAAGCCGCCAGCAGCCATACCTGGCTTGCCGGCTCACCGGCATGCAGTGCGCTATCGGCCAGCAGCGACGGCAGCGTCAGGCGCTCGGGGCGTTTTCCTTCGCCCTGCAGCACGTCCAGGCGCGGCCCTACCGCCCGGGATGGGTCACCGACCAGGCGTTTCAGCTTGCTGAACAGGCTGCGCTCCCAGCGCGGGTAGAACTCCGAATGCCGCTCCGGCGCATGCCCCTCACCGAACAGCACCCGCGTGGTGTCGCGTTCGAGCAACGCATCCACCAACGGCGAGTCCTCGGTCTGCGCCAGGTCGACCAGCCAGAGATCGGCTTCGGTGCTATCCAGGTCCGCCGGTTCGAGGCGCGCCGGGTCATTGTTCAAGACCACTTGATAGCCACTGCCGGTCAAAGCCTGCTGCAGCACGTGACGCTGCAGCGAGGTATCGGCGAGTACCGCAATGCGTGCACAGAGAACGTCAGACATCGGCGTGGACCAAGCGCTGAATGGCCTCGAGCAACACCGACTCCTGATAAGGCTTGCCGAGGTACTCGTTGACGCCGATGGTCAGCGCGCGATCACGGTGCTTCTCGCCGGTACGCGAGGTGATCATGATGATCGGCAGATCCTTCAAACGCTCGTCGTGGCGAACCAGCGTGGCCACCTCGAAGCCGTCCATGCGCGGCATCTCGATATCCAGCAGCATGATGTCCGGCTTGCGCTCCTGCAGCTGAGTGATGGCATCCACCCCGTCCTTGGCGGTCAGCACGTTCATGCCATTGCGCTCCAGCAGACGGCTGGTGACCTTGCGCACGGTGACCGAATCATCGACCACCATGACCAGCGTCGGTCGTTCGCTTTCGACCTCGACCGGCTCCTGCACCTGATCGATCAGGCGCGGCTGTTGCAGTTGAGTGAGCTGGTGCGCATGGAGCACGCGGATGGTCGCCAGCAGGTCCAGAATCACCACGACCCGGCCATCGCCGAGGATGGTCGCGCCGGAAATGCCATGTACGCCGGCAAACTGCAGCCCGAGGCTCTTCACCACGATTTCACGAGAACCGGCGAGGCTGTCGACCTGTACCGCAACGCTGTGTTCTTTCGAGCGCACCAGAATCACCGGCAGCGGCAGGCTCTGCCCCACCAGCTTGGGCTTCTGGCCGTTGTTCAAGAGATCGCCGAGGTAACGCAGCTCGTAAGCCTGACCGGCATATTCGAAGCGCGGCGCATCCGGCTGGTAATAGGCCTCCAGCTCGTACGGCGAGACCCGCACGATACCTTCGATGGTATTCAGCGGAATCGCATACAGATCCTCGCCGGAGTACACCATCAGCGCGCGGTTCACCGACACCGTGAACGGCAGGCGAATCAGGAAACGCGTGCCCTGTCCGAGCGTCGACTCGATACTCATCGATCCGCCGAGCTGCTTCACTTCCGAGTGCACCACGTCCATGCCGACGCCGCGTCCGGAGATCTGCGTGACGCGCTCCGCGGTGGAGAAGCCGGCTTCGAGGATGAACTGCAGGATTTCATGCTCAGACAGGTCGCTATCGGCGGACATCAGTCCGCGCTCGATCGCCTTGCGCCGCACCGCATCCAGATTGATGCCACCGCCGTCGTCCGCCAGCGTCAGCACGATATCGCCGCCCTCACGGGCCAGATCCAGACGAATCACGCCCTGTTCGGGCTTGCCGGCTGCGCGACGACGCTCGACCGGCTCGATACCGTGATCGACGGCGTTGCGCAGCATGTGCTCCAGCGGCGCGACGATTCGTTCGAGCACGCTGCGGTCCATCTCGCCGGTGGCGTTACCGACCATGAACTCGACCTGCTTGCCCAGTTCGCCGGCGACCTGCCGAACGATCCGCCGCAGGCGCGGAACCAGGCGTTCGAACGGCACCATGCGGGTACGCATGAGGCCTTCCTGGAGCTCGGTATTGACCCGTGCCTGCTGCAACAGCAGCGTTTCGGCGTCGCGATTACGCGCCGCCAGGGTTTCCTTCAGATCGAGCAAGTCGGATGCCGACTCGAATAGCGCACGCGAAAGCTGCTGCAACTGCGAATGGCGGTCCATTTCCAACGGATCGAAATCGTCATAGCCGGCGCGCTCGGCTTCAGCCTGGTAGCGACTGAGAATCTGTGCCTGGGTTTCGGTATCCAATCGGCGCAGCTGGTCGCGTACCCGTTCGATAGTCGCTTCCATCTCGCCAAGGGTGAAGCCGACGTCGCTGACCTGCTGCTCGACCCGGCCGCGGAAGATCGATGTTTCACCCGCCAGGTTGACCAAGCCCTCCAGCAGTTCTGCGGGGACCTTGACCAACTCCTGCGGCGCCCGCCGCGCGGCAGCCTCCTGAGCGGCCAGCTGTGCGCGTCGAATGAATGGCAGCACCTTCGCCGGGCTAGCGCTCGGCTTCGGCAAGGTACTGGCTGCGACGATCGGTTGCTCCAGAGCCACTGGCTCGCGCGGCAACTGTGGCTCAAGTTCCAGCGGCTCCGGCTGCAAAGCCTCGCCGCCCTCGCTCGCCAGGTTCGCCCGAAGTTGCTCGACATCCTTCAGCAACGCGTCGTAGCCGTGCTGCACATCGAGAAACAGGCTATCCGCCCAGGGGGCGCCCTGCTGTTGTGCCTCGCTCAGCCGCTGTTCCAGATCATGGGCCATGTTGCCCAGTGCGGTCTGCCCAGCCAGCCGCGCACCGCCTTTCAGCGTGTGCAGCACGCGGAGCATGTCAGCCAACGGGGCGGCATCCTCGCGGCCGGCATCCCAACGGCCGAGCGCCGACTCCATTTCCTCCAGCAGGTCGTCGGCCTCCTCGACAAAGATGTCGAGAATTTCGGCTTCGGCAGACTGCTGCGCATCCTCCTGAGCGGCCTTCAGCGATACGCTGCTGGGAATGCTCAGTTGCTCATCGGGGTTGTTGCGAAAGTGGCGGATCGTCTCGATCAGCGCATCGCCCGCCGGCACCGGCCGATGGCCCCGCACCGCCTCGAGCATTTCCGCCAGGCGATCCTGACAGGCCTGCAGTAGGCCGAACAATTCCGGGCTGGCCCGGTAGCTACCGGCACACAGACCTTCGTAAAGAAATTCGAGTTCGTGCGAGAGATCACCGATTTCGCGGATATCGGCCATCCGGGCCCCGCCCTTGAGGGTATGCAGATCGCGCTGCAATGCCTCGAGTTCGAAGCTGTTGTCGACATCCGCCATCCAGCGTTGCAAACCACCCGCAGCGCTCTCGATGAGGTCGAACCCCTCTTCGAGGAAGATCTCCACCAATTCGGGATCGCGCTCGACCGGGTCGTGCTCCTCGGCGGGCGGCACCGCTTCGAATGCTACCGGCGCCTCATCCACGTCGGGAAGGCTGAGTTCGATCTCATCCAGCTCTTCGCTGAATGAGGCCTCTGATGCGGAGCTATCGTCCGCTGCGATCTCATCCTCGCCCCCATTCGCCTCGGCCGGATCCTCATCGACTTCGGGCAGCGGCAAATCAAACGCATCGGCGTCCAGCGGCTCGTCCAGCGACAGAGCAGGATCGCTCTCCGGTCGGCTCAGGTTGGGATCCGTATCCGCCTCAACAGCTGGCAGGGCTGCGTCAGTCGAGTCAACGCTGTCGAATGCCGATGGCAGAGCGCCCTGACGGAAGGCTTTCATCGCTTCGATCAGCGCATCAGCACTGCTCATCGGCATCTCGCGCTGCAACTGCTCGAGTTGCAATGCCAGATGATCGTGGCTGCGCTGCAAAAGCGCTGCAAGCGGGGCGGAATGGACGTAGCGACCGTCGGAAAGCCCCTCGTAAAGCGATTCCAGCTCATGGGCCAGGTCGCCGATCGGCCGGATCGCTGCCATCCGAGCACCGCCCTTGAGGGTATGAAGGTCGCGCAGCAGAGCCGAGAGCGCCATCTGGTTGGCCGGATCAGCGAGCCAACGATCCAGCGCATGGCCGGCGCTTTCCATCAGGTCGACGGCTTCATCGAGAAAAATCTCAACCATTTCATGATCGAGATCGTCCTGCACCTCGTCTTGCAGGACCTCTTCTTCGGGCCAGGCTTCGGCTTCGGCTTCGGCTTCGGCTTCGGCTTCGGCTTCGGCTTCGGCTTCGGCTTCGGCTTCGGCGGGCAATTCTGTCAGCGAAATCTCGCCAGGAGCCCCAATCGGCTCGAGATCGCCTGGTTGCTCCAGAGCCAGTGGGTCAATGGCTTCGGCGAGCAATGCTTCGAGGCGCGCCACCAACTCCGACTGCTCACTCACCTGCAGTGCGGCCGCCACCTGATCCATCATGCCGACCAGCGCCTCATGGCCCTGCTCGACGTCGTCGAAGAAGCGCTCGCTGACTGCCAGCCGCCCCTCCTCAACCACCGCGTACAAACGCAGCAGCACTTGGCACAACGCGTCCATCTGCGGCAGGTCGGCCATCTTCGCGCCCTGTCCGAGCGTGGTCAGCTCCTGCAGCAGAGCGGAGAGTTCCTGACGCTCGGCAGGATGCTCGCGCCAGCTGCGCAGCAAATCTTCGGCATCCAGCAGAATGTCCATGCCTTCAGAGAGGAACAGTGCGATCACACTAGGATCGCGGGCCTCACCGGCATCGTTATGCTGGCGGGCGCCCGCTTCGACCAGTCTGGCCTGATGCAGGGCGTGCACCTTGGCCAGGAATTCCGGGGCGCCGTCTATCGGCGCCAGCGGTTCGTGATCGAGATTGGCCAGCCCCTGGCGCAACAGTAGCTCGGCCTCATGTAGCAGCTCGGCTTCGGCCAGATCCATCTGGATCAGGTTGGTCTTGAACTCCTTGACCATCTTCTCCAGAGGCGTGGCGATCTCCGCCACCGGCAGGATGCCAGCCATATGCGCACTACCCTTGAGCGTGTGCAAGGCACGTTGCAGCGCATCGGTCACCGGCTGCGGCAGGCGCTGGGCGCAATCGGCGAGAAAACTGACCAGCGTGGTCAGATGCGATTCGGCCTCGTTGCGAAAAATTTCCAGCAGCTGGGGGTCCAGCGCATCGTCATCGTCTTGCGCCGCCACGGACGAGGCTGGCTCGTCCGCAATCGCAGCTGGCGTCTCAGCAGGCTGCGAAAGCACCACGGACTGCCCCTTGGCCAGGGCATGCGCGGCTGCTGCAAGGTGATCGACGTCGTCACGCTGGCGCTGGGCCTTGGCCGCGAATTCATCGACGAGGGCCGGCATCAGCACAACGACATCGCTCACGACCTGCCTCACCGAGTCGCTCGGCTGGATGCTGCGATCGAGAACCCGATTGAGCAGGTTTTCGATGGACCAGGCCAACTCGCCGATGACCAGTGCACGCACCATCCGCCCACTGCCCTTGAGCGTGTGGAATGCACGTCGCACTTCACCCAGGGCATCCTTGTCGTCACTGTCGGCAAGCCAGAGTGGCAATTGCTCGCCAATCGCCTCCAGAACTTCTGCGGCTTCCTCGATGAAGACTTCCAGCAGATCCTCGTCGACCGGCTCTTCGTCGGCAGGAGGCGGCAGGAGGCTAGGCGGTACATCCTGAGCAGGCGGGTTGATGGCTGCGACCGGAGCCGCCATGACCTCCTCGAGGCTGAGTACTGGCTCGACCTCGACCTGCAAGGCTTCAGGCTCGGAATAATCTGGCAGGCTCACTTCCGGAAGATCGAGTTCGGCGACCTGCGCATCGCTCCATTCGCTCAAGTCCAACTCAGGTGAGTCTGGGAGCGGTTCAGACGCCGGCATTTCTTCTGGCAGGTTGAAAACGATTTCTTCATCGCCGGACAGTTCTTCCAGCGTCCACTCGTTTCCGCTTTCCTCGGTCTCGGACGCGCTTTCCGGATCATGGCTCTCGAGCTGCGCTGGCGCCTCGCTCAAGGGCTCAAGCTCGGTTGGAACTGGAGCCGGAAACGCTTGCTGGCCGGCCGCCATGGAGTCGAATGCATCCAGACTTGCCTCCGGCTCCTCGGGCAGCACTTCGATTTCGTCCAGCGGATCGGCGAACTCGTTCTCGGCCGCCGCAGCCCTCACCGGCGCGTTTGCATGTCCCAGCGAATAGCCGAGGTTCTGCAGGCTTTCTTCAGCCACATCTAGAATCAGATCGCCCTGGGTACCGCAATCCTCGGACAGTCGCTCGAGGTAATACTCGACGCTGGTAATCGCGTCAGCCAGGGTGTCCAGGCTCTGCCAGTCCGGCACGGCCTGGCGCGCCAGGAGCTGATCCTGGATATAACCATTGCAGGCTTGCAGCAGGGCCGCAGCACGCTCCAGGGGAATCATCGCCAGACCGCCGCGAACCTGAGTGAGCAGGTCCGGCACCCGGGCCAGATGCTCGTGGTTCCATTGCGAGGCAATGAATTCGATGATCGCGTCCTTGGCCTGCTCCAGCCCGTTACGCGCTTCGCGAATGACCAACTGATGAATCTGCGCAACATCGGTGGTCGGCAGGTGGCTCGCTTCGCTGCGCTCCTCCGCGGGGCCGCCGACCATGCCGGCCAGCGTAGCTTCGACATAGAGCAACGCCCCGGCGATATCCATCAGCACGGCGTCGTCGGGCGCCTGTTGCCCCTGCGCTACCGACTGGACGAGGACGATCTGATCGAGAATGATCTTGCGCGGCTGGGCGAAACCGAGCACTGCCAAGGTATCGGCGATCTGCTTGAGCGGGACCTCGAGACTGGCCAGTTCGGCAATGACCTTGCGATCGCTGCGCACGAACAGGTCCAGGCTGTCCTTCACCCGCACCAGCTCTTCACAAAGGGCAGCGACCACCGAGCGCATCGCGCCCCGGTCGGGTCCCGCCAGCTGAGCACGCTCCTGATCGACGATGGCGCTGTCCGGCAGTGCTTCGTCGAGGCGGTAAAGCTGCTTGAGCGCCTGGATGCGGGGCGTCTGCCCTGGCGCCTTGGCGACGTAGAAGAGCAGGTTCTTGATCAGCTCATCGGGCGCAGCCTGATTGAGGCCATCAGCGCCTTCCTCGACCAATCGCTTGAGCTGCTTGTCGACCTGTCGCAACAAGGTGCGGACCGAGGTACCGTTGCTCACGCCGCCACTGGCGAGACCTTCGACCATGCCCGAGGCGATCTGCCATAGCGCTGCCAGGGGCGCATCCTTGCAGAGCATTTCCAGGCGAGCGAATACTCGGGCCATGTAGCCGAGATTGGTCGGCAGGTCCTGATTGCGAATCACCCCAACCAGCGCAACCTGCAGCATCTGGCGCAGCTTGCGCAGCAGGGTCGGCAGCTCGTCCGTACGCAGACGCTCGACCGACTCCTGGGAAAGCGCCGGCGTGCGCCCGGACAGGTCGGGTGAAAACAGGCTGGTTTCGGAAAGCAGCTTTTCCCCGCGAGCGGCGCGCAGATCGTTAAGTAGGGGCAGCACCACCATCGGCAGGTCGCGGCGCGCACTCTGAATGCGATCCAGATAAGCGGGCAGCTGCAGGATGGCCTGCATCATTACCTCGAGCGCTTCACCCTGATTGGCCACCCGCTCGTCGAGCAGGGCCCGCGCCAGCTGTTCCATTTCCTCGGCGAGCAATGCTGCGCCGAAGAACTCCACCATCTGCAGAGTGCCGTGGACCTGATGCACATAGGTCAGGCAAAAGCGCATCCGGGTCGAGTCCTGTGGGTTCTCGACGAACGCCTCCAGAGCCTGACGCGCTTGCTTAAGCGTCTCGGCAATCTCGCCTTTCACCCACTCCAGGGCGACATAATCGTGCCGATCACCCATAGCGACTCCGCTCATAAACTTTTCCGGGTAAAAGCCAGAACCTGATCGTTGGCCACCGGAAGCAATTCCGGATGCTGCCAACCGACCACTTCACCTACACCGATCACCAACAACCCTCCCGGAGCCAGGCAATTCGCCAGACGATTGAGGATTTCTCGGCGACGCCAGCGGCGGAAATAGATCAGCAGGTTCTGACAGAAAATAACGTCCATGCTGGAAACGGGCGAGTTCGCCAACTCCAGCACATTGAGCCTCGCAAAGCACACACGTGCTGCCAGGCCGGAAATCACTTGAAAACGATCATTGGGCAACGGCAGAAAATACCGCTCACGCAGCCCCGGCTCGACCTGTTCCAGCTTGCGTGCGCTGTAGACCGCAGTTCGAGACTTGGCCAGCGCGCTCAGGCTGATATCCGTACCGGTGACCCCGAAGCTACCGTCAGCTTCGCGTCCCGTCAGCACCTCGGCGGTAGCCATAGCCAGCGAATACGTCTCTTCACCACTTGCGCAACCCACGCTCCACAGCGCCAGGGGGTGCTTGAGCGATTCCTGCTCCAGACGCTGGCGCAGATAGGTTTCGAGCAGATCAAAAGAAGCGGGATGACGGAAGAAACGCGTTTCCTGAACGGTCAGCCTGTCCATGAGGGTCGACCACTCGACAGCCCCACGGGGGCCGGAGGTGACTTGCCGATAGTAGCTGGCATAGTCGGCAACACCGACCTCGCGCATGCGAGCGCTCAGATTGGTCTGCAGGAAGCTGCGCCTGCGTTCGCTGACGACCATCCCGGAGCGCTCTTCGAGGAGCGTCTGCCAGTCATGGAATTCCGCCGGCGACATATCGGCCAAGGGCTCCAATGCCCAGTCAAACCTCGGCTGCATGCCCTGCCCCTCGCTCATGATCATCGGCGGCAGCCATCAGATGACTGCCGCACTGCTCAAGTCAGGCCTGATCCGGAGCATCCGGCAGGGTAAAGCCGGAAACGGAATGGCGCATCTCGTTGGCCATCTTGGCCAAATTACCGATGCTCTTGGCCGTAGCGGTGGTACCCGACGAGGTCTGCGAGGTGATCTCCTGGATCACGTTCATGGTGTTGGAGATGTGGCCAGCCGAAGAAGCCTGCTGGCGTGCCGCGTTGGAGATGTTCTGGATCAGCGCCGCAAGCGTCTTCGATACCTTCTCGATCTCTTCCAGTGCCACACCGGCGTCCTGCGCCAGGCGCGCACCGCGCACCACCTCGGAGGTGGTCTGCTCCATCGAGATAACCGCCTCGTTGGTGTCGGTCTGAATGGTCTTTACCAGCGCCTCGATCTGCTTGGTCGCCGCGGAAGAGCGTTCTGCCAGACGCTGTACTTCGTCCGCTACCACGGCGAAGCCGCGGCCTGCGTCACCCGCCATGGATGCCTGGATCGCCGCGTTGAGTGCAAGGATGTTGGTCTGGTCGGCAATGTCGTTAATCAGGCTGACGATGTCACCAATCTCCTGGGACGACTCACCGAGCCGCTTGATCCGCTTGGACGTGTCCTGAATCTGCTCACGAATGTTGTCCATGCCGGTGATGGTGTTGTGCACCACCTCGTTGCCCTTGTTGGCAATGGCTACCGAACGTTCCGCTACCGCCGAGGATTCCGCGGCGTTGGCCGATACCTGGTCAATGGAAACCGCCATTTCGTTGATTGCAGCAGAAGCACCGGCAATTTCCTGAGCCTGGTGTTCGGAGGCCTCGGCGAGGTGCATCGCAGTCGCCTGGGTTTCCTGGGCAGCACCCGATACCTGGACAGCGGTCTGGTTGATGGTGGCTACCAGTTCGCGCAGCTGGTCGATGGAGTAGTTGATCGAGTCAGCGATCGCACCGGTGAAGTCTTCGGTAACGGTCGCGGCTACCGTCAGGTCACCGTCTGCGAGGTCACCGATCTCGTCAAGCAGTCGCAGAATCGCCGCCTGGTTACGCTCGTTCTTCTCGGCGGTTTCGCTCAGACGACGACGTGCTTCCTGAACCATTACCAGACCGACCAAGATGATCGATGCCAGCGCGATAGCGCCCAGCACATAACCAAGGACGGTGTTGAGATATCGGGCATCGGCGCGATCCTGCAAGCCTTGCGACAGTGCGGAGGTCTTGTCGAGCAGAGTTTGCGAAACCTCGAAGATGCTGTTCGCGGACTCGCGCACCTGGAACAGTTCAGGCGACGTTTCGAGAATTTCGTCCACCGATCCGGATACGAACTGGAAGAGTTCGGCGATCTCCGAGAGACGATCCAGAGCCTCTTCATCGGCCACCGCAGTGATGCCCATGGCGACATTGCCTTCGATCATCGCGTTCAGGACTCGACCGAACAGACTGGCGTCACGACCGAACATATCCGCAGCCTGTACCGAATCCTGGTCACCGGACAGCACCTTGTTCACCGAGCCGAGGATACGTTCGGCCAGCAGCGACTGGCGCTGAGCAACCGAAACCTGGGCTGCCGGAGCACCACTTTCCAGCAGGATGTCGACGACTTCCTCGTACTCGACCTGGAGCTGAGGAATGGTTTCGGCGAGGGTGCTGGCTACCTGGTGGAGCGACAGAACTGTCTGCTCACTGGCAAGAATGGCGTCGGTGTCGCGACGCAACGTGTTCCAGTCCTGCTCCACCGCGTTGACTTCATCGCGCAGCGATTCGGGAACCGCCGGCAGACCGATGCTCTCGTTACCCTGCGAGAGGTAGGCCCAGCGCTGGTTGAACTCGTTCCGTGCCTGCTTCAGAGACGCGAACGCCTCCTGCGTGCCGGTCGCCGCTTCCACGGCATCTTTGGCGATCTGCTGGGACAGTACGCGCAGCTCTCCTGCGTGAGCGATGTATTCGTTATCGTGATCGGCCTGCGTGTTGACGTACGCGAAGTTCGCGAACAGCAGCACGATCGAAACGATCAGCACGATAAACAAACCGGTGGTCAGCGTATTGCTGCGCACCCCGCTCAACAAAGCATTAGCATTCATTTTGATCATTATCCGGCCCCCGCCTGGACCCCCGTCGTTTCCATCCAAGAACCAAAAGGCCGACCTTGGTCGACCCACCTACAACTAAAACGCGACGTCTAGAAACGCCTGATGCGTAGCCAATGCATGCGGGCTGAAGACCAGCCAGGGCTGCTCGCGCTGGAACACACCATGAATGAATGGTTGAATCGATGCTTCGATCGGAGGCAACTCCTCCGAGAAGGTTTCCACCGCGAAGTGCTGCATGCCGAAGACCTCATCGACGGTCAGTCCGGCGAACACTTCCTGATGATCCACCACCAGCACCCTGCGCTGTTTGCGCAGTGCCGAAAGCTCAAGCCCGAAATACCCACAAAGGTCCATCACAGGCAGCAGTCTGCCGCGCACGTTCGCCACGCCCTTTACCCAACTCTTTACGCCGGGAAGCAACGTGTAGCGGGGCTCATGCAGGATTTCGCCAACCTCCCCCATTGGAGCGACGAACAAGCGCCCCCCCATCCGAAAGCCGATCCCTCCCCAGGTCTGTACGGCTTCTTGCTGAGAAGGCAGGCCCGCCGCGTACGCGCGGCAACGTTTATCTAGCTCCAGCAACTGCTGAAACGGCGTTTGCATGTCAGGCATGCTGGCCACGTCCCTTTGTCCGAGTGTTGGCTACCGCGGCGTCAGCCCGCCAGAACGGCATTCAGGGTCTTCAGCAATGTCGCTTCATCCACCGGCTTGGTCAGGTAATCCTTGGCGCCCTGGCGTTTGCCCCAGACCTTATCGGTTTCCTGATCCTTGGTGGTGACGATGATCACCGGAATGTGACTGGTTTCAGAATCTTTGGTCAGCTGGCGCGTCGCCTGAAAACCATTCAGCCCAGGCATGACGATATCCATCAGCACGGCATCCGGCTTTTCCTGGCGCGCCAGCGCGACGCCGTCAGCACCATTTTCTGCTTTAAGCACCACATGGCCATTCTTCTCCAGCATGGCGGTGAGCTTGTACATTTCGGTCGGCGAATCATCAACAATCAGAACGCGAGCCATGATTTCTCCATAGGAAGGCTTCAGCGGCAAACAATGCCGAACTTCAGGATGCTTGCTCCACCGGTGCAAAATCAGGCACATGAGCCTTGATCGCACCGAGCAGCTCTTCTTTGCTGAACGGCTTGGTGAGGTATTGATCGGAACCGACAATACGCCCTTTGGCCTTGTCGAACAGGCCATCTTTGGAAGACAGCATGATCACCGGCGTCGACTTGAAGGAACTGTTGTTCTTGATCAACGCGCAGGTCTGATAACCGTCCAGCCTGGGCATCATAATATCGACGAAGATGATGCGGGGATGAGTATCCGCAATCTTGGCGAGCGCATCGAAACCGTCCACAGCGGTGATGACATCGCAACCTACTTTCTTCAGCAGGGTTTCAGCAGTGCGACGAATCGTTTTCGAATCGTCGATCACCATGACCTTCAAGCCCTCGGAGTGCTGTTCCATTTCGCCCTACCATCGCCTCGGTGAGTCGTAGTTTATCGTTATGTCAGTGCGCCGGAGGCCCTGCCACCGATGGGCTGCACCCAATCGCCGGACCTTTTTAGCACACTCCTCATGCACACGCTATCAACCGGAAAAGCATCCGGATTTTCCTTGACCCAGTGCACAACCACGGCCAATCTGCAGCGACATTTTGAGCCACTGGCGGTGCTTCGCCGCCCATTGCCGGAGATCACCCATGACCGTTCGCGTCGGGATCATCATGGACCCTATCGCGCAGATCGCCTTCAAGAAGGACAGTTCGCTGGCCATGCTGCTGGCTGCCCAGGCACGAGACTGGACACTGTTCTATATGGAGCAGCGCGATCTTTATCAGCTCGGCAACCAGGCCCGGGCGCGCATGTCTCCGCTGCGGGTATTCAATGACTCGCAGCATTGGTTCGAGAAGGATGGGGAGATCGATGCGGCTCTAGCTGACCTGGACGTGATCCTCATGCGCAAGGATCCGCCCTTCAACAGCGAGTACGTCTACGCAACCTATCTGCTGGAACTGGCGGAAAAGGCCGGAACGTTGGTGGTCAATCGACCGCAGAGCCTGCGCGACTGCAACGAGAAGTTCTTCGCCACCCAGTTTCCGCAATGCACACCGCCGACACTGGTCAGTCGGCGCTCGGACATTCTCCGCGAGTTCGCCCGCGAGCACCGTGACATCATTCTCAAACCCCTCGACGAGATGGGTGGCGCGTCGATCTTTCGTCATCGGGAGGGCGACCCGAACCTGTCGGTCATCCTCGAGGTTCTAACCGAGCATGGCAGCCGTCAGATCATGGCGCAGCGATATATTCCCGCGATCAAGGACGGCGACAAGCGCATCCTGATGATCGATGGCGAGCCGATCCCCTATTGCCTGGCGCGCATCCCCGCCGCTGGCGAGACGCGCGGCAATCTGGCCGCGGGCGGTCGCGGCGTGGCACAGCCGCTGTCGGATCGCGACCGCGAGATTGCGGCGATCGTCGGCCCGGAACTGCGCAAGCGTGGCCTGCTGTTCGTCGGGCTGGATGTGATCGGCGACTACCTCACCGAAATCAACATCACCAGCCCGACCTGCATCCGCGAAATCGACAATGCCTTCGATACCCGCATCGGCGAACAGCTCATGGACGCGATCGCGGCGAAGCTGCAAGGTTGAACCAGCTAACAGCTTTGAGCTTGGAGCTTGCGACTCCGAGCTCAAAGCCGGCAGACTGCGCGGCACTTCGAGCCGACCCGACCTGCGATGAACGCCGCTATCCGCCATCCCGTGCCTGAAACCACCCGAGTCCGCCCGGCGGACAGGCTCGGCTTCACGCTTTTTCTGGCTACCGCATTGCATCTGGCGTTGATTCTCGGGCTTGGCTTTACCCTCTCCGAACCGAAGCAGATCAGCAAGACGCTGGAAATCACCCTGTCCACCTTCAAAAGCGAAGAGAAGCCCAAGGAAGCCGACTTCCTCGCTCAGGACAATCAGCAGGGCAGCGGCACGCTGGAGCACAAGGCCTCGCCGAAAACCACCGAGCAAGCGCAGTTCCAGGATACCGAGGTACGCAAGGTCACCCCGCCGGCAGCACCGCCTCGCAGTACCCAGCCGGAACCGGCGAAGACCGTCGTCACCACTCGCAGCCCCCAGCGCGAAAAGGCCGACGTCAAACAACAGACCCCACCGCAGCCTGAACCGCAATCCGCCCCGTCATTCGACAGCTCACAACTGAGCGCGGAGATCGCCAGCCTCGAAGCCGAACTGGCGCAGGACGTCGAACGCTACGCCAAGCGTCCTAGGGTCAGCCGGCAGAACAGCGCCGCCACCATGCGCGACATCAGTGCCTGGTACCGCGACGAATGGCGCAAGAAGGTCGAGCGCATCGGCAACCTCAACTATCCTGACGAGGCCCGCCGCCAGCAGATCTACGGCAGCCTGCGCATGCTGGTGACCATCAACCGCGACGGCACCATCCAGGAGCTGCGCGTGATCGAGTCATCCGGCAAGCCCGTGCTGGACGATGCCGCACTGCGTATCGTGCGCCTGGCAGCACCTTTTGCGCCTTTCACCGGAGAACTGGCGCAGAAGTTCGACCAGGTGGAGATCATCCGTACTTGGCGTTTCGAGCGCGGCGACAGGCTTTCGAGCCGCTGAATCGACAGCCGGACGAACCGTCGCACCTGTAGCCGGAACGCGGTGCAACGCTTAAGCTAGCGCGCATGAAAAGCACCGCGCCCAGCTACCTCAAGCATCACTTCCTGATCGCCATGCCGCAGATGGCCGATCCGAACTTTGCCCAGACGCTGATCTACCTGATCGAACACGGCGCAGAAGGCGCCATGGGCCTGATCGTCAATCGCCCGAGCGGGCTGAGCCTGGCTGATGTGCTGGAGCAGCTGCGCCCGGACGAGCCGGTTCCCCCGCTCTGCCAGAGCCTGCCGATATTCTCCGGCGGCCCGGTACAGACCGATCGCGGCTTCGTTCTGCATTCGCCCGACCAGCAATTCCAGGCCACCCTGTCCCTCGGCCCGCTGGGCATGTCCACATCGCAGGACATCCTGTTCGCCATCGCGGACGGCCAGGGCCCTGCCCGGCACTTCGTGGCCCTCGGTTACGCCGGCTGGGAAGCGGGACAGCTGGAAGCCGAACTGGCCGACAATGCCTGGCTCAGCTGCCCTGCCGATACCGAGATCCTGTTCGACCTACCTTATGACCAACGCCTGAACGCTGCCGCGGCATCACTCGGCGTCGACTTGCGCCTGCTCAGCACCCAGGTCGGCCACGCATGAGTGCGCCGCGCCTGCTGCTCGGCTTCGACTACGGCACCAAGCAGATCGGCGTCGCCGTCGGCCAGGTCATTACCGGGCAAGCGCGTGAACTCTGCGTACTCAAGGCGCAGAACGGCGTGCCAGACTGGCAACAGATCGAGGCGCTGATGCGCGAATGGCAGCCCGACGCGCTGGTCGTCGGCCTGCCGCTGAACATGGACGGCACGCCCAGCGACATGAGTGCACGGGCAGAAAGGTTCGCCCGCCGACTCAACGGTCGCTTCAACCTGCCGGTACACACTCACGACGAACGCCTGACCACGTTCGAAGCCAAAGGCGAGCGTCTGCGCCAGGGGCAGCACGGCGGCTATCGAGATCGCCCGGTGGATGCCCTGGCCGCAGCCCTATTACTGGAAGGCTGGCTGAGCGATCACCCTGCCGCCTGATCCGGACCTGTAAGGAGCCCCCCATGATCCTGCCCAATCCCGAACAGCTGCTGCCCGAGATGGTCGCCGCGCTGGAGCAACATCTGATTGACCGCAACATCCAGGAGCCGCGCTTCATCGGTATCCGTACCGGCGGCGTCTGGGTGGCCCAGGCGCTGCTCGCAGCCCGCGGGCAGAACGAACCACTCGGTATTCTCGACGTGTCCTTCTATCGCGACGATTTCACCCAGAAGGGCCTGCACCCGCAGGTGCAGCCGTCGGAGCTGCCTTTCGAGATCGAAGGCCAGCATCTGGTGCTGATCGATGACGTACTGATGAGCGGCCGCACCATTCGCGCCGCGCTCAATGAACTGTTCGACTACGGTCGACCGGCCAGCGTAACGCTGGTCTGCCTGCTCGACCTGAACGCGCGTGAGCTGCCGATTCGCCCTGACGTGGTCGGCGCTACCCTGTCGCTGGCACCCGAGCAGCGCATCAAGCTGATCGGACCGGAGCCATTGGCCCTCGAGCAACAGATGGAAACCAGCGGCTCCTGAGCGAGCCGGCAACTCCGCCCTACAGCCCCGCCAACCGAGACCCTGCGATGACGCCCACCGACGCCAAGCGCCCGCTACAGTTGAACGACCAAGGCCAGCTGCGCCATTTTCTCTCCCTCGACGGTCTGCCCCGTGAGTTGCTCACCGAGATCCTGGACACCGCCGATTCATTCCTCGAGGTCGGCGCCCGGGCGGTGAAGAAGGTTCCGCTGCTGCGCGGCAAAACCGTCTGCAACGTGTTCTTCGAGAACTCCACGCGCACCCGCACGACCTTCGAACTGGCAGCGCAGCGGCTGTCGGCAGACGTCATCACGCTGAACGTCTCGACCTCCTCCACCAGCAAGGGTGAGACCCTGACCGACACGCTGCGCAACCTGGAAGCCATGGCCGCGGACATGTTCGTGGTGCGCCACGCCGACTCCGGCGCCGCCCACTTCATCGCCGAGCACGTCAGCCCGGAGGTCGCGGTGATCAACGGCGGCGATGGGCGCCACGCGCACCCGACCCAGGGCATGCTCGACATGCTCACCATCCGCCGCCACAAAGGCAGCTTCGAAAACCTCTCGGTCGCCATCGTCGGCGACATTCTGCATTCGCGGGTGGCGCGCTCGAACATGCTGGCCCTGAAGACACTGGGCTGCCCGGACATCCGCGTCATCGCGCCGAAGACCCTGCTGCCCGAGGGCATCGAGCAATACGGTGTGCACGTGTTCAACGACATGAACGAGGGACTGCGCGATGTCGACGTGGTGATCATGCTACGCCTGCAGCGCGAGCGCATGCAGGGCGGCCTGCTGCCCAGCGAAGGGGAGTTCTACAAACTCTACGGCCTGAACACCCAGCGTCTCGCACTGGCCAAGCCCGACGCCATCGTCATGCACCCGGGCCCGATCAACCGCGGCGTGGAGATCGAGTCGGCGGTAGCCGACGGCCCGCAATCGGTGATCCTCAATCAGGTCACCTATGGCATCGCCATTCGCATGGCCGTGCTGTCCATGGCGATGAGCGGCCAGGCGGCGCAGCGCCAGATCGATTCTGAATCCGTATCCGAGGAGCAGCAGTGATGGTGGCAACCCGAATCCTCGGCGCACACGTGATCGACCCCGTCAGCGGGCGCAACGAAATCGCCGATATCTACCTGCAGCACAACAAGATCGCCGCCATCGGCCAGGCGCCAGCCGGCTTCGAAGCACAACAGACAATCGACGCACAGGGTCTGACCGCCGCACCCGGCCTGGTCGATCTTGCGGTAGCCCTGCGCGAGCCCGGGTACAGCCGCAAAGGCAGCATTGCCAGCGAAACCCTGGCGGCAGCGGCCGGCGGCATCACCAGCCTGTGCTGCCCGCCGCAAACGCGACCGGTGCTGGATACCGCGGCAGTCACCGAACTGATCCTCGATCGCGCCCGTGAGTCGGGCCATGCCAAGGTGTTCCCCATCGGCGCGCTGACGCGCAACCTGGCCGGTGAGCAGCTTTCCGAGTTGGTCGCGCTGCGTGAAGCCGGCTGCGTCGCGTTCGGCAACGGCCTTACCGAATTTGCCAGCAATCGCAACCTGCGCCGTGCGCTGGAGTACGCGGCCACCTTCGATCTGACGGTGATTTTCCACTCCCAGGACCGCGACTTGGCCGAAGGCGGGCTTGCTCACGAAGGCGCCGCCGCCAGTTTCCTCGGTCTGTCGGGGATTCCGGAGACCGCGGAGACCGTAGCACTGGCACGCAATCTACTGCTGGTCGAGCGCTCCGGCGTGCGCGCGCATTTCGCCCAGCTGACCAGCGCCCGTGGCGCGGAGATGATCGCCCAGGCACAGGCTCGCGGCCTGCCGGTGACGGCCGACGTGGCGATGTATCAGCTGATCCTCACCGATGAAGCGCTGCACGGTTTCTCCAGCCTGTATCACGTGCAGCCACCATTGCGCAGCGCAGCGGATCGCGATGGCCTGCGTGAGGCAGTCAAGGCCGGCGTCATCTCGGCGATTTCCAGCCATCACCAGCCACACGAGGCCGATGCCAAACTGGCCCCGTTCGGCGAAACCGAACCGGGCATCAGCAGTGCCGAAATCCTGCTGCCACTGGCGCTGACATTGGTGGACGACGGCTTGCTCGACCTGCCGACCCTGCTGGCGCGCCTGACCAGCGGTCCCGCTGCAGCACTACGCCTGCCGACCAGCGCCCTGCAAGCTGGCCAGCCGGCGGACCTGGTGCTGTTCGATCGACACAGCTCGACGCTGGTCGGCGAGCGCTGGTATTCCAAAGGCCGCAACTGCCCGTTCATGGGCCACTGCCTGCCGGGCGCGGTGCGTTACACCATCGTCGACGGCCACATCAGCTTCGAAGGCTGACGCGAAAGATCTGCGCAGGCTGGACATCAACCCGTCCATGCCTGCCAGATTTCTAAAGTGTTTCCTGCCCTACCCGTTCAGCTCCGCGCCAGATTGCGCTCGGATATCTGCGAGTTCAGCGTCCAGAAGTCGTAAAGCACACCGATAAAGAACAAGCCACCGGTGAACAGGTAAAGGATTCCTGTGATCCACTTACCCTGATACATGCGGTGCACGCCGAATACACCGAGGAAGGTCAGCAGTATCCAGCCGACCGTGTAATCGATGGGCCCCGGCTGGAAGCGCATGTCCGCTTCACGATCCATCGATGGAATCAGAAACAGGTCGATGATCCAGCCGACGAAGAACAGGCCGAGGGTGAAGAACCAGATGGTGCCAGTGATGGGTTTGCCGTAGTAGAAGCGGTGGGAGCCTAGAAAACCGAATATCCACAGGAGATAGCCGATCAGCGTGCTATGGGTGTTCTGCTGCATCCGAACCTCGATGTGCGATTGATGAGTGACGTCCAGCTTATCCGATAATGCGCCTGAACTGCCCCGCCAGACGGGCCTTGCCGCCATACGCAACCGTGATACTGTATATGCAAACAGTATCACGGCCACCATGATGCAATTGATCGACAAACTCAGCGTGCTCGCCGACGCGGCCAAATATGACGTTTCCTGCGCCAGCAGCGGCGCGCCGAAGCGCAGCTCGAAGGGCAAGATCGGACTCGGCGCCACCAATGGCATGGGCATCTGCCACAGCTTCACGCCGGATGGGCGCTGTGTCGCGCTGCTAAAGATCCTGCTGACCAACTTCTGCCTGTACGACTGCCAGTACTGCGTCAATCGCCGCTCCAGCGATGTACCGCGGGCGCGCTTCACGCCGGAAGAAGTGGTCAGCCTGACGCTCGACTTCTACCGCCGCAACTGCATCAGCGGCCTGTTTCTCAGCTCCGGCATCATTCGCTCGGCGGACTACACCATGGAACAGCTGGTGCGGGTCGCCAGGCTGCTGCGTGAGGAGCATGAGTTTCGCGGCTACATCCACCTCAAGACCATTCCCGATGCCGACCCACTGCTGATCGCCGAAGCCGGCCGCTACGCCGACCGGCTCAGCGTGAACATCGAACTACCGACCGAAACCAGCCTGATCCGCCTGGCTCCGGAAAAGCAGGTGGTGACCATCAAGCAGGCCATGCACACCATTCACCAGGGCGAAACCGAGGCCAGCGTGGAGAAACGGGCACCGCGCTTCGCACCCGCCGGGCAGAGCACGCAGATGATCGTCGGCGCCGACAACACCGACGACAGCACCATCCTGCAGACGGCCCAGTCGTTGTACGGCAGCTACCGGCTGCGCCGGGTCTACTATTCGGCATTCAGCCCGATTCCGCACAGCCCCAACACCGTGCCGTTCGCGGCGCCACCGCTGATGCGCGAGCATCGCCTGTATCAGGCCGACTTCCTCATGCGCGGCTACGGCTTCAAGGCCGGCGAACTGCTCAGCGGGCCAGGCAACCTCGCACTGGATATCGACCCGAAGCTCGCTTGGGCGCTGGCGCACCGCGAACAGTTTCCGGTGGACCTCAACCGCGCCGAGCCAACGATGATCGCCCGCATCCCCGGCATCGGCATGCTCAGCGCAAAACGCCTGGTGGATCTGCGCCGGCAGAAGCGCATTCGCTTCGAGGATCTGACCCGTCTGCGCTGCTCGCTCGAGAAAGCCAAACCCTTCGTCATCACACAGGACTACCGACCAAGCCTGGCAGGACAGGAGTCGGCCATGCTGCGCCAGCACCTGCGCGACACACCCGCGCAACTGGCGCTCTGGTAATGCTCACGGTGCGCTTCGATGGAAGCTTCCAGGCGTGGCGAAGTCGCGCCCGCGCGCTGCTGCAGAGCCGCGTCGCACCACATGAAGTGAACTGGGCAAGCGACGACGAAGCGACAGGGCTGTTCGACGATCCCTCGCCTGCACTTTCAGCGGAAAGCGGACCGCGCATTCGCGTCCCCCGACAGCTGCTGGACGAACTCGAAATGGCCGCGCGCTATCGCACCGAGCAGCGCTGGAGCCTGCTGTATCGCGTGCTCTGGCGGGTCTCCCAGGGCGACTCGAGTGCGCGAATGGTCGGCGACATCGATGGCAGCGAGCTGCATGGGCGAATCAAGGCAGTCCGTCGCGAGGCCCACCACCTGCATGCCTTTCTTCGCTTCAGCCCACTGCAGGCCAATGACGGGCCGCAACACGTCGCCTGGTTCGAACCTGCGCATGACGTACTGCCCTGGGCGGCAGGGCATTTCACTGAACGGATGGGTGGCAACAGCTGGCTGATTGCGACGCCGGAAGAAGGGGTTTGCTGGGATGGCCGGGAGATGTACTACACCCGCCCCTGTCCACCACAGTGGCGACAGCTGGCGCAGAACGCAGCGGACCCCGGCGGCGAGCTATGGAAGGCGTATTACGAGAGCACGTTCAACCCGGCCCGACTGAACCGCGGCGTACTGGAGAGCAACCTGCCTGTGCGTTTCTGGAAGAACCTTCCTGAAGGCATGTTGATCCCGCAACTCATGAGCCGCGCGCGTGCCGGCGCGCAGCGTGACGGCCAGGCCGAGCGCGTCGCCGCGAGAAGCGGAAAGCGCATCGGCCGGGATGCAAAACAGCCCGACTAGCGGAAGCTGCGGCCTGGATCGTCTTCACTGACCTCAAGGCTCAGACCCTGCGACACGCTGGTCAGATGCTCGCCATCGGTTTCCGATCCCAGCTTGATCAGCAGACGCAGGTCGTTGGCCGAGTCGGCGTGCAACAACGCATCTTCGTAGGTGATTTCGCCCTGCACGTAGAGGTTGTACAGCGCCTGATCGAAAGTCTGCATGCCCAGTTCGGTGGAGCGCTTCATCAGCGACTTGAGCTCATGCACCTCGCCCTTGCGGATCAGGTCGGCCGCCAGCGGCGTATTGATCAGCACCTCGATCACCGCCCGCCGCCCCTTGCCGTCGGGCGTCGGCACCAGTTGCTGGGCGACGATGGCCTTGAGGTTGAGCGACAGATCCATCCACACCTGGTTGTGACGATCAGGCGGGAAGAAGTTGATGATGCGGTCCAGCGCCTGGTTGGCGTTGTTGGCGTGCAATGTCGCCAGGCACAGGTGGCCGGTTTCGGCGAAGGCCACGGCGTAGTCCATGGTTTCACGGGTACGGATCTCGCCGATGAGGATCACGTCCGGGGCCTGGCGCAGGGTGTTCTTCAGGGCCACCTCGAACGAGCTGGTATCGATACCGACCTCGCGCTGGGTGACGATGCAGTTCTGATGCTGGTGGATGAATTCGATCGGGTCTTCGATGGAGATGATGTGCCCGCTGGAGTTCTTGTTGCGGTAGCCAATCATCGAAGCCAATGAAGTCGACTTGCCGGTACCGGTGGCGCCGACGAACAGCACCAGCCCGCGCTTGGTCATCGACAGCTTCTTGAGGACATCCGGCAGCTTGAGTTCTTCGATGGTCGGAATGTTGGTTTCGATACGCCGCAGCACCATGCCGGCGAGATTGCGCTGGTAGAACGCACTGACCCGGAAACGGCCGATACCGCGGGCGCTGATGGCGAAGTTGCACTCGTGGTTCTCGGTGAACTCGCGGCGCTGTTGCTCGTTCATCACACCGTGCACGGTCTCGCGGGTCATTTCCGGCGACATCGCCGTCTTGCTGACCGGCATGATCTTGCCGTTGACCTTCATCGAAGGCGGCACGCCTGCGGTGATGAACAGATCGGAGCCGCCCTTTTCCACCATCAGGCGCAGAAGTTTCTCGAATTCCATCGTCGTACTCGCAATCGTGGCAAGCGCCGCATCGGGCGGCGCCCGGTAGTTGTCAGGCGTTTAGAAGTTCTCTGGCTGCTTGGCCTTTTCCTTGGCGCTGTCTCGCGAGATCAGCCCTTTGGCGAGCAGTCCCTTGAGGCACGAGTCGAGGGTCTGCATGCCCAGCGAGCCGCCGGTCTGGATCGAGGAATACATCTGCGCCACCTTGTCCTCGCGAATCAGGTTACGGATCGCCGGCGTGCCGATCATGATCTCGTGGGCCGCCACACGACCGCCGCCGACCTTCTTCAGCAGGGTCTGCGAGATCACCGCCTGCAGCGATTCGGAGAGCATCGAGCGGACCATGGACTTTTCTTCGGCCGGGAACACGTCGACCACACGGTCGATGGTCTTGGCGGCGGAGGTGGTGTGCAGGGTGCCGAACACCAGGTGACCGGTTTCCGCAGCGGTCAGCGCCAGGCGGATGGTTTCCAGGTCGCGCATTTCGCCGACGAGAATGATGTCCGGGTCTTCACGCAGGGCCGAACGCAACGCCTCGGAGAAGCCCAGAGTGTCACGATGGACCTCGCGCTGGTTGACCAGGCACTTCTTCGATTCGTGAACGAATTCGATAGGGTCTTCGATGGTGAGGATGTGGTGGTACTTGGTGTTGTTCAGGTAATCGAGCATCGCCGCCAGGGTGGTCGACTTGCCCGAGCCGGTCGGCCCGGTGACCAGCACCAGCCCGCGCGGCACATCGGTGATCTTGCGGAACACCTCGCCCATCCCCAGGTCTTCCATGGTCAGCACCTTGGACGGAATGGTCCGGAACACCGCGCCGGAACCGCGATTCTGGTTGAACGCGTTGACGCGAAAACGCGCCACGCCCGGCACTTCGAACGAGAAGTCGGTTTCCAGGAATTCCTCGAAATCCTTGCGCTGCTTGTCGTTCATGATGTCGTAGATCAGCGCATGCACCTGCTTGTGGTCCATGGCCGGCAGGTTGATTCGCCGCACGTCGCCATCGACGCGGATCATCGGCGGCAGGCCGGCGGAAAGGTGCAAATCCGACGCACCCTGCTTGGCGCTGAAGGCCAGCAGTTCTGTGATATCCATGGGACTCCCCAATTACAAGCAAGCAGGTAGAATGCCGCGCAGACCCAAGGCGGCGGCGCAAGTAATGTCCACGATAGAGAAGAATATTGCAAAGGTCGCAGCGCGCATCCGTGAGGCGGCGCAAGCTGTGGGACGCGACCCTGCATCGGTCGGCCTGCTGGCGGTGAGCAAGACCCAGCCAGCCGCCGCCATTCGCGAGGCCGCCGAAGCCGGCGTGCGCGATTTCGGCGAGAACTATCTGCAGGAAGCGCTGGACAAGCAAGCCGAACTGAGCGAGCTGCCGCTGGTCTGGCACTTCATCGGCCCCATCCAGTCGAACAAGACCAAATCCATCGCCGAACACTTCGACTGGGTGCACTCGGTGGATCGCCTGAAGATCGCCCAGCGCCTGTCCGATCAACGTCCAGCCGAACTGCCGCCACTGAATATATGCCTGCAGGTGAATGTCAGCGGCGAGGCGAGCAAATCCGGCTGCGCGCCAGAAGAACTGCTACAGCTGGCGCAGGCCGTCGCCGCGATGCCGCGTCTGCGCCTGCGTGGACTGATGTGCATTCCCGCACCAAGCGAAGACCCCGCAGAGCAGCGCGCCGCCTTTGCCCGCCTGCGCGCATTGCGCGATGAAGATGAACTGCCACTGACACTGGATACGCTGTCCATGGGCATGAGCCAGGACCTCGAAGCGGCCATTGCCGAAGGCGCGACCTGGGTCCGCATCGGCACCGCACTGTTCGGCGCCCGCGACTACGGGCGCCCTCAATAAAGGAATCGCTATGACCTCACCCCGCATCGCCTTTATCGGCGCCGGCAACATGGCTGCCAGTCTGATCGGCGGACTGCGCGCCCAGGGCGTCGCAGCGGACGCCATTCGCGCCAGCGATCCAGGCGCCGAACAGCGCGCGAAAATCAGCGCCGAGCATGGCATCCAGACGTTCGCGCAGAACGCCGATGCATTGGCCGGCGCCGATGTGGTGGTGCTGTCGGTCAAGCCCCAGGTGATGCAGGCGGTCTGTCAGGATCTGACTCCTCATCTGGCCCACGGCCCCCTGATCGTCTCGATCGCCGCCGGCATCAGCTGCGACAGCCTGCAGCGCTGGCTGGGCCCGCGCCCTCAGGCGATCGTGCGTTGCATGCCCAACACGCCGGCCTTGCTACGCCAAGGCGTCAGCGGCCTGTTCGCCAATGCCCAGGTCAGCGACATGCAGAAACAGCAGGCCGAACAGCTGCTATCGGCCGTCGGTATCGCGCTGTGGCTCGAAGAAGAGCGCCTGATCGATGCGGTAACCGCCGTTTCCGGTAGCGGTCCGGCCTATTTCTTCCTGCTGATCGAGGCGATGACGGTGGCCGGTGAGCAGCTCGGCCTGCCCCGCGAGACCGCCGCGCAACTGACCATGCAGACCGCGCTGGGCGCAGCTCGCATGGCGTGTGAAAGCGATGTCGATGCCGCCGAACTGCGGCGTCGCGTCACCTCGCCGAACGGAACCACCGAAGCGGCGATCAAAGCCTTCCAGGCGGGCGGCTTCGAGCAACTGGTGCAGCAGGCGCTGAACGCCGCCGCACAACGCTCGGCCGAACTGGCCGAACAACTGGGTCAATAGGGTCTGTTGACGTTTCGTTCGCGGCCGCGCCGGCGCCTGTTCTTGCACGAGGCAAGGCATGAGGAGAGAAGTTTGGTCGTTCCAAATGAGCGACGAATAACGCCGCACCGCGCAAAAACAGGCCCGGCCCTTCGGGTTGCGCGGCAAATGGCGCCATGCGGCGTTGCGGGACTTGGCAAGGGAACACCATTACCTGCGTCCCACGCCTTGCCCGGCGCCATTTGCCGAGGCAACGCGGCTCGCGACGCAACATCAACAGCCCCTAAGGAGCATTCATGTCCCAACTTTCGCAAGCCCTGATTCTGATCATCCAGACGCTGGGCAGCCTCTATCTGCTGATCGTGCTGCTGCGCTTCATCCTGCAGCTGGTACGCGCCGACTTCTACAATCCGCTGAGCCAATTCATCGTCAAGGCCACCCATCCGCTGCTGCGGCCGATGCGCCGCATAATTCCGAGCATGGGCACGCTGGACCTGTCCTCGCTGGTCCTCGCGATCATCGTGCAAATGGTGCTGATGGCGCTGATCCTGCTGATCGCCTACGGCACCACCGGCAATCCGTTGCTGTTGCTGGTCTGGGCGCTGATCGGCATCACCGGGCTGTTCCTCAACATCTTCTTCTGGGCGCTGATCATCAGCGTCATCCTGTCCTGGGTCGCGCCGGGCAGCCACAACCCGGGCGCGCAGCTGGTCAGCCAACTCTGCGAGCCGGTCCTGGCACCGTTCCGCCGCCTGCTGCCGAACCTCGGCGGGCTGGATATCTCACCGATCTTTGCCTTCCTGGCGATCAAACTGCTGGACATGCTGGTGGTCAACAACCTGGCCACCATGACCCACATGCCGAACATCCTGCGCATGCTCATCTGAGACGCTGTTCATGCTTTGCTGCCAAAGCGGCACCGAGGAGCCAAAAGCGCCTCGGAATGCCGCAAGGCAGCACGTAGACTTCAATTTCTCGGCTTTTTCCATCCTGCCTCGTACTTCGCTGCGGGGTGTGAACGAGGACATCGACTCGAACCCGAGCCGCCCATGACCATCCATGCCGCCAGCAAGGCCGTTCGGTCACGCCAGGCTTCGATTGAATTGACCTTGCACCGGCGGGTCCGATAATTCGCCGAATCACACCTCCGGGAGCTGGATGAGCATGGAACGTCTCGACCGACAAGTGGACGCCTACGTCACCTGGAAGCGTGACCTCATTCGTGAGATCACCCGCTACCGCAGCTGGCTGGCGCATAACCGGCTTTCCAGCGAGGGCGTCGAGGCGCGCCTGGAGCGAGCGCTGCGGGTGTTGCGCACCGATCACATCACCCTGGCTTTCGTCGGCGAGTATTCGCGCGGCAAGACCGAGCTGATCAACAGCCTGTTCTTCTCCAACTACGGCCAGCGCATCCTGCCTTCACGGGCTGGCCGCACCACCATGTGCCCCACCGAACTGCTGTTCGATCCGCGTTCGGAACGCTCCTACATCCGCCTGCTGCCCATCGAGTCGCGCCTGGAAGACACCAGCATCACGCAGCTCAAGCGCACACCGCGACTCTGGCTCAATCTCCCACTCGACCCGCACGACCCGCAGAGCATGGCCGAAGCCTTCGCCCAGGTCGCGTTGACCAAGGCCATGCCGGTGGAACAGGCGATTGAGCTGGGCTTCGACCCGGCCGGCCTGGAAAACAGCAGCAGTGGCGATACCGTACTGGTCCCGGCCTGGCGTCACGCCGTGGTCAACTTCGACCACCCGCTGCTACGCCAGGGCTTGCGCATTCTCGATACACCCGGCCTGAACGCGCTGGGCAGCGAGCCGGAACTGACCCTGTCGATGCTGCCCAATGCCCAGGCGATCGTGTTCCTGCTCTCCGCCGACACCGGCGTCACCGCCAGCGACATGCAGATCTGGCAGCAGCACATCCGCCAGCTCGACGAAGACACGCAGAACAGCCTGTTCGCCGTCCTGAACAAGATCGACGTGCTCTGGGACGACGTCGCCGGCGAGACCTTCGTGCAGAAGGCCATCGAGGATATCCGTGACACCACCGCGCAGCAGCTGGGCATCGATTGCGCCGACGTCCTGCCGCTGTCGGCCAAACAGGCGCTGATGGCGAAGATTCGCGGTGACCAGGCGCTGCTCGAACGCAGCCAGCTGGCACGGCTGGAAGAGTTGCTCAGCCAGCGCATCCTCACGCAGAAGGAACGCCTGCTCGAGGACCAGGTGGTGCAGCAGGTGCTGGCGCTGCTGCAGAACAGTCAGCATGCCCTCAAGCTGCGCCTGGAAAAGGTCATCGAACAGCGCGATGTGCTGGCCAGCCATCAGGAAGGCAGCGGGCAGATGCTGCTCGAACTCACCGCCCGCACCCGCCACGATCACAACCGCCACCACAAGCGCCTGCTCGACCTGAAGACCAATCAGCGCCTGCTGCAACGCCAGGGCGAGCTGCTGCGCACGGCGATACGAGCCGAACGCCTCGAGGAACACCTGACCCGCTTGCGGCGCAGCCTGACCGGCAGCCTCACCACCCTGGGCATCAATCTGGCGATCCTGCACTTCTTCCGTTCGGTGGAGCAGGACCTGGGCATCCTCGAGCAGGAGGCGGAACGGGCCAACAAGATGGTTTCGGCGATCTACCGGCGGCACAGCGAAGAAAACCCGCTACAGGGCATCGACCCGCCGTTGTTCCAGTTGCTGCCTTATCAGCGCGAGCTGCGCAGCCTGCAAGGCAAGGCCGATCAGTTCCGCCTGCAGTTGAAGACCCTGCTCACCGAGCAGCGAACACTCACCAGACGCTTCTTCTCTACCCTGGTGCAGGAAGTCATCGGCATGCACCAGCGACTGCGCCAGGAGGCCGAACAATGGGCTGGCGATGCGCTGACGCCACTGCTGCAGTTTTCCCTGGAGCACAAGCAACAGCTGGAAACCCACATCCTGCAACTGAAGAGCCTGGCCAGGGAGAGCCAGCAGAACAGCCAGCGCGGGCAATTGCTGACGCGCTACAGCGGCGAACTGGAGCTGCAGCTGGCACAGGCCGCGGAAATGCTCCGTGCGCTGCGCCGACCGGCACCGCTGCGGCGGCAGGGCAAGGTGGTCAGCCTGGCCAGCGCGCAGATCAGCTAAAGCTGTCGCCATTTCGTCGCAGCCCACGAGGAAATGGCGAGAGCCCACTCGCCGTTGCATTTCAGGATGAATTGCAACGCGCATACCTTTAGACTTTGCCGCCTTCTTCAAGCAAGAGCCAGGGTCGATGCCCACTGCAATTCCCGCCGATTCCGTTGGCCTGGTGAGCCCGCAGGTCACGCATTTTGCCGAACCACTGACACTCGCCTGCGGCCGCACGCTGGCCGACTACCAGCTGATCTATGAAACCTACGGCGAGCTGAACGCTGCGCGCAGCAATGCCGTGCTCATCTGCCACGCGCTGTCCGGCCATCACCATGCTGCCGGCTACCACAGCGCGGACGACCGCAAGCCCGGCTGGTGGGACTCGTGCATCGGTCCGGGCAAGGCCATCGACACCGAGCGCTTCTTCGTCGTCAGCCTGAACAATCTGGGCGGCTGCAACGGTTCGACCGGCCCCAGCAGTACCAATCCCGCCAGCGGCAAGCCCTACGGTGCGGATTTTCCGGTGGTCACGGTGGAGGACTGGGTGCATAGCCAGGCGCTGCTTGCCGACCGTCTCGGCATCACTCAGTGGGCCGCTGTAGTCGGCGGCAGCCTGGGCGGCATGCAGGCCTTGCAGTGGACCATCAGCTACCCCGAGCGGGTGCGCCACTGCCTGGCCATCGCCTCGGCGCCCAAGCTGTCGGCGCAGAACATCGCCTTCAACGAGGTCGCACGCCAGGCCATCCTCTCCGACCCCGAGTTCCACGGTGGCCACTTCCAGGAGATGGGCGTGATCCCCAAGCGCGGGCTGATGCTGGCGCGCATGGTCGGCCACATCACCTACCTGTCCGATGACGCCATGGGCACCAAATTCGGCCGCGGACTGAAGAGCGAGAAGCTGAACTACGACTTCAACAGCGTGGAATTCCAGGTCGAAAGCTACCTGCGTTATCAGGGCGAGGAGTTTTCCGGGCGTTTCGACGCCAACACCTACCTGCTGATGACCAAGGCGCTGGACTACTTCGACCCGGCCGCAGCCAATGATGACGACCTGGCCAAGACCTTCGAAGTCGCCCAAGCACGCTTCTGCGTGATGTCCTTCACCACCGACTGGCGCTTCTCGCCGGAACGCTCGCGGGAAATCGTCGACGCCCTGCTCGCCGCGCGCAAGGACGTCTGCTATCTGGAGATCGAGGCACCGCAGGGCCACGATGCCTTCCTGATCCCCAACCCCCGCTACCTGCAAGCCTTCCGCGGTTACATGAACCGCATAGCCGTATAAGGAACGAAGATGCGCGCCGATCTGGACATCATCCAAGACTGGATTCCGGCCGGCAGCCGAGTTCTCGACCTCGGCTGCGGCAATGGCGAGCTGCTGGCCTGGCTGCGTGACCACAAGCAGGTCAGCGGCTACGGCCTGGAAATCGACCCGGACAACATCGCCGCCTGCATCGACAAGGGCGTCAACGTCATCGAGCAGAACCTCGACCTGGGCCTGGGCAACTTCGCCAGCGACAGCTTCGACATGGTGGTGATGACCCAGGCGCTGCAGGCCGTGCATTACCCCGACCAGCTGTTGAAGGAAATGCTGCGCGTCGGCCGCCAGTGCATCATCACCTTCCCCAACTTCGGCCATTGGCGTTGTCGCTGGTACCTTGCGAGCAAAGGCCGCATGCCGGTGTCGGAGTTCCTCCCCTACACTTGGTACAACACGCCGAACATTCACTTCTGCACGTTCGAAGATTTCGAGCGGTTGTGCCAGGAAAGCGGTGCCAGGGTACTCGAACGCCTGGCCGTCGACCGCGATCACAGGCATGACTGGGCCAGTCGACTATGGCCGAATCTGCTGGGTGAGATCGGCATCTACCGCGTCACCGGGCCGTCCCGCTGAGCGGTTCAACGCTGGAGGTAAGCATATGAAACGCGTCCTGATCGGCCTTTTGGCTGCACTCCTCACATTGCCGGCGCTGGCCGAACGCAAGCACAGCGTCGGCGAATACGACGTCCACTACAGCGCCTTCAATTCGGGCTTCCTGCAACCGGATATTGCCGCTGCCGCCGGACTCACGCGCAGCAAGACCCAGGGCGTGGTCAACGTCTCGGTGATCAAGGATGGCAAGCCGGTCGCGGCGCAGGTCAGCGGTGTGGTGAAGAACCTGCTCGGACAGGACCGCGCGCTGGGCTTCAAGCAGCTCAAGGAAGGCGACGAGGCGATCTATTACCTCGCGCAGTTCCCCTTCGACTCGCAGGAAACCCTGCGTTTCGCCCTCACCGTACAGCCGACCGGCGCCGAGTCGTTCAGCTTCGAGTTCAACCAGGAATTCTTCCCCGACCGATGATGCCTTTTTCCGAACTGGTACTAGCCAGCCATAACGCCGGCAAACTGAAGGAGCTCCAGGCCATGCTCGGCGACGCGGTACGCGTGCGCTCAGTGGCCGAGTTCAGCACCGTCGAGCCGGAGGAAACCGGTCTTTCCTTCGTCGAGAACGCCATTCTCAAGGCGCGCAACGCCGCGCGGATATCCGGTCTGCCCGCGCTCGCCGATGACTCCGGTCTGGCGGTCGACGCCCTTGGCGGCGCACCGGGCATCTACTCGGCGCGCTATGCCGACGGTCAGGGCGATGCCGCCAACAACGCCAAGCTGCTGCAGGTGCTGCGCGAGGTTCCGGATGCCGAGCGCGGCGCGCAGTTCGTCTGCGCCCTGGCACTGGTGCGGCATGCCGACGATCCGTTGCCAATCATCTGCGAAGGCCTCTGGCATGGCCGCATCCTGCATGCGCCGCGCGGCGAGCACGGCTTCGGCTACGACCCGCTGTTCTGGGTGCCGGAGTGCGATTGCTCCAGCGCCGAGATGCCGGCTGCGCAGAAGAATCAGCTCAGTCACCGCGCACGCGCCATGGCCCTGCTCAAGCAGCGGCTGGGGATATGAAAGAAGCTGCAAGCCACAAGCTGCAAGCGACAAGCAAAGGCGGCTCCGAAAATGTGCAGCTTGAAGCTTGCCGCTTGGAGCTGCCACCACTGGCGGCGTATGTCCATATCCCCTGGTGCGTGCGCAAATGTCCGTACTGTGACTTCAACTCCCACGCGGCCGGTCCCGAGCTGCCAGAAGACGCCTATGTCGCCGCGCTGCTGGCCGATCTTCGCGCGGATCTCGAGCACGTCCAGGGCCGCCGGCTGAGCTCGATCTTCTTCGGTGGTGGTACGCCAAGCCTGTTTTCCGCCAAGGCACTGGCGGCGATCGTCGACGGACTGGAGCGGCTGGTCGGCTTTGCCGAGGACATCGAGATCACCCTGGAGGCCAATCCGGGGACGTTCGAGCAGGCCAAATTCCGCGACTACCGCCAGCTCGGCATCAACCGGCTGTCCATCGGCGTGCAGAGTTTCCAGGCCGACAAGCTCAAGGCGCTGGGGCGCATCCACGATGGCGACGAAGCGATTCGCGCCGCCGATATGGCCCGCGCCGCCGGCTTCGATAACTTCAATCTCGACCTCATGCACGGCCTGCCGGATCAGAGCCTGGAGGATGCACTGAGCGACCTGCGCATTGCCATCGCCCAGCAACCGACGCACCTGTCCTGGTACCAGTTGACGCTTGAGCCGAACACCCTGTTCTGGAGCCAGCCGCCGCAGCTGCCCGAAGACGACATCCTCTGGGACATCCAGGAAGCCGGCCAGGCGCTGCTCGCCGAGCACGGTTATCGCCAGTACGAGACCTCGGCCTACGCCCAGCCCGGGCGGCAGGCTCGGCATAACCTGAACTACTGGAGCTTCGGCGATTTCCTCGGCATCGGTGCCGGCGCCCATGCCAAGCTCAGCCACGCCGACGGACGCATCCTGCGCAGCTGGAAGACCCGCCTGCCGAAGGACTACCTCGATCCGGGCAAGGCGTTCCGCGCAGGCGAAAAGTTGCTGGCAGCGGATGAATTGCCCTTCGAATTCCTGATGAATGTGCTGCGCCTCACCGACGGCGTACCGGCCATGCTGTTCACTCAGCGCACCGGACTGGCGCTGGATGTGCTCGCCAAGCCGCGGCGCGACACCGAAGCGCGCGGCCTGCTCTCGGCTGACCCGGCGCGCCTGGTGGCGACGCCGAAGGGCCAGCTGTTTCTCAACGACCTGCTACAGAGCTTCCTGCCTTAAGGACACCGCATGGATTTGCTACTCGACCTGATCGTCACGCTGTCGCGTTGGAGCCGCAGCCACCTGTCCGATATCTCCCTGGCGCTGATGGCCACGCTCTTCGTCCTGTTCGGCCCGGCAATCAATACCTGGGTAAAGGGCGCAGTCAGCAGCCTGAACTTCTTTTTCCGCACACTGATCTTCGTACTGGTCTGCGCGGTGGGCTATGGCCTGGCGATCGTCTTCCTCACACCGTGGATGACCCAGGGGCTGGCCCATCTGAACAATTACAGCCTGGCACCGGTACTGCTGCTGATCTTCTTCCTCATCGGCGTGATCGCCGACCGTAACTAGTGGCCTGTTTGGTAAGTTCAGTTGGTCAATGTCGACACCCATGGCCCCGATACCATGTTGCTGCTCCTTGCCATAGCCCGGCGATGACTCGTCGCCGCGCCTTGTCTCGGGCCATGCTCATCCGAACTTACCTCAACCAACTCGCCGCACAGGCCACTAACGCTACTCAGCCTTCGCGAAGAAAGCGATCGAGATCGACGGGCTCGCCCGGGCGATAGCACAGCTGCCGGCGCAGATCCTCGAACAGCGGGTCGTAGATGCCGTGCAGGCCGAAGAGGCTATCGGCATCCACCGGCACACCGTGGCGCCGCAGGCACTGACGGACGCGCTGCAGGAAGTTGCAGGCAACGTCGCGGTGCATTCGAAACTGCTCGTCCACCTGCAGCGCCCCAGCCTCGAAGCGCAGATGAAAACACGCCCACTGCGGCGCCTCCGGCGTGCCCTCGACACGGTAGTCGAGCTGCAGGTGATACCCCGGCTTTCCGGAAGCGGAAAGGCTGTGGTACTCCAATTGGCCCGGTCTGAACACGCGACTCCCCCCTCTGCAAATGGCGCAGCTGCCCGCCCGGCTGCCGGGCGCCTTTGCAACGCTATGCAGGCGATCATCCCACTGCCGCGTCAGCCCGCTCTTGAGCGAAGTCATTACTCGTGCTCGGCCGCCTCCCGCCAAACAGGAAGCCGTGCACGCTCGCATCGTCGCGCGCGTGCCAGCCGCACACGGTGGCAATTCTGAAGGCATGAAAAAGGGCACCAGCGGCGCCCTTTCGTGCATCTTCTGCTCTTCGTCAGTTGCCGCGACGCAGCGCCTGCGGCGAGAAATCACGCGGGCCGAGGTTGACGTTGAAGTCGTACATCGGCTCGTTGTTGTCCAGGCCATCGACGAAGTAGTTGCCGTCCTTGAGGTGGTAGAGCGTTTCCAGCGTGCTGTTGAACATCGGCACGTCGTAATAGCTGATCGGATGGCTTTCCTGCAGACCGATCAGCTCGCCCTTCTCGTCGTACAGGTCGACGGCAAGAATCGCCCAGCTGTCCTCGTCGATATAGAAGCGACGCTTGTCGTAGAGGTGGCTGAAGCCCTTGCGCAAGGTCGCCTCGACCACCCACACGCGATGCAGCTCGTAGCGCAGCAATTCCGGGTTCAGGGTGCGTGGCTGGACGATGCTGTCGTACGGAAGGCCCTTCTGATGCACGGCATAACTGTTGTAGGGCATCAGCATTTCGCGCTTGCCGAGCAGTTCCCACTCGTAGCGATCCGGCGCGCCATTGAACGAGTCGACCACATCGGCCGTGGCCAGGCCGCTGGTGTCGGGCTGCAAGGAATCATAGGCCAGCGACGGCAGACGGCGTACGCGGCGATCGTCCGGGCTGTAGCGCCACGCCTTGCGAGTGGTCAGCACCTGGTCGAGCGGGTCCTGCACCACCAGCGCCGTACCGGACAGTTTGGCCGGGGCGGTGACGCGATACTTGTAGTACAGCACGGTGTTGTCTAGGTCCGCGTGAGTCATGCCTTCGCGGTTATAGACGTAATAGACGTGCCGATCGCGCTTGATGTAGTTGGCCCGGCCACCGATCACCACCGCCTGGTTGTTGATCATGTGGCTCTGGTCACCCTTGTAATGCAGGATGTGGTTCCAGATCACCTCGATGCCGCTCTGCGGGATCGGGAAGGGAATGCCCGCGGCTGCGCCCTGAATACCGTTGCCGTTGGCGATCAGCTCGGCGCTGACGGCGTTGTAGCGGGTGGCGTCATAGATCCGCTGCGGCACCGAGGCACTGCGGCGAGTCGGGAATACGCGCAGGTGGTAGTCGGGGTAACGCTCCAGCAGCGCCTTCATACCGTCGGAAAGCTGGCCGCTGTACTCGTTGATATTGGTGCGATCGACGCGATAAAGCACTGAATCGCTCGCATAAGGGTCGGGATGGTGCATCCCGGGCTCGTAACCGGCGGGTGCTGCGACCCCACCGGTCCAGGGCGGGATCGTCCCGGCGGGATTGCCGCCGCGCTCCGCACCCAGCGGAGTGAGGTCCTGTCCCAACCGCGCGGCCTGGGTGCTGTCTACCTTCGCCTGTGCCGGTAACACGGCACAGGCCGCCAACAACAGAATTCCGATCTTTCCGTACATCGTCTACTCCCCCAATTTGCGCACGATGCTGGGCACCGCGTGGCGAGCCCGGCTATCGGCATTGCATTGTTATATGGTGTGGGCAGGCATGCCGTCCTGGCAGGCACTCTTCCCTGGCCGCTGCTGCGGCTCTCGATCTGGATGTGACAAGCCACCTGACCGCCCGGCGCCACTGACAGGGCAACCGGATCGCGGGTGTTTCGCTCGCGCTGACCGCATTCAGTCGACGCGCTGGAATTTCAGGTCCCAGACACCGTGACCAAGCCGTTCACCACGGCGCTCGAACTTGGTTATCGGTCGCTCCGCAGGCCGTGGCACGCAATGTCCACCCTCGGCCAGATTGCGGAAGCCCGGGGCGACATTCATCACCTCGAGCATGTATTCGGCATAGGGCTCCCAGTCGGTGGCCATATGCAGTACGCCGCCGATCTTCAGCTTGCTGCGCACCAGCTCGGCGAAAGCAGGCTGCACGATACGTCGCTTGTGATGACGGCTCTTGTGCCAGGGGTCCGGAAAGAACAGCAACACGCGGTCCAGACTGGCATCGGCGACGCAATCGCGCAGCACCTCCAAGGCGTCGCAACTGTAGACCCTGACGTTGTTCAATTTCTGTGACACAAGTCCGCTCAGCAACGCGCCGACGCCAGGTTTATGTACTTCCACGCCGATGAAGTCCTGATCCGGCGCCGCGGCGGCCATTTCCAACGTGGAATGACCCATGCCGAAACCGATCTCGAAGGTGCGCGGCGCGCTGCGGCCGAACACCTCGTCGAAGTCGCGCAAGCCGTCCTCGAGGGCCAGGCCGAACTTCGGCCAGCCTTGCTCCAGCCCACGCTGCTGGCCTTCGGTCATGCGCCCGGCACGCATCACGAAACTCTTGATGGTGCGGCGGTGCTCGGTTTGCTGCGCTTCGGCCGCGGGGTTCTGCTCTGTCATGGTCTACCTGCGAGAAATAAAAAAGCCGGCCCCGACGCAAGGTCGGGGCCGGCCACGAATCGGTTCAGCGAATCAGCCCGTCCAGCGGCGACGAGGCGCTGGCGTAGAGCTTCTTCGGCATGCGCCCGGCAAGATAGGCCAGGCGGCCGGCCTCGATGGCGTACTTCATGGCCTCGGCCATCAACACGGGATTCTGCGCATGGGCGATGGCGCTGTTCATCAGCACCGCCTCACAGCCCAGCTCCATGGCGATAGTGGCGTCCGAGGCGGTTCCGACACCGGCATCCACCAGCACGGGCACAGTGGCTTCCTCGAGGATGATGCGCAGGTTGTACGGGTTGCAGATGCCCAGACCGGTGCCGATCAGGCCGGCCAGCGGCATCACCGCGATACAGCCCATCTCGGCCAGCTGACGGGCGATGATCGGGTCGTCGCTGGTGTAGACCATCACGTCGAAGCCGTCCTTGATCAGCACGTCGGCAGCCTTGAGGGTCTCGATGACGTTGGGGAACAGGGTCTTCTGGTCGGCCAGCACTTCCAGCTTGACCAGCTTGTGGCCATCGAGCAGCTCGCGCGCCAGGCGGCAGGTACGCACCGCATCCTCAGCGGTGAAGCAGCCGGCGGTGTTCGGCAGGATGGTGTAGCGCTCGGGACTGATCACGTCGAGCAGGTTCGGCTCGCCGGGGTTCTGGCCGATGTTGGTGCGGCGCACCGCGACGGTGACGATCTCGGCACCCGAGGCCTCGATGGCCGCACGCGTTTCCTCGAGATCCTTGTACTTGCCGGTGCCGACCAGCAGGCGCGATTGATAGGTGCGACCGGCCAGGGTGAAGGGCTTGTCGTTCGGAACTGGGCGCATGGGAATTCCTCGTTCGGACGTGTTGCAGCGGACTGGGCGCCGCAGAGCGGCGTGATTCGGATGAGCGCGAGCGGCTAACCGCCACCGATGGCGTGCACTACCTCGACGTGATCGCCTTCGCGGAGTTCGGTAGTCGCGTGCGCGCTGCGCGGCACGATATCGCGGTTGAGCTCAACGGCCAGACGGCGTCCGGTCAGGTCCAGACGCACCAGCAGGTCGGCCACCGACTCGCCGGCTGGCAGCTCATAGGGTTCGCCATTCAACTGAATCTGCATGCTGTTCGCCGCCATTGCGAAAAGGGGACGGCATTCTAGCCCGAATCACCCACGCCACCAACGCGAAGCCCGCGGCCGTTCGTCTCGCTCAGCCGCGTAGGCGCCAGCCGGCCAGTGCCAGGCAGAGCCAGCCCACGAGAAAGGAAGTCCCTCCTAGCGGCGTGATAATGCCCAGTTTGCCAATTCCGCTGAGGGTAAGCAGGTAAAGACTGCCGGAAAACAGCAGGATACCGACGACGAACAGAGCGCCTGCCGCAGTCAGCAGGCGGCTGGGTCGATGCAGCGAAAGCAGCGCGACGCCAAGCAGCGCCAGCGCATGAAGCATCTGATACTGCACGCCGGTCTGAAACACCGCGAGATAGGCAGTGCTCAACTGGCTCTTGAGGGCATGGGAAGCGAAGGCGCCAAGCGCAACGCCGGTAAAGCCGAACAATGCGGCAAGGACGATATAAGCACGAATCATTGCCATTTCCGGTCGATGGCCTGAGCGGCCGCTATAATGCCCGCTCTTTTCGCCCACGACCAAGTGCCATGTTGCGAAACCTCCTGCTGCGCCTTTCCAAACTGCTGCTCTGGCTGATCGGCCTCTCGGTGCTGCTGGTACTGTTGTTTCGCTGGGTGCCACCACCGTTCACCGCTTTGATGATCGAGCGCAAGATCGAGTCCTGGCGCACAGGCGAAACTATCAACCTGACCCGTGATTGGCGGCCTTGGCGCGAGCTGCCGGACGATCTGAAAATGGCGGTGATCGCCGCCGAAGATCAGAAGTTCGCCGACCACTGGGGCTTCGACATCGCTGCAATCCGCGCCGCCCTCAGCCACAATGAGCGCGGCGGTTCACTGCGCGGTGCCAGCACATTGAGTCAGCAGGTGGCGAAGAACCTTTTTCTCTGGTCCGGCCGCAGCTGGCCGCGCAAGGGCCTGGAAGCCTGGTTCACCGCGCTGATCGAACTGCTGTGGCCCAAGCAGCGCATCCTCGAGGTCTATCTCAATAGCGTCGAGTGGGCCGATGGCATCTTCGGTGCGCAAGCGGCGGCTCAGCATCACTTCGGCACCGCTGCACCGTACCTGTCGACCCGCCAGGCCAGCCTCCTCGCCGCGGTGCTGCCCAACCCACGAGAGTGGAGCGCTGGCAGGCCGAGCAGCCATGTGAACAATCGCGCCGCCTGGATTCGGCAGCAGATGCGCCAGCTGGGTGGCAGCCACTACCTGCAGCGGATCAAACCGGACCACCCGGAATGGTGGCCGGGCTGGCTCTGAGCCAGCATTACAGAACAGCCGGCGCAGCAGGATGCAGCACCTCCGGTGCGAGATGACGTACCTCCCGCTCAGCCAGTGCGATGGGGTTTGACTATGCAGTATCTGGATCGAGCCTGAGAGCAACCATGAACACCTACCTCGTCCGGCTGAGTCTGGGCTACTTCTGCCTGGCCATGCTGTGGATTCTCCTGGGCGACACGCTGGTCGGCTACCTGGCCACAGGCGATAGCCAGACCTGGCAAACGGGCAAGGGCGCCCTGTTCGTGGGATTCACCACCGCGCTGATATTCCTGCTCGGCCGCCAGCACTTTCGCCGCTTCGACGAACAGCAGCGCGCCCAACACCTCCAGGAAAGCAGCCTGAAGCAGGCCGCCGCAGTCTTTGACAGCACCCAGGAAGGCGTCCTGGTCACCGATCCGAGCCAGCACATCGTGCACGTCAATCCGGCCTTCAGCCGCATCACCGGCTACAGCACCGAAGAGGTTCTCGGGCAGACGCCCAAGCTGTTCGCCTCCGGCAAGCACGACGCAGCCTTCTACAGCCAGATGTGGCTGGCGCTGAAAGAGCATGGCGAATGGAGCGGCGAAATCTGGAATCGCCGCAAGAACGGCGAGGTGTATCCGCAATGGCAGAACCTGCGCTGCATCCACGACAACCAGGGTCAGCTCAGCCATTACGTGGCGGTGTTTTCCGATCTCTCGGCACTGAAGCGCTCACGCGAAGAGCTCGACCAGCTCGCCCATTACGATCCGCTGCTCAAGCTGCCGAATCGGCTGCTGTTCACCGAGCGTGCCAAGCAGAATCTCGAACGCGCCAGGGCGAACAGACGCAGCGGTGCGTTACTGCTGATCGACCTCGATCACTTCAAGGACATCAACGAAAGCCTTGGCCACAGCCTGGGCGACGCGCTGCTGCAGGCGGTCAGCATGCGGCTGGGCGAACACCTGGAAGAAGGCATGACCCTAGGCCGACTCGGCGGCGACGAGTTCGCCCTGCTTTGTGAAGGCTACGGCGCAGAGAAGGCCACCTCGCTGGCGTTGCGTATTCTCGACCGACTGAACGAGCCCTTTCATATCGCGGATCAGGAGCTGTTCAGCAGCGCCAGCATCGGCATCGTGTTGTATCCCTATCCGACCGACGTGCAGAACGTCGAGCATCTGATGCGCAACGCCGACTCGGCACTGTTCAAGGCCAAGAGCAGCGGCCGCTCAACCTACGCATTCTATTCCGAAGAACTGACCAGCCAGGCCCGTCAGCGCGTCGAACTGGTCACGACGCTGCGCCAGGCCCTCGAGCAAGAACAGTTGCGCCTGCACTTTCAGCCGATCTACGACCTGCGCGAGGGTACGATCACCGGTTTCGAAGCACTGGTACGCTGGCTGCACCCGGAGAAAGGCCTGATCGCGCCGGGCATCTTCATTCCCATAGCCGAGGAAACCGGGCTGATCAGCGCCATCGATCACTGGGTGCTGGAGCAGGCCTGCAACCAGGCCCGCGAGTGGCTGGGGCAGGGCCGTCTGCTTGGCTTCATCGCGGTGAACATTTCCAGTCGCCTGTTCGGCAACGGCGAGCTCGACCTGCAGGTCGCCACCATTCTTGCCCGCAGCGGGCTGGAGGCGCGTCATCTGGAACTGGAGATCACCGAAAGCGCGGTGATGCATGACCCGGACGCCGCCCTGGAGTTGCTGCAGCGCCTGCGGGCGCTCGGCGTTCAGCTGGCAATCGACGATTTCGGCACCGGCTACTCGTCGCTGCAACGACTCAAGCGCATGAACGTGCACAAGCTGAAAATCGACCAGGGCTTCGTCCGCGGCCTGCCGGACGACCGCGAGGACGCCGCCATCACCCGCTCGGTCATCGGTCTGGCACACAACCTGGGCCTCAAAGTCGTGGCTGAAGGCATCGAGACTGCAGACCAGGCGGCGTTTCTGCTGGCGCAGAACTGCGACTATGGCCAAGGCTACGGATTTGCACGACCGCAACCGGCCAGCGATATCGATTGGCGCCCTACCGACCTCCACTACGGGCAGGGTTGCCGCTCGTCAGGCGTATGATTACCCATGCATATCAATAGGCCATCACGGCAGGTAAGCTGACACATCGGTCAATCACGGACCAACATGGAAGCCAGGGTGATGGACTTTTTCGGCCGCTCCCTGATCCGCACAGCCGAGCGTCCAATCGGTCAACTACCGCGTACCGCAGCGAAGACGATGAGCGAGCCAGCGATAGACCATAATCAGCCTCACGGCGTACGACAGCTATTCAGCCGAAAGAACAGCATCGCCTGGGCGATGCTGGTGTTCACCCTGCTGGTGCAACTGGTGGTCTGGCAAAGCCTGCGCACCAACGAGGATCGCGCGGCCCAGCAGCAGTTTCAGCTGCTTGGCGAGAAGGTCACCGAAGCGATCCGCAAGCGACTGCGTGATCACGAACAGATTCTTCTCGGCGGCGCAGGTCTGTTCGATGCGGCGAAGAACGTCAGCCGCGAGCAGTGGCGCACGTACGTCAACCGCTTGCTGCTACCTGACCGTTATCCCGGCATCCAGGGCGTAGGTTTCAGCCAGGCGATCCCGCATGCCGAGCATGATGCTTATGTCACCAGCATCCGCGCCCAAGGCTTCCCAGAATTCGACATCCATCCACCGGGGGAGCGCGAGCTCTACACCTCGATCACTTTCCTGGAGCCGTTCCTGGGCCGCAATCTGGCCGCCTTCGGATATGACATGTATTCCGAACCCATTCGTCGACAGGCGATGCTACGGGCGGCCCGGCTCGGCGAAAGCAGCATGACCGGGAAAGTGACGCTAGTGCAGGAAACCCACGGCAAGGTACAGGCCGGCGTATTGCTCTATGTCCCCGTGTACCGGCATGGGATGCCCATGGTCACTCCAGAGCAGCGCATGCAGGCGCTGCTCGGCTTCGTCTACAGCCCTTATCGCGTCGATGATCTAATGCGAGGCATCCTGCTTGCGGCCGATCTGCCGCTGGCGCTGCACATCTACTCCAGCGCCGGTGAAGAAACCGAGCATCTGATCTACGCCTCGAGCGAAGCCCCCGGGCCGGGCAGTGAGCGTTTCAGCCAGCTACAGAAGCTGGACCTGTACGGTCAGACCTGGACGCTGCGCATGGATAGTCGACCCGAGTTCGACAATCGGTTCCACTCCAATGAGGCGCTGGTATTCGGCCTGGGACTTGGCCTGAGCCTACTGGTGTTTCTACTCACTTCATCGCTGGCACTGCGCCATAGCCGCGCTCAGGCGCTGGCGAACGAGATGACCCGGCACATTCGCCAGAGCAGGCACGATCTGCGCTTGAGCGAGGAGCGTCTGTCGCTGGCACTGAAAGGCAGCAACGACGGTCTGTGGGATCTCGACCTGGAAGCCGGCAGCATGTTCGCCTCGCCTCGCGCCTGGGAAATGCTCGGTTATCGCCCCAACGAGCTGACCTGCGACCTCAAGCTGTGGGAGCGCGTGACGGTTGCCGAAGACCTCGCGCAGCAGAAAGCGCGCCTGGCGCAAGCCATGCTCTCCAATGTCGATCACTTCACCACCGAGTTACGCCTGCAACACAAGCATGGTCATGTCGTCCCAGTGCTTCTACGCGGCTACATACAGCGTGACCCGCAAGGCATGGCCCAGCGCATCAGCGGCACGCTGATGGATCTGACCGAACGCAAACGCGTCGAGCAGATGAAGAACGACTTCGTTTCAACCGTCAGCCACGAACTGCGCACGCCACTGACATCCATCAGCGGTGCGCTTGGGCTGATCGTCGGCGGCGCGCTCGGATCCGCGCCTCCAACCATGCAGCAGATGCTCGAGATCGCCTACCGCAACAGCCTACGCCTAGGGCATCTGATCAACGACCTGCTGGACATGGAAAAGATGGCCGCCGGCAAGATGTCGTTCGAACTGCGCGAACATTCGCTTGGCGACCTGCTCGAGGAGTCGCTGGCGAGCAACCAGGCGCTCTGCGAGCAGCATGGCGTGCACTGTACGCTCGAGCATCCGAACGATGTGCTGGTCTGGGTGGACGGCCTGCGCCTGCAGCAGGTGCTGGGCAACTTCCTCTCCAACGCCGTCAAGTTCACCCCCGAGGGCGGGCAGATTCGGCTGCACAGCTCGCTGCGCGGAGCCAAGGTCCGCATCAGCGTCACCGACCAGGGCCCCGGCATTCCCGAGGCGTTTCGCTCCCGCGTGTTCGAGAAGTTCGCCCAGGCCGACGCCTCGGACAGCCGGCAGAAGTCCGGCACCGGGCTCGGACTGGCGATCACCAAAGAGCTGATCGAACGCATGGGCGGTACGGTCGGCTTCGATTGCGCGCCGGATCAGGGCACCACATTCTGGTGTGAGCTGCCGATCCAGACCCCACCCGCCGAATCGGACAGCCGCGACGGCCAACCGCGAATCCTGGTCGTTGAAGACGAGCCTGACACTGGCCGTCTGCTGCATATGATGCTGCGCGAAGGCGGCTACGGCGTGGAGCGCGTGCAAAGCCTGCATCAGGCCCGTGAAAAGCTCGCCACCGGCCAGTACGAAGCCATGACACTGGATCTACACCTGCCCGACGGCAGCGGCATGCAGCTGATCGACGAATTGCGCGATCAACCGGCGATGCAGGATCTGCCCATCGTCGTCATCTCCGCCGCGCACCAGTTCGAGCAGGACCAGTTTCCCGCAGGGATCGTCTGGCTGCACAAACCGATCACCAATACGCAGCTGCTGGTCGCGGTCGAGCAGGCGCGAGAGAACATCCGCCAGGCCGGAAGCAGGCCGCGGTAGACGGGCAGCATCCGCGGGAAAGGCAGGCAAAAAAAATCGCGGGAGCCAATGGCATCCCGCGATTCGTTTTCAGCTGACGTGCATCAGGCCTGAATCGAGCCCTTGAGCTTGTTCATCGCATTCTTTTCCAGCTGACGAATGCGCTCGGCCGACACGTTGTACTTGGCCGCCAGGTCATGCAGGGTCGCCTTGTCCTCGTTCAGCCAGCGCTGCTGGAGGATGTCCCGGCTGCGCTCGTCGAGCCCCTCGAGCGCCGCATGCAGGCTGGAGGTGGAGCTGTCGCTCCAATCGGCATCTTCCAGCTGGCGGGCCGGATCGTAGCGATGATCTTCCAGGTAGTGCGCCGGCGACTGGTAGGCGCTGTCGTCGTCGGCATCGGCCGCCGGGTCGAAGGCCATGTCATGGCCGGTCAGGCGACTTTCCATCTCACGCACTTCGTGCGGCTCGACGCCCAGACTGTCGGCCACGGCGGTGACTTCATCGTTGTTCAACCAGGCCAGACGCTTTTTCTGGCTGCGCAGGTTGAAGAACAGCTTGCGCTGCGCCTTGGTGGTCGCGACCTTGACGATGCGCCAATTGCGCAGGATGAACTCGTGAATTTCGGCGCGAATCCAGTGTACGGCGAAGGACACCAGCCGCACGCCCATCTCGGGGTTGAAACGCTTGACCGCCTTCATCAGGCCGACGTTACCTTCCTGGATCAGGTCGGCCTGAGCCAGACCGTAGCCGGAATAGCTGCGGGCGATGTGAACGACGAAACGCAGGTGCGCCAGCACCATCTGCCGGGCCGCTTCGAGATCCTGATGATAGAAGAGGCGCCCGGCCAGCTCGCGCTCCTGCTCGACGGTGAGCAGCGGGAGGCTGTTCACGGTCTGCACGTAGGCCTCGAGATTCGCTCCCGGGACTAGCGCTTGAACAGGTTGCAGAGTAGTTGTCATGCAGTACCTCCAATGACGAAGCTGCAGCAGTTTAGCATTGCCGGATGAGACTGCAAGCCTGTGGAAAAGTTCCCTGACACAACTATCAAGTCATTGTTTTTAAATGGAATTTTATCTCGGAGCGAGCTCGCTCAGATGCCTTGCGACCGCCAGCCAGGCACCGATGTAGCCGAGCAGCACCGCACCGATCACCAGCGATAACGCATCGCCGGCCGGAACGCCCCCCAGGCCGAAATCACTGCCGTAGAGGCCGGCCAGATTCACCACGGCCTCGTTCAGCCAGCCCAATCCGTAGACCAGCAGCAGCCAGGCAATCAGGCCGGCGCCCAGGCCGTAGATGGCGCCCATGTAGAGAAATGGCCGGCGCACGTAACCATCGGTGCCGCCCACCAGCTTGACCACCTCGATCTCGGTGCGGCGGTTCTCGATGTGCAGGCGAATGGTGTTGCCGATCACCAGCAGCAACGTCGCCACCAGCAGCAGGGTCAGGCCAAAGACGAAGCGGTCGCCGAGCTTGAGGATGGCGGTCAGCCGCTCGACCCAGAGCAGATCCAGCTGCGCCAGCTGCACGCCCGGCAACTCGGCCAGCTGCTGACGCAGCGCTTCGAGCTTGTCCTTGTCCACCTCTTCGGGTGTCACGATGATCACGCCGGGCAGCGGATTCTCCGGCAACTCCTTGAGTGCTTCGCCAAGCCCGGACAGTTGCTGGAACTCATCCAGCGCCTGCTCGCGGCCGACCCAGTCCGCCGCTGCCACGTCGGGCATGGTGGCAACCTCGTCACGCAGGCGCTCGCCAGCGTCGCTATCTACCTCAAGCTGCATGAACAGCGAGATCTGCGCGGCGCGCTGCCAGGAGCCACCGAGCCGCTCGACATTATCCAGCAGCAGCGCCAGGCCCATGGGCAGGCTCAACGCCACAGCCATCACCAGGCAGGTGAAGAAGCTGCCGATCGGCTGCTTGATCAGACGCCCGACGCTGTCCACCAGGCTGGCGCGGTGACTTTCCAGCCAGGCGTGGAACAGCGTCTTGAAGTCCGGCTCGTCGCCGCGCGGCTGCTCCGGCTTCTTCACCGAACCACCGACGCGCTCGGCCGTGCTCGGATTGGTCTTGGGATTGCGTTCGCTGCTCATCGGCTGGCCTCCCCGTCGCCGATCAGGCGACCACGTTGCAGGGTCAGCATGCGATGACGCATCCGCGCGATCAGCGCCAAATCGTGGCTGGCGATCAGCACGGTGGTGCCCAGGCGATTGATGTCTTCGAACAAGCCCATGATCTCCGCAGCGAGTCGTGGGTCGAGGTTACCGGTAGGTTCATCGGCGAGCAGCAGGGCCGGCCGATGCACCACGGCGCGGGCGATGCCGACGCGCTGCTGCTGACCGGTGGACAGGTCCGCCGGATACTGCAGCGCCTTGTCCTTGAGGCTGACGCGCTCCAGCGCGGTCATTACCCGCTGGCCGATCTCGCGCTTGTTCAGCCCGAGAATCTGCAACGGCAGGGCGACGTTGTCGAACACCGTGCGATCGAACAGCAGCTGGTGATTCTGGAACACCACCCCGATCTGTCGGCGCAGGAAGGGAATCTGCGCGTTGGTGATGCGCGACAGGTCCTGTCCGGCCAGCAACAGCTTGCCGCTGGTGGGGCGCTCCATGGCCAGCAACAGGCGCAGCAGCGTGCTCTTGCCGGCGCCGGAATGGCCGGTGACGAAGAGGAACTCGCCACGGCGCACCTGAAAGGAAAGCTCATGCAACCCGATGTGGCCGTTGGGATAGCGTTTGCCGACCTGTTCGAAACGAATCATGCGCCGTCCCGCTGGGCAAAAAGCGCCTTGACGAAGGCATCGGCCTCGAACGTGCGCAGATCGTCGATGCCTTCGCCGACACCGATATAGCGGATCGGCGTGCCGAACTGCTTGGCCAGGGCGAAGATCACGCCACCCTTGGCGGTGCCGTCGAGCTTGGTCAGCACCAGCCCGGTCAGCTCGACCGCCTGGTTGAACTGCTTGGTCTGGTTGATGGCGTTCTGGCCGGTGCCGGCGTCGAGTACCAGCAGGACTTCGTGGGGAGCCGACTCGTCGAGCTTGCCCATGACCCGACGGACTTTCTTCAGTTCCTCCATCAGGTTGTCCTTGGTATGCAGACGGCCCGCGGTGTCAGCGATCAGCACGTCGATGCCGCGCGCCTTGGCCGCCTGCACCGCATCGAAGATCACCGAGGCGGAATCGGCACCGGTGTGCTGGGCGATCACCGGAATGCTGTTGCGCTCGCCCCACACCTGCAACTGCTCCACCGCCGCGGCGCGGAAGGTGTCGCCGGCCGCGAGCATGACCTTCTTGCCTTCGAGCTGCAGCTTCTTGGCCAGCTTGCCGATGGTGGTGGTCTTGCCGACACCGTTCACGCCGACCACGAGGATCACATACGGGCACTTGCCACTGTCGACCACGAGCGGCTGCTCGACTGGCTTGAGCAGCCCAGAGAGTTCTTCCTGCAGCGCGGTGTAGAGCGCGCCGCTGTCGGCCAGCTCCTTGCGCGACACGCGGCGGGTGAGGTTCTGCATGATCGCCGTGGTCGCCTCGACACCGACGTCGGCGGTGAGCAGACGGGTTTCCAGTTCGTCGAGCAGGTCATCGTCGATGGCTTTCTTGCCGAGGAACAGGCTGGCCATGCCTTCGCCGATGCTCGAGCTGGTCTTGGACAGCCCTTGCTTGAGGCGGGCGAAGAAGCCGAGTTTGGCCGGAGCTTCGGCGGGCACTGCCGCGGCGACCGGCACCGGCACGATTTCTGGCTCTGGCTCTGGCTCTGGCTCTGGCTCTGGCTCTGGCTCTGGCTCTGGCTCTGGGAGTATTTCGGCTTCGACGGGCGGTTCGGGCAATAACTCGGCGGTGGTGATTGCCGGTTGCTCGCTCTCGGCCTCAGGCTGCTCGGCGTGCGCCAGGCGGTCTTCCTGCGCTTCGGCAGCAGGTTGCTCGGCCGCCGGCTGCTGCGGTTTCTTGCGCAGCCAGCCGAACAGGCCTTTCTTTTCGCCGGGCTCGGCCGGTGTCTTCTTGTCGTCGTTGGAACCAAACATGGAGAAGGTATTCTCAAGGATGCGATACGCCGGCAGCCACGCTGCCGGCCAAACGGGCTCTATCCTAGCACCTCGCAAAGCGGGTGCGCTAAGCACGGGTTCCGGCATCAGGGCCGGTCTGGCTGCGGATACCCCGGCTTTGCCTGACCCGCGCAGGCCATTACCATGGCTGCCGTGTCGCCGCCCTGCCATCTGCCGTGGCGGGCACCAACCTGGACGAGTCCCGACTATGCCTCTGATGTTACGCCGCGCCGCCGCCCTGCTGCTCGGAGCCTTCTATCTGCCCCTGCTGGCAGCAGCAGACAGCCAGCCCACCCACGAGTTCTTCCTCGACAACGGCCTGAAGGTGATCGTGCGCGAGGATCATCGTGCGCCGGTGGTGGTATCCCAGCTCTGGTACAAGGTTGGTTCCAGCTACGAGACGGCTGGCCAGACCGGCCTCTCCCACGCGCTCGAACACATGATGTTCAAGGGCAGCCGCAAGCTCGATGCCGGCGAAGCCTCGCGCATCCTGCGTGAGCTGGGCGCCGAGGAAAACGCCTTCACCAGCGACGACTACACCGCCTATTACCAGGTCCTGGCGCGTGACCGCCTGGCCGTCGCGTTCGAGCTCGAAGCCGATCGCCTGGCCAGCCTCAAGCTGCCGCCAGACGAGTTCGCCCGCGAGATCGAGGTGATCAAGGAAGAACGCCGCCTGCGCACCGACGACAAGCCCAGCTCGCTGGCCTACGAGCGCTTCAAGACCATCGCCTATCCCGCCAGCGGCTACCGCAACCCGACCATCGGCTGGATGGCCGACCTCAACCGCATGCAGGCCGACGAGCTGCGCGCCTGGTACGAGCAGTGGTACGCACCGAACAACGCCACCCTGGTGGTGGTCGGCGACGTGACCGCCGATGAGGTCCGCGGACTGGCCGAGCGCTTCTTCGGCGCCATCGAGAAACGCGAAGTGCCGGCAGCCAAGCGGCCACTGGAACTGGCCGAACCGGGCGAGCGACGCCTCCAGCTGCACGTGAAGACGCAGCTGCCGACGCTGCTCATGGCCTTCAATGCGCCGAGCCTGGCGACCGAGGAGAACGCTCGCCAGGTGCATGCCCTGCGGTTGATCTCCGCCCTGCTCGACGGCGGCTACAGCGCGCGCCTGCCGGAGCGCCTGGAGCGCGGTGAGGAACTGGTGACCAGCGCCTCGGCCTGGTACGACGCCTATGCCCGTGGCGACAGCCTGTTCGTCTTGAGCGCCGCGCCGAACATGCAGAAGGGCCGCACGCTGGAAGAAGTCGAAGCCGGCCTGTGGCAGGAGCTCGATGCGCTCAAGCAGACGCCCCCCTCTGCGGACGAACTCGAGCGCGTGCGTGCCCAGGTCATCGCCGGCCTGGTCTACGAGCGCGACTCCATCACCCAGCAGGCCACCACCATCGGCAAGCTGGAAACCGTCGGCCTGTCCTGGCGCCTGATGGACGAGGAGCTGAGCGCGCTGGAAGCGGTCACGCCCGAGGACATCCAGCAGGCCGCCCGCACCTACTTCACCCGCTCCCGCCTGAGCGTCGCCCATGTTCTGCCCGAGGAAGCCCGTGATGAGTGAATCCAAAGCCCTGCGCCGTGGCCTGTTCGGCCTGCTGCTGGCGGCCGGCCTCGGCCTCGCGGGCTGCGATGACGGTTCCAGCGCCCTGCCGCAGCCCGGCCAGCCGGTCGAGCAGGACGTGGCCCGCGAAGCCAGCCAGCCCGCCGTGACGACCGAGAACGAGAAACCCCGCCTGGAGTCGCTCGCCGAGCTGGGCGATCAACCACTGGCCCGGCGCAAACTGGACATCCAGAGCTGGCAGACCGCCGAAGGCGCCAAGGTACTGTTCGTCGAAGCCCGTGAGCTGCCGATGTTCGACCTGCGCCTGACCTTCTCCGCCGGCAGCAGCCAGGACGGCGACGTACCCGGCCTGGCACTGCTGACCAACGCCATGCTCAACGAGGGCGTGGCGGGCAAGGACGTCGGCGCCATCGCCCGTGGCTTCGAAGGCCTCGGTGCGGACTTCGGCAACGGTTCCTACCGCGACATGGCCGTGGCCAGCCTGCGCAGCCTCAGTGCGCCGGACAAGCGCGAGCCGGCCCTGGCGCTGTTCAATCAGGTCATCGGCCAGCCGAGCTTCCCTGAGGACTCGCTGCAACGGATCAAGAACCAGCTGCTGGCCGGCTTCGAATTCCAGAAGCAGAACCCCGGCAAGCTGGCCAGCCTGGAGCTGTTCCAGCAGCTGTATGGCGATCACCCCTACGCCCACCCCAGCGAAGGTACCCCCCAGTCGGTACCGGCGATCAGCGTCGAGCAGCTGCGCGACTTCCACGCCCGCGCCTATGCGGCAGGCAATGCGGTGATCGCACTGGTCGGCGATCTCTCCCGCGAAGAGGCCGAAGCCCTGGCCGCCGACGTCTCCGTCGCCCTGCCGCAAGGCCCGGCGCTGCCAACGACGCCGACGCCCGAGGCTCCGGTCGCCGGCAAGCACCATATCGACTTCCCCTCCAACCAGAGCCATCTGATGCTGGCCCAACTCGGCATCCCGCGTGGCCATCCGGACTATGCGGCGCTCTATCTGGGCAACCAGATCCTCGGCGGTGGCGGCTTCGGCACGCGACTGATGGAAGAGGTGCGCGAAAAGCGCGGCCTGACCTACGGCATCTATTCCGGCTTCAGCCCAATGCGCGCCGAAGGACCGTTCATGATCAGCATGCAGACCCGCGCCGAACTCACCGACGGCGCGCTGGAACTGGTGCAGCAGCTGGTCCGCGACTACCTCGCCGAGGGTCCGACCGAGGCCGAGCTGGAGCGCAGCAAGCGCGAGATCGCCGGCAGCTTCCCGCTGTCTACCGCAAGCAATGCCGACATCGTCGGTCAGCTGGGTAGCATCGGCTTCTACGACCTGCCGCTGACCTACCTGGAGGATTTCATGGGCGAGGTGCAGGCACTGACAGTCGAACAGGTCAAAGCCGCGATGAACAAGCATCTGCAGGACGATGCCTTCGTCATCGTCACCGCCGGCCCCAGCGTCGAGCAGCAACCGCTGCCGCCGCCCACCGATAAACCAGTCGAACAGCCCAGCGGCGTTCCGGAGCACTGATGGCCAACCCACCCATTCGCCCCAGCGCCCACGGCGGCCAGGGCCAGTTGCGCATCATCGGCGGCGAATGGCGCTCGCGCCGCTTCAGCTTCCCCGATGCCGAAGGCCTGCGCCCCACGCCGGACCGGGTGCGCGAAACCCTGTTCAACTGGCTGGCACCCTACCTGTCCGGCGCGCGGGTGCTCGACCCATTCACCGGCAGTGGCGCGATCTATCTCGAAGCGCTGTCGCGGGGCGCCAGCATGGCCCTGGCGCTGGACGTGAACGCCAACGCCATCGCCAGCCTGCGCAAGCACCTGGACACGCTCAACTGCGGCCACGGCCAACTGCTGCAGAGCGATGCCCTGCGCTATCTGGACACCCAGACGCCGACCGCCTTCGACCTGGTATTCCTCGACCCGCCGTTCAACAAGAACCTGTTGCAACCAGCCTGCGAGCTGCTGGAGAACAAGGGTTGGCTGGCCGAACACGCCTGGGTCTACACCGAAAGCGAGGCACTGCCGTCCAGCCTCGGCCTGCCGGGGAACTGGCGACTGCATCGGGAGAAGCAGGCCGGCAAGGTGCACTACGCGCTCTGGGAGCGCCACGCACCCGCCGCTTGAAGCCGTCGACGTCAGTAGAAGTCAACGGTCTGACCGTGGCGATCGAAGGCCAGGAAGCGGCCGACGTTGCCGGTCTCGATGGCGCTGACCATCATCTTCAGTGGCTGCTCGGCCTCGTCGGCGTTCGGCGTGATGCCGGCCTGGCCGGGCAGCGCCGCGGCGAACAGCAGATCCCAGGCCACGCCGGTGCGCTCGGATTCTTCACGCAGCGCGGCGAAGTCGCTCAGTTCCTCGGGCAGCTTGTCGACGCAGAGCACCGGTTTCAGCGAACCGCCGGCGTTTTCCTCGAAACGCTGGCGCTCGGCCTCGGTGGCGTCCTCGGGCAGTTCGGCGCTGACGAAGACGAACAGCAGGCGCTGGGGCTCGCGTTCCTGGCGTGCGGCGCCGAGCAGTTGATCGAAGGGGGTAGGCGTCATGGGCAGGGTTCCGGATAAGACTATCGCGTCACTCTCCCCCCCTTGGGCGGCGCTGACCATATCCCCAAAGGCATAAGTCGCCGGGCGGCCAGCATCATTCAAAGACTGCATCGTGCTTTTCTTCCCGCCGCCGAGGCTCTAACGTCGAAGCAAACCGAGAAACCCGAGCGACCGTGTCCGAAACCTTCCAACCCGCCTGGTGGCTTCCCGGGCCGCATCTGCAGACCCTGTGGAACCCATTCTTTCGCAAGGCGCCGCGCCTCGAGCGCCGGCGTGAGCGACTGTGGCTGGCCGATGGCGATTTCATCGACCTGGACTGGCACGGCCCGCATGAGGCCACGGCGCCGCTGGTCCTGGTGCTGCACGGACTGACTGGCTCGTCGAATTCACTTTACGTGCTCGGCCTGCAGCAACAGCTGAACGCACAGGGCTGGGCCAGCGTCGCGATCAACTGGCGCGGCTGCTCGGGCGAACCCAACCTGCTGCCACGCGCCTATCATTCCGGCGCCAGCGACGATCTCGCCGAAGTGATTGGGCATCTGCAGGCCAGCCGGCCCATGGCGCCGCTGTATGCGGTGGGTTACTCGCTGGGCGGCAACGTGCTGCTCAAGTACCTCGGCGAAACGGCAGCCAGTTGCCCGCTGCGCAAGGCGGTGGCGGTGTCCGTGCCATTCCGCCTGGACCAGTGCGCCGATCGCATCGGCCTCGGCTTCTCCCGCGTCTACCAGGCGCATTTCATGAAGGCGATGGTCGCCTACGTGAGGGACAAACAGCAGCGCTTCCAGCGCGAGGGGCTGCTGAACCACCTCGGCGCCTTGCAGAGCCTCGGCCCGCTGCACGGCATGCGCACCTTCTGGGATTTCGACGGTCGCTTCACCGCGCCACTGCATGGCTACAGCGACGCCCAGGACTATTACCGCCGTGCCTCCAGCCGCTACTACCTGCCGACGATCACGACCCCAACCCTGCTGATCCAGGCCGAGGACGATCCCTTCGTGTTCCGCCACAGCGTGCCGGAAGCGGCCGAGCTGTCAGCGACCACCACCCTCGAGCTGCATGCCGATGGCGGCCACGTCGGCTTTATCGAAGGCACGCCGCGCAGGCCGCGCTACTACCTGGAGCGGCGAATACCGCAGTGGCTGGCGCAAACACCGTGAGCTCTCGCCTGCTCTAGACGCCGGGCGCGTCCGGCAGGGGGTCCAGCTCGACGAAGTATTGCTGCTGCAGCGCCGCCACGGCTTCGCGGGCACCCGGCGCAACGAAGCCGCTTTCCAGTGCCAGCACCTGATAGATGCCCCGGCGCAGCTGCAGTTGATCTAGGTTTTCGGTTCCTGCGCCAACCGTGCCGAGGAAACGCACCCAGGAGGTGAGCACGATCCAGGCATTCAACGCCAAGGCCTCGGCCTGAAGCGGATCCATCAGCAGAATGCCGGCATCGACGAAACCCTGATAGATCGCCCGGGCATGCCGCAGGCAACGACCGGCGAAGGCCTGGTAGCGCTGGGCGAGCTGCGGATTGGCATCCAGCAGACCTTCCAGATCACGGTGCAGAAAGCGGTAATCCCACATCGCGCCCAGCAGCGCCTCAAGGTAAAGCGCCTTGTCCTGTACCTGCATTTCCCGCTCCGGCGGCAGGCGCAGGAACTGATCGACACACGATTCATACTGCCCGAAGAGCTCCGCGACGATCGCCTGCTTGTTGGGGAAGTGGTAGTACAGATTGCCCGGCGAAATGCCCAGATGGGCGGCGATGTGGTTGGTCGTGACGTTGCGCTCGCCCTGGGCGTTGAACAGCGCCAGGCTGGTTTCGAGGATACGGTCGCGGGTCTTTGCTCGGGGGGCCATGGGTGATTGGGTCTCGGCGCTGAAGCGAAGGGGCAACGGTACACGCCGGCAGGCGGGCAGGCACGTTTCATTGACAGATTAGAGCAATTACTCTAAAAACTCTCCAGCACATCGCATCAGGAGCCCGTATGTCAGTCGAAATCCCGCAAGCGCTGATCGCCCTGGAGGTCCTGTTCGCCCGCCAGCGCTCGGCTTTCACCGCCACACCGATGCCTTCGAAAGGGGATCGCCTGCGTTGGCTGGACGCCCTGCGCGATGTGCTGGTCAGTCATCAACCGGCGCTGATCGCGGCGATCGCCGCGGATTTCGGGCATCGTTCGGCCGACGAGACCCTGCTGGCGGAAATCATGCCCAGCCTGCACGGTATCCGGTACGCCAGCCGTCATTTGCGGCGCTGGATGAAACCCTCGCGCCGGCATGTCGGCCTGGCCTTCCAACCGGCCAGCGCACGGGTGATCTACCAGCCGCTGGGCGTGGTCGGCATCATCGTGCCGTGGAACTACCCACTCTATCTGGCCATCGGGCCGCTGATCGGCGCGCTCGCCGCCGGCAATCGCGTGATGCTGAAGATGAGCGAATCCACGCCTGCCACCGGTCAGCTACTCAAGCAGCTGCTGGCGCAGATATTCCCTGAAGATCAGGTAGCGGTGGTGCTCGGCGATGTTGAGGTCGGTCAGGCTTTCGCCCGGCTGCCGTTCGATCACCTGCTGTTCACCGGCTCGACGCTTATTGGCCGCGAAGTGATGCGCGCCGCGGCGGAGAACCTGACGCCGGTGACGCTGGAACTCGGCGGCAAGTCGCCGGCGATCGTTTCGGCCAGCGTCCCCCTGGGCGATGCCGCCGAGCGCATCGCCTTCGGCAAGTGCATGAACGCCGGGCAGACCTGCGTCGCGCCGGACTATGTGCTGGTGCCGCGCGAGCGTGTCGAGGACTTCGTCGGTGCCTACCGTGAGGCGGTACAGCGTCTGTATCCGAGCCTTGCGGACAACCCTGATTACACCTCGATCATCAATGCGCGTCAGCTGGCACGACTGCAGGACTACCTCGACGACGCGCGGACCAAGGACGCACATGTCGTGCCGCTGTTTGCCGAAGCGCAGCAGCGGCGTATGCCGCACTGCCTGCTGCTGAACACGACCGACGACATGCGCGTGATGCAGGAAGAAATCTTCGGCCCGCTGTTGCCGGTCGTGCCCTACGCCGATCTGGACGAAGCGCTGGCCTACATCAACGCGCGCCCACGGCCGCTGGCGCTGTACTACTTCGGCTACGACCGCGGCGAGCAGCAGCGCGTGCTGCAAACCACCCACTCCGGTGGCGTGTGCCTGAACGACAGCCTGTTGCACGTCGCCCAGGACGACCTCCCCTTCGGCGGCATCGGCCCCTCCGGCATGGGGCACTACCACGGCCACGAGGGCTTCCTCACCTTCAGCAAGGCCAAGGGTGTATTCATCAAGCAGCGCCTCAATGCCGCCCGGCTGATCTACCCGCCCTACGGTAAGTGGTGGCAGAAGCTGATCTATACGCTGTTTATCCGCTGATGCGTGGCTGAGTCGATGCACGAGCCTTCCCTCAATCGCCGCGGCCTGCTCAAGGTCGGACTGCTCGGCGGCGCCCTCCTGGCCGGTGGCGGGCTGCTCAGCCGGAGCCTCAGCACCGCGGCAGACGGTCCGGCGAGCGGCTTCTTCGTGCTGCGTGACAGCGATCTGCCAATGCTGCGCCGAGTAACGCCGTTGCTGCTGGAAGGCTCGGCGGCACCCAGCGACATGCCGCAGGCCGTGCAGACCACCCTCGTCAGCCTGGACCGAGGCCTGCACCACCTGTCGCCCGCATTGTTGAGCCAAGTACGCCAGCTGTTCGACGTACTCAGCCTGCCACTGACCCGCGGGCCGTTGACCGGCATCTGGAGCGGCTGGGCTGCAGCCTCCGACGATCAATTACGAGCGTTCCTGCAGCGCTGGCAGAACAGTTCGCTCGCCCTGCTGCGCCAGGGCCACGCCTCGTTGCTGCAGATGATCCTCATGGCCTGGTACGCCAGCCCCGCCGCCTGGGCGCACTGCGGCTATCCCGGACCGCCGACGGTCTGACTGAAAGGAGGCATCCGTGCCGGTTCCCGATCTGTTTGCTGCGGGCCTCGCCCGCGGCTGGACCACATACGACGGCTCGCGACTGGAACGCGATCTGACCCTGGAAGCCGACATTGCCATCGTCGGCAGCGGCGCAGGTGGCGCCACCAGTGCGGAAGTGCTGAGCGCCGCGGGCTACAAGGTGCTGCTCATCGAAGAAGGCCCGTTGCGTACCAGCAGCGACTTCGACATGCAGGAAGCCCGCGCCTACCGCTCGCTCTATCAGGAAGCCATCGGCCGCACCAGCAAGGATGGCGCCATCACCATCCTGCAGGGTCGTGCGGTCGGCGGCACCACGCTGGTGAACTGGACCTCGAGCTTTCGCACACCACCGCAGACGCTGCAGCACTGGGCCAGCGAGCACGGCGTCAGCGGACTTTCGGTCGAGGCACTGCAACTCTGGTTCGAACGCATGGAGCAGCGCCTCGGCGTCTCGCCCTGGGCCGTGCCGCCGAATGCCAACAACGCGGTACTGCAGCGCGGCTGTGAAAGCCTCGGTCAGCACTGGGCAGTGATCCCGCGCAACGTGCGTGGCTGCTGGAACCTCGGCTACTGCGGCATGGGCTGCCCAACCAACGCCAAGCAATCGATGCTGGTCACCAGCATTCCGGCGCTGCTGGACAAGGGTGGCGAACTGCTCTATCTCGCCCGCGCCGAACGCCTGCTGATGCACGGCGAGCGGGTCGTCGGTCTGGACTGTCTGGGCATGGACGAACGCTGCGTGGAGTCGAACGGGCGCCGCATCCGCGTCGTCGCCAGGCACTACATTCTCGCCGGCGGCGGCATCAACACGCCGGCATTGCTGTTGCGCTCGCAGGCACCCGACCCGCACCAGCGCGTCGGCAAACGCACCTTCCTGCACCTGACCAACTTCTCCGCAGCGCAATTCGGCGAGCGCATCGACGCCTTCAACGGCGCGCCACAGTCGATCTATTCCGACCACTTCCAGTGGCGCGACGGGGCCGCCGGGCCGGCAGGCTACAAGCTCGAAGTACCGCCCATTCACCCGGCCCTCGCCGCCACGCTGCTTGGCGGCTTCGGCACGGAGAATGCGCAGCGTATGGCCGAGTTGCCGCATACCCACGCGATGATCGCCCTGCAGCGCGACGGCTTTCATCCGGACAGCGCCGAGGGCACGGTCGAGCTGCGCAGCGACGGCAGCCCGGTGCTCGACTACCGCATGACCGACTATGCCTGGAACGGTATCCGCCGCGCCTTCCACAGCATGGCCGAGATCCAGTTCGCCGCTGGTGCGCGCGCCGTGCTGCCGCTGCATGCCGATGCCCGCTATGTGCGCACACCCCGCGCCGCCCGCGAGCTGATCGAGGGTCTGGACCTCGCGCTGTACCGCACCCGTCTTGGCAGCGCCCACGTCATGGGCGGTTGTGCCATGGGCGATGACCCACGCCGGGCCGTGACGGACAGCCTGGGACAGCACCATCAGCTGGCCAACCTGTCGATACATGACGGCTCGCTGTTCCCCACCAGCATCGGCGCCAATCCCCAGCTGTCGATCTACGCGCTGTGCGGCAAGCTCGCCGCGGATCTTGCTGATCGCCTGCAGAAGACCTGAGATTGACTGTCATTCACGACAGATCGCGGCATGGCATTCAGGCTTTACGCTGTCGACACCGAGCCGCTACCATCCACACCCCCACGCATGCGTCAGGACGCCGCGATGAATCGAGTGTTGTATCCGGGAACCTTCGATCCCATCACCATGGGCCACGCCGATCTGGTGGAACGCGCTTCGCGCCTGTTCGACGAGGTCATCATCGCCGTGGCGGCCAACCCCAAGAAGAACCCGCTGTTCCCGCTCGAGCAACGTGTGGCGCTGGCTCGCGAAGTCACCAAGCACCTGCCGAACGTGAAGGTCATGGGTTTTTCCACGCTGCTGGCGCACTTCGTCAAGGAGCAGCAGGCCAACATCCTGCTGCGCGGGCTGCGTGCAGTGTCGGACTTCGAATACGAGTTCCAGCTGGCCAACATGAACCGCCAGCTGGCGCCCGACGTGGAAAGCCTGTTCCTCACGCCGTCGGAAAAGTACTCCTATATTTCCTCGACGCTGGTGCGGGAAATCGCCTCGCTCAAGGGTGACGTATCCAAGTTCGTTCACCCGGCGGTGATGAGCGCGTTGCACGAGCGCTTCGGCCAGAACTGACGAAGCCCGCCGGGCCGCGCCGAGTGCACGCAGGCCGGCGATGCGGCACAATTGCCCGGTCGTAATATTGCTGTGCCGTGGTTCGAGCCACGGCAGGAGTTCGCTGGATGTCCCTGAAAATCACCGATGACTGCATCAACTGCGATGTGTGCGAGCCGGAGTGCCCGAACAGCGCCATTTCCCAAGGCGAGGAAATCTACGTCATCGACCCCAACCTCTGCACCGAATGCGTCGGCCACTACGACGAGCCACAGTGCCAGCAGGTCTGCCCGGTGGACTGCATTCCGCTCGACGAGAACAACGTCGAGAGCAAGGACGAACTGATGCAGAAGTACCTGATCATCACCGGCAAGGCGTGATGCTCTCGCGGCGACCGACCCGAAGGACCAGCCTGCTCAGGGGCCTCCAGGGTTGTCTCGCCGCCCTCCTGCTGCTGGCCTGCGCGGCCCAGGGCAACCCTCTCGCAAACGGCGCCGTCGCCACGGCCCATCCGCTGGCCAGTGAAGTCGGCCGGCGCATTCTCGAAGCTGGCGGCAACGCCTTCGATGCCACCGTTGCGGTCAGCGCTGCCCTGGCCGTGGTCGAGCCATACGGCTCCGGGCTCGGTGGTGGCGGCTTCTTTCTGCTGCGCGAAGCCGGCGAATCGCCCCGCCACAGCTTCCTCGACGCCCGCGAGCGCGCACCCGCAACAGCCACGCGGGACCTGTACCTGCGCGAGGGCAAGATCCAGCGCGAACTCTCGCTGAACGGGCCGCTGGCGGCAGCGATCCCCGGCACACCGGCGGCGTTGGTCGAACTCGCCGGGAAGCGCGGTCGCCTGCCACTGCAAGTCACTTTGGCACCGGCCATCGCCCTGGCCCACGACGGCTTTACGGTGGATGCCGTCTATCGCCAGCGCGCCGGCTGGCGCCTCGCGGCGTTGCGTGACGATGCCGAAAGCGCGCGACTGTTTCTCCACGACGGGGACCTGCCAGCCGAAGGCCATCTGCTGCGTCAGCCTGAGCTGGCGCAAACCCTGGAGCGCCTGGCCAGTCACGGCCACGACGGCTTCTACCGCGGCGAGCTCGCGGAAAAGCTGGTGCAAGGCGTGCGCGCCGCCGGCGGCATCTGGACAGTGCAGGATCTGGCCGACTACCACACCGTCGAGCGCGAGCCGCTGCGCTTCGCCCTTGCCGATGGCCGCGAGCTGATCGGCGCACCGCCGCCCTCGGCCGGCGGCATGATCCTCGCGCAGAGCCTGGGCATTCTCGAACGCCTGTCCTGGCGCAACGCCGAACCGCTGCAACGCAGCCATCTGGTGATCGAGGCGCTGCGCCGCGCCTATCGCGACCGCGGGCTGCTGGGCGATCCGGATTTCGTCGAATCGCCGCTGCCGCATCTACTGTCGGACCAGTACCTCGACCAGCTCGCCAGCGCCATCGATCCCAACCAGGCCACGCCCAGCAGCGCACTGCCGCCAGCGCCGCGCTGGCACGAGGGCGAACACACCACCCACTTCGCGGTGATCGATGCCGAAGGCAATGCCGTGGCGGCCACGCTGTCGCTGAACATGATGTTCGGCGCCGCCTTCACCGTGCCCGGCACCGGCGTGCTGCTCAATGACGAGATGGACGATTTCGCCGCCGACATCGACGGCAGCAATGCCTATGGCCTGAAAGGCAGCAGCGCCAACGCCATCTCCGGCGGCAAGCGGCCGCTGTCGAGCATGAGTCCGACCTTCATCGAAAGCGCCGAGGAGTTCGCCGCCTTCGGCACGCCCGGCGGCAGTCGCATCCCCAGCATGGTGCTGCTCTCGGCACTGTCTTATCTGGATGGCGAACCGGTGCAGGCCTGGCCGGCAGTGCCGCGCTACCACCATCAGTACCTGCCGGATGTGCTGCAGTACGAAGCCGATGCCTTCAGCCCGGCGCAGCTGGACGCGCTACGTGCCCGCGGCCACCAGCCCAGGCTGATCGAGCGCGACTACGGCAACCAGCAGGTGCTCTACTGGCACAAGCCAAGCGGCACGGTCGAGGCGGCGAGCGACCCACGCGGCATCGGCCAGGCACTGATGGTGCCGGCACGCCGCGAGCCGGTTACAGCTGCAGAATGACCGGGCCTTCGTCCTCCGCCAGCTGACGCAGCTGCCGCGTCAGCTCATGGCCTTCACCGAGCAGCAAGGCGTTGCGCAGGCTCTGGATGATGCGGCTGGCGTAGCCGAGGTCGTTCATCAGCGAACTGCTCTGCAAACCGTCCAGCTTCTGGTTGCGGATCGACTCGAACAGACGGCGACGGAACTCCGCATCGAACTTCGCAGCGCGCTCGTCCAGCCAGTTCAAGCGCTCGCGCCATAGCTCATCCGGCAGTTCCGAGTGATTGAGCGCACGGATCTCGCGCAACGACACCAACAGATGCCGACGCAACTCGACATAGGCCTGGCGCGCCGCGGAATCATCGGTGCGCAGGTAATGCCCGAGGTTCTTCTGCAGGTGCTTGGCGTCCTTGACCGCATCCACCAGCTGCAGCGCCGCGACCTGGCAACTCAGCCAGAACGCCTGGTGGCTTTCGTCCAGCGGCAGTTCCAGGCGCCCCATGAAGGTCAGCAGATCCGAATACACGCCCTTGATGTGCCGCTGATAGAGCCGCTCGGCATCCAGGGCCTGGGCGTCAGGTTTCGCGTTTATCAGCGCGTCGTCGATCCGCCCTTGCTGGCGCAGCTGGTCCACCGGCAGATAGGTGGCGTGGCAGATCACCTCCAGGCTCAGGCGCGCCAGGTGCTGCAGCTCCTGGGCCACGGCGCTGGCCGCGGCATCCGCCGAATCCAGCGCGCGGTCGTTGAGGTAACGCGCGCGGGTCGGCTCCTCCAGTCGCGCGGGTGCCAGTTCGGTGATCAGCACCGCCGGCTCGACTCGCTCCGGCAACACACGCAACAGCAGGTTCGCCAGCTGCGCCTGCCACGGCCAGAACAGCAGCACACCCATGCCGTTGAACAGCGTATGGAACAGCGCCAGCTGAATCAGGCGGTTTTCAGCCAGGCCCAGCGGCGCGACCAGCCACTGCACCAGCCAGGTCAACGGCAGCAGCAGCGCGATGGCCAGCACGGCGGTGGTCACATTGAACAGTACATGGGCCAACGCCAGGCGCTGACCGCTGCGGTTGCCGCCGAGCGAGCCGACGAAAGCGGTGGTGACACTCGTGCCGACATTGGCGCCGATCGCCGTCGCCAGCGCCTGGCCGAGATCCAGCTGGCCGGTAGCCAAAGCGGTCAGCGTCAGCATCAGCGTGGCATGGCTTGACTGCAGCACCACCGTGGCAAACAGCCCGATGGCGACGAACATCAGCTGCCCGGCCAGACCGCCGGCGTGGTACTGCGACAGGTCCATGCCACCGAAGCTGGAGAAACCGGTCTTGATCTGATCGATGCCGAGAAAGATGAAAGCGATGCCGAGTACGATGCGCCCGGCCGCCTTGCCCTTGTCGCCGGTGAAGCTGGCCAGCACCCCGAAAACCAGCAGCGGCAAGGCCAGCGGACTCAGGCTGACGTTCTGCCCGGCCAGTGCCAACAGCCAGATACCGGTGGTGGAGCCGAGATTGGCGCCGAACAGAATGGCGATGCCGCCGGCAAGCTTGATCAGGCCGGTGCTGATGAAGGCGATGGTGAGCAACGAGACCAGCGTGCTGGACTGCAGCAGCATGGTGCCGCTCATGCCGAACATCAGGCCCTTGAGCGGTGTCGCCGTACTGCGCGTCAGCAGCTGCTCGAGCTTGCTGCCGGCCAGCTGGCGCAGCCCTTCCTCGAGGCATTGCATGCCGAACAGGAACAGGGCGAGTCCCGCGCACAGCTCGAGCCAGCCGTCGCTGGCCCAGAACGACCAGGACAACATCAGCAGGCCCACGATGGGCAGAAATGTCTTGAAGAAACGGCTGTTCAAGGAGGGGGCTTCGCGGCGCGGGGTGGGAGGCGAAGCCTACTGCAGCGATACCGCGACCGGAAGGCTCAGGCCCTGCCAGTCGCGGTGCGTGATGACGCCGATCAACGCTGGGCGTTGTAACCGCTGGTGGTGCAACCCAGGCAACGCACGAACGCCGCTTTGCCCGGCTCGACCACCAGTGCCTTGCCAGCCTCGCCGACGTTGCCGCCCAAGGCGGTGAACGGCAGGCTGACAACGAACACACCGGCGCCGATGGCAGTCGCGGCGATCAGCAGCGGACGGGCGATGATCAGGTCGCCGACCATGGAGAAAGCCTTGGGCGCTTCGACGGAGTACATCGGATCACCACTGGTGTTCTGCGGGACCGACTCCGCATGTGCCGGCAGCGCCAGCAGGCCAGTGGTCAGTGCCAAGACAGCAGCGGTAGAGCGGAACAGATTCATGGTGTGGTCCTTCAGATGTGCGAAACGCGGCAATTTTTAGTTGTGGCGGCCACTATAGCAGTGGCCGGGGCACGCTGAGCGTGAACGCCGTCAATGCATGCGCAGTTACGCCAGCCGCTCAGCGCTGGCAGCGAGCGCAATACACGCTGGCACGCTGACCGAGGCGAATCTCGCGCAAAGTGCCACCGCAGTTCTTGCAGAATTCGCCGGCCCGTCCGTAGACGAACAGCTCCTGCTGAAAATAGCCGGGTTTGCCATCGCCGCCGACGAAATCGCGCAACGTCGTACCGCCACGCTCGATGGCCATCGCCAGTATTCGCCGGATTTCCTCACCCAGTTTCAGGTAACGCGCTCGCGAGATGCTTCCGGCCGGCCGCCGCGGATCGATCCCGGCGGCGAACAGTGCCTCGCTCGCATAGATGTTGCCGACGCCCACCACCACCGCGTTATCCATGATGAACGGCTTGACCGCCATGCTGCGCCCACGGGACAGCCGATACAGCCGGTCGCCGTCGAAATCCTCGCCCAGCGGCTCGGGCCCGAGACTGGCGAGCAACACATGGGCGAGCGGCTCATCGCTCCAGAGCATCGCGCCGAAGCGCCGCGGATCGGTGTAGCGCAGCGCCTGGCCGGACGCCAGCAGGATATCGACGTGCTCGTGCTTGGCCGCCGGCAAGACCGCGTCCACCAGCCGCAGGCTGCCGGACATGCCCAGATGAACGATCAGCGTGCCGCTCTCGGCCTTGATCAGCAGGTACTTGGCGCGGCGTTCGACGGCTTGGATGCGTTGGCCGGACAGACGCACATCGAGGTCTTCCGGGATCGGCCAGCGCAACCGCCGGTCACGCACCAGCACGCGGCTGACACGCTGACCGACAAGGTACGGCTCGATGCCACGGCGGGTAGTTTCGACTTCGGGAAGTTCGGGCATGGCGGGACGTTGGCTACGGCGAAGGGATGCCGACCTTAGCAGGCCGACGCCGGGGCGTCAGCCCACGCCCAACTCGCGGATGCTTTCCTTGAGGCAGACGAAATCGTATTCCGACAGCCCGACGTATTCGAGCACCAACTGCGACACGCTGTCCCACTCGTGATCGTCCGGCTGCGCACCCAGCACCCGATGGCAGGCGCAGATATGCTCGGCCATCTTGAGGATCGCCAGCAGCGTCTTGATCGTCGCGTCGCGCCCCGAGTCGTCGGCGAACAGCGACAGCGCGTTATGGTGACTGGCGATGGCATCGCACAGATGCAGCGGCAAGTTCCACGACTTGGCGGTGAAGTAGCCGACCACCGCATGGTTGGTGCTGAGCACGCGATTCTCGATATCGACGATGCGCTGGCCGTCCCCGGTGCTGGCGTAGGCCTCTTCCAGCACGCTCATGTAACCGGGGAAGCGCTTGAGCATCAGCGGGATGCCGCAGTTGTGGAACAGCCCGAGGGTGTAGGCCTCGTCCGGTGACTGATAGCCGATGCGCTTGGCCAGGGTCAGGCAGGCCATGGCCACGTCCTGGGCGCTGTCCCAGAAGCGATTGAGCGTGACGATGGTCTCGTCGCTCATCTCGCCCTTGATCGACTGCGCATTGATCAGGTTGATCACCGAATTGCAGCCCAGCAGGTTCACCGCCTGCTGGATGGAGGCGATGCGATTGGCGAGACCGAAATGCGGCGAATTGACCAGCTTGAGCAGCGCCCCCGAAAGCCCCGGGTCCTGGCTGATCAACCGGGCGATGGCTTTCAGATCGGGCACCGGCATGACCTGTTCCATCTGCAGGTCGACCATGATCTGCGGTTGCGGCGGCACGCTGATGCCTTGCAGCACCCGGCGGATCTGTTCGGCGGAGAGTTCAACGGCCATGAGGAAAGCTCGACGAGAGGGCAAAGTGCCATAAGCACGAAAAGGCGAACTTTGGCTGAGATGCAGGTCCCATTTCAAGTGACTCGCATTCGGCGAGCGTTACCGACAGACAGACGGAGACATGCCCATGACCCAATCCCTCAACGGCAAGCGCGTGGCAATCCTGGTGACAGACGGCTTCGAGCAGATCGAGCTGACCGGTCCCCAGGAGGCGCTGGAGAAGGCCGGTGCGACAGCCCAGATCGTCTCCGCCAAGAATGGCGAAGTGACCGGCTGGAACCACACCACCCCGGCCAGCAAGTTTCACGTGGACAAGACCTTCGACGACCTCGATATGAATGACTATGACGCCGTGCTGCTGCCCGGCGGCGTGGTCAACGCCGACACCATCCGCACCGACGAAACCGCGCAGAAGCTGGTGCGCGACGCCGCCGCGGCGAACAAGCCGATCGCGGTGATCTGTCACGGCGGCTGGCTGTTGATCTCGGCGGACCTGGTCAAGGGCAAGCGCATGACCAGCTGGCCGTCGCTTACCGACGACCTGAAGAATGCCGGTGCCGAGTGGGTCGACGAGCAGGTGGTGGTCGATGGCCACCTCATCAGCAGCCGCAAGCCCGATGACATCCCGGCATTCAGCCAGGCGCTGATCGACGCCCTGTCCGCCTGAACGGGGCGCCGCGAGGATTTTCCGGCAGCGCCGGCGCGCGTGGCCTGCCGCTCGTTTAGAATGCCCGTCTTTTTCCCGGAGCCCCGCCGATGTCCCTGCCCAGCCTGCGCCTCAAAGCCAACGCCGATCGCCGCTTGCGCGCCGGCCATCTGTGGGTCTACAGCAACGAGGTGGACACCGCGGCCACGCCGCTGGCGGGTTTCGCTGCCGGCGACCAGGCCGTGCTCGAAGCCGCCGGCGGCAAGCCGCTGGGCATCGTCGGGGTATCGCCGAACAACCTGATCTGCGCACGCCTGCTGTCGCGCGATCTCAAGCACAGCCTGGACAAGTCGCTGCTGGTGCATCGCATCCAGGTCGCGCTGTCGTTGCGTGATCGGCTGTTCGAGCAGCCGTGCTATCGCCTGATCTACGGCGATTCCGATCTTCTGCCGGGCCTGGTGGTGGATCGTTTCCACGACCATCTTGTCGTGCAGCTGGCGTCGGCCACCATGGAGCGCAACAAGGATGCCGTACTCGAAGCCCTGGTGCAGGTGCTCAAGCCCCGCGGCGTGCTGTGGAAGAACGACTCCAGCGCCCGCGACGCCGAAGGCCTGGAGCGCTACGTCGATACCGCGTTCGGCGTGGTGCCGGAATGGGTCGCGCTGGAAGAGAACGGCGTGAAATTCGAGGCGCCGGTGCTGCAGGGCCAGAAGACCGGCTGGTTCTACGATCACCGCATGAACCGCGCACGCCTGGCACCCTACGTGAAGGGCAAGCGCGTGCTCGACCTGTTCAGCTACATCGGCGGCTGGGGCGTACAGGCGGCGGCCTTTGGCGCCAGCGAAGTGTTCTGTGTCGACGCCTCTGCGTTTGCCTTGGACGGCGTCGAGCGCAATGCCGCGCTCAATGGCGTGGCCGAGAAGATGACCTGCGTCGAGGGCGATGCCTTCGAAGCCATGAAGGAACTGAAGAACGCCGAGGAGCGCTTCGACGTGGTCATCACCGACCCGCCAGCGTTCATCAAGCGCAAGAAGGACATCAAGAACGGTGAGGCCGCCTACCGGCGCCTCAACGAAGCCGCGATGCGCCTGCTGAACAAGGACGGCATCCTGGTCAGTGCCAGCTGCTCGATGCACCTGGAAGAAGACCACCTGCAGAACATCCTGCTCGGCAGCGCGCGCCATCTGGACCGCAATATCCAGCTGCTCGAACGCGGCGCCCAGGGCCCGGATCATCCGGTGCACCCGGCGATCCCGGAAACCCGCTACATCAAGAGCCTGACCTGCCGCATCCTGCCCAACAGCTGAGGGCGGCACACTCGCCTACCGTATCGTCATGAAACCCTCGCCCGGCATTGCCGGCGCGGGTTTCATCGTGCCGTGCCACTCGATGCCCTTGCGCGGATCGCTCCACAGCAGGCTGGTGCACGCTCGTCATCCATCAGGTGAGAACGGAACCAGGCCGTCGTCGGTCCGCGATAAGCGTCACCATCGCCCACCGGCTCGAAGTGGCTGACGTAGCACCGCTCAACATCAAAAACACCGGCCCGCACTGATGGCACTGCGACGACGGGGCGTGGCCAAGACCGACGGCGCGAGGGTCGGCGCGGTGACCTTCACGCGATCATCCTGCCCGGCCATGATCGAGCCACCAGCCAAGTGAACCGGCAGCCATTACCCGGACAGAGGCGGCCGATGCGCAGGCCTCACGCCCGCTCCAGCCGCTCCGGCCCGCTGGCATGCGGAATAGCGCAGGACCGGCAATCGTCCCGCCTGGCCCGAGCACCGTAAGGTGCGTAGAATCGGCGATATCTCGCCATTCACCACCTGGCGAACCTGAGCCCAGGCCTTACGAGCGTCTACCCGCCTCGACCGGCCCCTTCCGAACGCGCGGTCATCCTCCGTTGCATCCGGCACAGGCGTTGCTCACCATACGCATACCTCCGATTACCTGATTAGCCGCAGGAACCGTCATGCCTGATTACCGCTCGAAAACCTCCACGCACGGCCGCAACATGGCCGGCGCCCGCGCGCTGTGGCGCGCCACCGGCATGAAGGATGAAGACTTCAAGAAGCCGATCATCGCCATCGCCAACTCCTTCACCCAGTTCGTGCCCGGTCACGTACACCTGAAAGACATGGGCCAGCTGGTCGCTCGCGAGATCGAAAAAGCCGGCGGCGTGGCCAAGGAATTCAACACCATCGCCGTGGACGACGGCATCGCCATGGGCCACGACGGCATGCTCTATTCGCTGCCATCGCGCGAGATCATCGCCGATTCGGTGGAGTACATGGTCAATGCGCACTGCGCCGACGCCATCGTCTGCATCTCCAACTGCGACAAGATCACCCCCGGCATGCTGATGGCCGCGCTGCGCCTGAACATCCCGGTGGTGTTCGTCTCCGGCGGCCCGATGGAAGCCGGCAAGACCAAGCTGGCCAGCCATGGTCTGGACCTGGTCGACGCCATGGTGGTGGCAGCCGACGACTCCTGCTCCGACGAGAAGGTCGCCGAATACGAGCGCAGCGCTTGCCCGACCTGCGGCAGCTGCTCGGGCATGTTCACCGCCAACTCGATGAACTGCCTGACCGAAGCCCTCGGCCTGTCCCTGCCCGGCAACGGCAGCACGCTGGCCACCCACGCCGACCGCGAACAGCTGTTCCTGCGCGCCGGACGTATCGCCGTCGAGCTGTGCAAACGCTACTACCAGGACGGCGACGACTCCGTACTGCCGCGCAACGTGGCCAGCCGCAAGGCCTTCGAGAATGCCATGACCCTGGACATCGCCATGGGCGGCTCGACCAACACCATCCTGCATCTCCTGGCCGCCGCCCAGGAAGCCGAGGTCGACTTCGACCTGCGCGACATCGACGCGCTGTCGCGCAAGGTGCCGCAGCTGTGCAAGGTCGCGCCGAACATCCAGAAGTACCACATGGAAGACGTGCACCGCGCTGGCGGCATCTTCTCCATCCTCGGCGAGCTGGCCCGTGGTGGCCTGCTGCACACCGATGTCTCCACCGTGCACAGCCCGAGCATGGCCGCCGCCATCGCCGAGTGGGACATCACCCAGACCCAGGACGAAGCGGTTCACCACTTCTTCAAGGCTGGCCCGGCCGGCATTCCGACCCAGACCGCCTTCAGCCAGGCGACCCGCTGGGACACCCTCGATCTGGATCGCGCCGAAGGTTGCATCCGCAGCGTCGAGCACGCCTATTCGCAAGAGGGCGGCCTCGCCGTGCTCTACGGCAATATCGCCCTCGATGGCTGCGTGGTGAAGACTGCCGGCGTGGACGAATCCATCCACGTGTTCGAAGGCACGGCGAAGATCTTCGAAAGCCAGGACAGCGCCGTGAAGGGCATCCTCAATGACGAAGTGAAGGCCGGCGACATCGTCATCATCCGCTACGAAGGCCCGAAGGGCGGCCCGGGCATGCAGGAAATGCTCTATCCGACCTCGTACCTGAAGTCCAAAGGGCTGGGCAAGGATTGCGCCCTGCTCACCGACGGCCGCTTCTCCGGCGGCACCTCGGGCCTGTCCATCGGCCATGCCTCGCCGGAAGCGGCCGCGGGCGGCGCCATCGGCCTGGTGCAGGATGGCGACAAGGTGCTGATCGACATCCCCAACCGCAGCATCCAGCTGCAGGTCAGCGATGAAGAGCTGTCCCACCGCCGCATCGAGCAGGACAAGAAAGGCTGGAAGCCCGCCGCACCGCGCGCGCGTAAGGTGACCACGGCGCTCAAGGCTTACGCCCTGCTCGCCACCAGCGCCGACAAGGGCGCGGTGCGCAACAAGGCGATGCTGGAAGGCTGATCGCTAGCCACGGCCGCGACCAATAAGCCCGACCTCGCGTCGGGCTTTTTCATGCGCGCTATTCGGTAATCGCCGGCTCCAGCCGTATGCCGTCGATCTCCAGTGCATTGAAGCGCGGTGCAACGACCCGCCAGGCATCGCGCTCGATCCGCTCCCGCAGCGTCTCGCCGTCGAGGGTCTGCTCGTCGGTGGTACGCAGATGCCCGATCCAGCGCCAGTTGCCGTCCGGCCCGCGCCCCAGCACCGTCACGATCCGCGGTCGCGCACCGCGCAACAGCAGCACCTCGGGCTGGCTGTCGTCATCCAGGTCGACGGCGAACAGCGTGCAGTCCCTGTCACAGCCCTGGGTCGCGATGGCTCGTGCCAACGACCCGCCGGCATCCTCGAGCGGCTCGCCGATCCAGGGCACCGCTGCGGTATTGGCCATGTCATGCGCGTGTCGCCAGTTCCAGTAGCTGTCGGCGCTGTCCAGTCGCTGCAGGTCCGCCTGCAGCTGCTCACGTCGTGCTTCTTCGACGCCGGGCTCGGCCAGGCGCTGGCGCAGCTTCTCGAGATGCTCACGGCCGGGCCGCCCCAGCTGAAAGCGCAATGCGCCGAGATCGGTGCGTTCCGCCGGTACCCGCTCGTCGAGCAGGCGCTGGTACTGGTTGGCTGCGCTGAGCTGCAACGGGCTCAACGGCGGCAGATGCATGAGCAGCAACAGCACCACCGAAACCAGCGCCAGCAGCGGGTTGCTCCGGCGCAATCCCACCAACCAGCCATCGCGCCGTTGCAGCACCGCCGCCATCAGCGCCAACGCGTGCAGCATGGCTACCAGCGTCGCGCCAACCGCCACCACCCGATCAGGCGTGAGCCCGTACTGACCGATCCGCAACCAGAGCGCGTAAACCGCAAGACCTGCCAGCAGCGGCAGGCACAGGGAGCTGGCGTCGACCAGCACGCGCAGCGCACGCGGGTAATGCACCGCTTGCCGGCCATCCTGAACGACGCCGTTGAGCAGCGCGATATGGGCGAACACCATGGCCAGCAGGATCGGCGTCGCATGGCGTGTCTGCCACAGCGGCTGCAGGCCGGTGAACGGCAGGCAGACCACGAACAGCAGCAGGATCAGCACCGTCAGCGGCAGCAGGAAGCGACACATGGCCTGCAGCACGTTGCGCAGCGCATCGACCACCTGGCCGCGCTCCAACCCGATCCACAGCCCGATGGCGACAACCGTCGCACTGGCAATCCAGATAAAACTGGAGGACTCGAACAGCGTTGCGAACATGCGGATCCCGACCAGCTTGAACAGGCCGGCCCAGAGCCAGATCAGCAGCCAGAACGCAACCAGCATCAGCAATGCCATGAACAGCAACAGCCCATTGTTGATGGCATGCCGGTATAGCGCGGCGTAATCGACACACCAACGATGATCGGCGTCCCGCGCCTGGATGAAGGGTGTCAGCACATAAGCCAGAATCAGGTTGCTCCAGAGCAGCAGGGTGCCGATGGATTCACCCAGGTAATACCAGCGCGGCTGGTCGAACTGCAGTGCGAGACCACCAGCCAGCACCGCCGGCAACACGGCAGCGGCAAGGACCAGACGCCAGCGCCCGGCCTCGCGCAGATCGCCCCAGAGCAGCTGCAACTGCCAGCCGCCGATCACCGTGAACGCCAGCAGCGCCGAACACAGGACTCGCCAGCCGGCCGCGTGCGGCCACGCCTCGCTGGCCGCCCAGAGCGCCAACCCCTGCAGCAATCCGACCGCCAGGTAGACCTTCAGCGGGCGAGCGTCGCCTGTCTGCTCCATGCACATTCCTTTTGCCAGTATTCGTGCCGTCCGATCACGGCGGGTTGCAGTGTGCTACCCGTCCGGACGGGCCGCAACGCAAGTGCGACAGCGCGTGATCAGGTCGCCAATGCCTTGGGCTCGAGTAGCCCACAGACATGTTCGGCAATCGCCAGGCAGGCGGTCAGGCCCGGCGATTCGATACCGGACAGGTTCACCAGCCCGGCGATGCCGTGCTGCGCCGGGCCGTCGATGCGAAAGTCCGCGGCCGCCTCGCCGGGCCCGCTGATCTTCGGGCGGATACCGCTATACGCCGGTTGCAGGGCATCGTCCGGCAGCGCGGGCCAATAACGGCGGATCGCCGCGTAGAAGCCCTCGGCCCGCTCCGGCTCGATGCGGTAGTCCAGATCCTCGACCCACTGCACATCCGGGCCGAAACGGGCCTGGCCGGCCAGGTCCAGCGTCAGGTGCACGCCGAGGCCGCCAGGCTCGGGCAGCGGATAGACCAGATGGCGGAACGGTGTGCGCCCGGTCAGGCTGAAGTAGCTGCCCTTGGCGAAGTACTGCCGCGGCCGCGCCACCGGGTCCAACCCAGCAGTGTGTGCGGCGAGAATGGGCGCGCCATGCCCGGCGCAATTCACCACGGTGCGGGCCAGCAGCTGCAGCGGATCGGCACCGCCCACTTCGACCTGCAAACCTGCGCTGCCGACCACGATACCTGTCACCGGCGCGTTCAGCGCCAGCGCCGCGCCGTGGCGCTCGGCATCGCCCAGCAGCGCCAGCATCAGCGCGTGGCTGTCGATGATGCCGGTACTCGGCGAGAGCAGCCCGGCCACCGCCTGCAGCTCCGGCTCAAGCGCCAGCACCTCGTGCCCATCGAGGGAATGCAGATCATCGACCCCATTGGCCCGCGCGTGCCGCTGCAACTGCTCCAGCGCGGCAAGCTGGGCCTCGTCGGTGGCGACGATCAGCTTGCCGCAACGTCGATGGGCCACGCCGTGGCTGTCGCAGTAATCGTACAGCTGGCGGCGCCCGGCCACGCACAGCCGGCCCTTGAGCGAGCCCTGCGGGTAGTAGATGCCGGCGTGGATGACTTCGCTGTTGCGCGCGCTGGTGGCGGTGCCAAAGGCCGCCTCGGCTTCCAGTATCAGCACCTCACGCCCGGCCAGCGCCAGCGCACGTGCCACCGCCAGCCCGACCACCCCGGCGCCCACCACCACGCAATCCACCCGATCCATGCCAGACTCCTCGACCCGAACGTCCCAAGCCTGCCGCAACCACAGCGGTCGGCCAAGGGTCGGATGACCTGACGAAGAAGTTAAAGGGAACACCGGCATGCGCATCGGCCTGATCTCCGACACCCACGGCCTGCTCCGCCCCGAGGCGCTAGCGGCACTGCAGGGCTGCGCGCAGATCATTCACGCCGGCGATATCGGTAAGCCGCAGGTGCTCGACGGGCTGCGCACCATCGCGCCGCTAGAGGCGATTCGCGGCAATATCGATACGGCTGACTGGGCGCTGGAGCTGCCCGAACGCCTCGATCTGCGCATCGGCGGCCTCACCCTGCACGTGCTGCACGACCTCAAGCAGCTGGACATCGACCCGCTCGCCGCCGGTATCGACGTGGTGATCGCCGGCCACTCGCACAAACCGAAGGTCGAGCGGCGCGACGGCGTGCTCTACGTGAACCCGGGCAGCGCCGGTCCACGACGCTTCAGCCTGCCGATCTGCCTGGCGCTGCTGGAGCTGAACGACGGCCAGGCGCAGGTGGAGCTGATCAGCCTCAGCTGACGCCCATGTAGCGATCGGCGCGGTGATTGATCGCCAGCACCAGATTCAGCGCCACGGCGCCGAGCACCGACAGCAGCACCTTGTCCACCGGTACGACGAACACCGCGGCCATGACGATCAGCGCGTCGATGCCCATCTGGAAGGTACCGGCGCGCAGACCGAAACGCTCCTGCAGGAACAGCGCGAGGATGTTCACCCCGCCAAGACTGGCGCGATGGCGGAACAGGATCAGCAGGCCGATACCGATGGCGAAACCACCGAACACCGCGGCGTAGACCACGTTCAGCTCGGCGAAGCGCACCCACTGCGGGGTCAACTCGGCGAACAGCGAGACCAGCCCCACCGCGCAGACGGTGCGCAGGGTGAACTGCCAGCCCATGCGCCAGATCGCCAGTGCGTAGAACGGCAGGTTGAGCAGGAAGAACACCGGGCCGAACGACCAGTCCGCCAGGTACTTGAGCAGAAAGGCCAGCCCAACGGTGCCGCCGGTCAGCAGCCCGGCGTGGCTGTAGAAGGCGATGCCAAGGGCGACCAGGGCGGTGCCGGTGAGCAGCGCCAGAGCGTCCTCCCACAGCGGGTGGCGGACGAAGATCGCGGCAACGCGCTCGGCTTCCGGGGCGTCGGATTTGTCAGGTTGCATGAGATTTCTCGTTACGACAGCGACGGGCCAGCATAGAAGCTGCGGCCCGCGAAAGATTTGGCGCCGATCAAGCGAAGAGGGTGCCGGTCAGCTCTGTTTTTGCCAGGTTTCGAAACGGTAGGCTGGTGCCTCGCCCTCAGCCGGATGTGGCTGGCTTTCGACGCACTGCCACTCAGCCTCGTCGAAAGCCGGAAAGAACGCATCGCCTTCGGGAGCGGCATCGATACGCGTGAGGTACAGCCGCTGCGCCTGCCCCAGCGCCTGGGCGTACAGCTGCGCACCGCCGATCAGCATCAGCTCGTCGACGCCCTGCTCACGCGCCCACTGCTCGGCACGCACCAGCGCGGCATCCAGGTCGGTGAAGGTTTCCGCGCCGTCGAGCTGCAGGTCCGCCTGGCGACTGACCACAAGGTTGAGCCGCCCCGGCAGCGGACGGCCGAGCGAATCCCAGGTCTTGCGGCCCATGATGATCGGTTTGCCGAGGGTCATGGCCTTGAAATGCTTGAGATCGGCGGGCAGGTGCCAGGGCATGATGTTGTCACGCCCGATCACGTGCCGCTCAGCGAGAGCAGCGATCATGGCGAGGGGAAGGCGGGTCTGATTCATGGCGGCGAGAATATCAGAGGGCCGTGTCTTCCTGCAGCGCTGTTGGCCACATTGAGTCGAACAGAAATCGCAGCGCCAGCCGTTCGTCGGCTTCATCGCTTTGCAATACAAGGGGCAACGCAGCGTCAACGTCCGGTCATGCAACTGGCTCAGGCTGTAACATCCAAACCGAGGAGATGCCGAAATGGCCCGTAAGACCACCGCTTCCCTTCGCCGCTGGCTGACCGCCTGCACCCTGCTGCTTCCACTGGCCGGCTTCGCTGCGGCGGAAGAACATGCCGCGAAACACCAGGCTGCGCGGGGCGAGCCGACGCCGCTGGTGATTGCCCATCGCGGCGCCAGCGGCTATGTACCGGAGCACACCCTGGCCGCCTATGCCCTGGCGGTGTTCCAGGGCGCCGACTACATCGAGCCGGACCTGGTGATGACCCGCGACGGCCATATCGTCGCCCGCCACGACAACGAGCTGGGCCTGACCACCGACGTCTCGCAGCGCCCCGAGTTTGCCGATCGCAAGCGCACCCAGCAGGTCGATGGCGTCACCCTCACCGGCTGGTTCAGCGAAGATTTCACCCTCGCCGAACTGAAGACCCTGCGCGCCATCGAGCGCATCCCGGATATCCGCCCGGGCAACGCGCGCCTCGACGGCAGCCTGGAAATCCCGACCCTGCAGGAGATCATCGACCTGGTGAAAACCCTGCAACTGAGCCAGGGCCGGCGCATCGGCCTGTACCCGGAAACCAAGCATCCGACGCACTTCCAGCAGCTCGGCCTGGCGATGGAAAAGCCGCTGGTGCGCATCCTCACCCGCAACGGCTACGTCGGGCGCCAGGCGCCGGTGTATATCCAGTCGTTCGAGGTGGACAACCTCAAGACCCTCAGCCGCCTGACGCAGTTGCGCCTGGTGCAGCTGTTCAGCTCGGGTCAGCCGTATGACCAGCAGGTGCGCGGCAGCAAGCTGACCTACGCGCAGATGGCGACGCCCGCCGGGCTCAAGGCCATCGCCCGCTACGCCGCCGGCGTCGGTCCGGAGAAGAGCTACATCATCCCGCGTGATACCAATGGCAACCTCGGCACGCCGACCGGTTTCGTCGCGGCCGCCCACGCCGCCGGGCTCAAGGTCCATCCGTATACCTTCCGCGCGGAAAACGCTTTCCTCCCGGCCAGCCTGCGCAGCAGCGACCAGCGCCACGAGCGCGGCGACAGCGAAGCGGAGATCCGTGCCTTCCTCGACGCCGGTATCGATGGGCTGTTCATCGACCAGCCGGACATCGCCGTGCGCCTGCGCAACGCCGACTGACGGCCCCAGCGGGGAGCCGCAACGGCTCCCCGTTTTCCCGTTCCCCCACGGCAGCGGTTATCCTCAAGGCACGACCCGCCAGCGAGATGCCGTGTGATAGCCCGCCCCGCCCCCGATCTGGATACGCTCGACCGTCTCTGGCTGACCGAGGCCGTGCGCCTGCGCGAAGAACATGCCGGGCCGCTGGAGGATGACGAAGCCAACCGCCAGGCCCGTGCCCGGGGCGGAGATCTCTCCGCGCTGATCGAGCGCCGTGCACTCTGGCTGGCGCGCCGTGACGGGCTCATCGAGGCGCTCCGGCACTGGCGTCAGGGCGCCCGCCTGGGTGGCTTCGTGCTGGCGCTGCTCGCGGTCTTCACCGGCGCCGGCCTGGCCTTCGCCGCACTCGGCGACGGGCAGCGACCGGTCAACGTGTTCTGGGCGCTCGGCAGCCTGCTCGGAGTCAACCTGCTGACCCTGCTCGGCTGGCTGCTCGGCCTGCTCTTCGCTGGCGACAGCGGCGGTGCGCTGGGGCGGCTGTGGCTCTGGCTGAGCGAAAAGCTCGCCCGCGACGCCCGCGCCGCGCAACTGGCACCCGCGCTACTGACCGTATTGCACCAGCGCCGGCTCGGTCGCTGGCTGCTGGGTATCGGCGTGCATTCCCTCTGGCTGCTGGCGATGGCCAGCGCCCTGCTCAGCCTCCTCGCACTGCTGGCGACCCGCCGCTACGGCTTCGTCTGGGAAACCACCATCCTCGGCGAGAGCGCCTTCGTCGACCTGACCCAGGCCCTCGGCGTACTGCCGGCGCTGCTCGGCTTCAGCGTGCCGGATGTCGAGCAGATCCGCGCCAGCGGCGCGCTCGGCGGCGATCTGGAAGGCACCCGGCAACGCTGGGCCGGCTGGCTGGTCGGCGTGCTGCTGATCTACGGACTGCTGCCACGGCTGCTGCTGGCGGGGTTCAGCCTGTGGCGCTGGCACCGCGGGCGCGACGCGTTGAAGCTCGACCTGAACCTGCCGGCCTATCGCCTGCTGCGCGAACGCCTGCAGCCACCCAGCGAGCGCCTCGGCATCACTGATGCAGCGCCCGCCCAGCTGCACGCTCCCAGCGCCGGCGCTCAGCTCGATGGCAGCGCCGGCGCCGTGCTGGTGGCCATCGAACTGGATGGCAGTCGCCCATGGCCGCCGGCTCTGGCCAAGGGCATCGCCGATGCCGGCATCCTCGATGATCGCGAAGGGCGCCGACGGCTGCTCGACCAGCTCACCCGCTTTCCCCCGGCACGCCTGGCCATCGCCTGCGATCCCCGACGCTCGCCGGATCGCGGCACCCTGGCGCTGATCGGCGAATTGTCGCGCTGCGCCGCGGCGACACGGGTCTGGCTGCTGCAGGCACCACCCGGCGAGGCACTGGACAGCGCGCGTCTGGATGACTGGCACCAGGCGCTGGACAGCCTGGGCCTGCCCCATTCCAACACGACGCCGCTGGGCTGGCTGGAGAGCGGACATGACTGAAGCCCTGAATCTCGCCGTGGTCGGCCATACCAATGTCGGCAAAACCTCGCTGCTGCGCACCCTGACCCGTGATGCAGGTTTCGGCGAGGTCTCCCACCGTCCCAGTACCACGCGCCATGTCGAAGGCGCGCGGCTGTCGGTGGACGGCGAAGCGCTGCTGGAACTCTACGACACCCCCGGCCTGGAAGATGCCATCGCCCTGCTCGACTACCTCGAGCGTGTCGAACGCCCCGGCGAACGCCTCGACGGCCCGGCGCGCACCGCACGCTTTCTCGACGGCAGCGAGGCGCGCCAGCGCTTCGAGCAGGAAGCCAAGGTGCTGCGCCAGCTGCTCGCCAGCGATGCCGGGCTCTACGTGATCGATGCCCGTGAGCCGGTGCTGGCCAAGTACAAGGACGAGCTGGCGGTACTCGCCGGCTGCGGCAAGCCGCTGCTGCCAGTGCTCAACTTCGTCGCCCAACCCGGCCATCGCGAAGAGGAATGGCGCCAGGCGCTGGCCCGCCTCGGCCTGCATGCACTGGTGCGCTTCGACAGCGTGGCGCCGCCCGTGGATGGTGAGCGCCGGCTGTACGAAAGTCTGGCGCTGTTGCTGGAACAGGCGCGGCCCAAGCTGCAGCGACTGATCGAGGACCACGAAGCGCAGGCCGCGGCGCGCCTGGACAGCGGCCAGCGACTGATCGCCGAGCTGCTGGTAGACGTCGCCGCCTGCCGACGCAGCGTGGCCGCACAGCCGGAGCTGGAGCGCGGCGCCATTCGTGAATTGCACGACGCCGTGCGCGGCCGCGAACAGCGCTGCGTCAAGGCCCTGCTGCGCCTGTACGCCTTCCGCAAGGAGCAGGCGGCGGCCAGCGATCTGCCGCTGCTCGATGGGCGCTGGGGCGACGACCTGTTCAACCCCGAGACCCTCAAGCAGCTGGGGGTGAAGATCGGCGGCGGCATGGCCGCAGGTGCCGCGGCCGGTGCCGGGGTCGACCTGATGGTCGGTGGCATCACCCTCGGCGCCGCGGCGCTGCTCGGCGCCATCGCCGGCGGCGGCGCGCAGACTGCGCGGCACTATGGCAACCGCCTGCTCGGCAAGCTCAAGGGTCAGCGTGAGCTGAGCGTCGACGACGCCGTGCTGCGCCTGCTCGCCCTGCGCCAACGCCAACTGCTGGCCGTGCTTGCGACTCGCGGGCACGCCGCCACCGAGGCGATCCGCCTGGCCACGCCACAGGACCAGGGCTGGCGCGAGGGCAAGCTGCCCGAAGCCCTGCAACGCTGTCGTGCCCATCCCGAGTGGTCCTCGCTCAACCCCGGCGCCCGTCTGCAGGACGGCGAGCGTCAGGCGGCGCTGGATGAGCTGCAGGCCGAACTGCGGCAGAGCTGACCGGCCTGCAGGCCCCGCCGTGCCTACGCGCTAGGCACGGGCCGGCGTACCATCGCCCACCGCGGTCGGGGCCGGCTGGCGGCCGATGCGCAAGGTGCACAGCGTTGCCAGCATGATCAGCAACCCACCCGCCCAGCCCATCGGCCCCAGCCGCTCACCCAACCAGAGACCGGCGATGATCGCGCCGAACAACGGTTCGGAGCCCATCAGCAGCGACACCCGCGTCGCGCTGCTGCGCCCCAGCGCGCGGTTCTGCGCAAACATGGCGAACAGCGTGGCGAACAGCACCAGATACAGCGTGCCGAACCAGAAGCCCGGCTCCACCGGCAGCGCCGGCAGTCCGCCCGGCAGCGACACGGCGAGCAGGACGCAGCCCGCCGCGACGACTCCACTCTGTACCGCAGTCAGCGCCAGTGCCGGGATTTCCCGGCCGGCCGTCAATCGCCGGGTCAGGCAGACCAGCACCGCGCGCAGCAACGCGGCGGCCAGCATCAGCGCATCGCCGAGATTGAGCGACAACTGCGGCCCGCCGGTCAGCAGCCAGACGCCCGCCAGCGACAGCGCGCAGGCGAGAAACAGCGCATTGTGCGGCCGCTGGCGCAGCAGCAGCCATTCCATGAACGGTGTGATCACCACGCACAGGCTGATCAGAAACGCCGCATTGCTGGCGCTGGTCAGCATCACGCCCCAGGTCTCGCAGAGAAAGATCGCCAGCATCACCAACCCCAGCGGTAGACCGGGGCGCAACGCACGACGACCGGCGCCGCGCAGTTGCGGCAGCAGCAGAACGAAGGTCAGGCCGAAGCGGATAGCCAGAAAGCCCAGCACCGGATAGAACAGCAGCGCCTGCTTGGCCACCGCATAGCTGCTGCCCCAGATCAGCGCCACCGTCAGCAGCATGCCATCGGCCAGCCACAGCCCCTGTCTCAACGTACCTTTCATCCTCGAGTCCCCGCACCGACGATCAGGCGCTGATTGTCGGGCCTGTCGCTGCGGTCGATAATCCAGCGAAACAGCACAGGACCTGTTCCGCATGGGAACGAATGACAGCGCAACCCTGCTGCCCTACATGGCCGTGTTCGTGCGGGTGGTCGAGGCCGGCAGCTTCTCCGGCGCCGCGCGCCTGCTGGGCAGCACGCCGTCGGCGGTGAGCCGCCAGGTGGCGCGGCTGGAGCAGGCCCTGGCGCTGCGCCTGCTCGAGCGCACGACGCGGCAGTTGCGGCTGAACGAGGCCGGGGCGGAGTTCTATCAGCATTGCCGGGATATGCTCGATGCGGCCGATGCCGCCGTCGCCATCGGCGAACGGCTGATGCGCAGCCCGCGCGGGTTGGTGCGCCTGAGCGTGCCCAAGGCCTATGGCAAGTTCGTCGTCGGTCCGCTGATGCCGGCCTTTCTGCAGCGCTACCCCGAGGTCGATGTACAGCTACGGATCAGCGACCAGAGCCCGGACCTGATCGAGGAGGGGTTCGACCTGCTGGTGCAGGTCACCGACAACCCACCCGAAGGCCTGGCCGGCAAACCGCTCGGGCCGGTGCGCCAGCTGCTCTGCGCCAGCCCCGACTACCTGCAGCGCCACGGCGCGCCGCAGCATCCGCAGGACCTGCTGCGCCATAGCTGCCTGTATCTGGGGGAAACGGCGGGAGACAATCGCTGGCATCTGCGCCGCGGCGAGCTGCAGGAGACGGTGACAGTGCGCGGCCGCTACATCAGCAACCACAGCGAGGCCCGGCTACTGGTGGCGCTGGCGGGTCTGGGCATTACCTGCCTGCCGCATTTCACCGCCGCTCAGGCGCTGGCCGACGGGCAGTTGCGCGAGGTGCTGCCGCAGTGGCGCTACACCGGCTCCTACCAGGGCGCGGCCTGGCTGCTGTGGCGACAGAATCATCATCTGCCGCCGAAGATACGGGCGCTGATCGATTATCTGAGCGAGGCGCTGATCCCCACCTGAGCAGCATCCACGCAGGCGAAGCGGACGCCTGTAGATGGTCATCGAGCCGCAGATCAGTATCGGCGCCACCTCGTGCCCGGCGTTTCAATCACAGGGCGGACATCCAGCCCGCCCCGCGACCAAACGTGGATCAGCGCTCCTTCGAGCCTTCCACTTCCTCAGCCATGCGTGCCAGGCCGAGGTGACGCACATCGGTGCCGCGCACCAGGTAGATCACCAGTTCGGCGATGTTGCGTGCGTGATCGCCGATGCGTTCCAGCGAGCGCAGCGCCCAGATCACGCTGAGTACGCGGGAGATCGAGCGCGGGTCTTCCATCATGTAGGTGACCAGTTCGCGCAGCGCGGTCTTGTACTCGCGGTCGACGGTCTTATCGTACTGCGCCACCGACAGCGCGAGGTCGGCATCGAAACGGGCGAAGGCGTCGAGCGCTTCCTGCACCATCTTGCGTACCTGGTCGCCGATGTGGCGCACCTCGACATAGCCCTTGGGCGATTCGCCTTCCTCGCACAGCTGGATGGCGCGGCGGGCGATCTTGGTCGCTTCATCGCCGATGCGCTCCAGATCGATCACCGACTTGGAGATGCTGATGATCAGGCGCAGGTCGGAGGCGGCCGGCTGACGGCGGGCAAGGATGCGTACGCACTCCTCGTCGATGTTGCGCTCCATCTGGTTGATCTGGTCATCGACGTCGCGCACCTGCTGGGCGAGGCCCGAATCGGCCTGGATCAGCGCGGTCACCGCGTCGTTGACCTGCTTCTCCACCAGCCCGCCCATGGCCAGCAGGTGGCTGCGCACCTCCTCGAGCTCGGCGTTGAACTGCTGGGAAATGTGTTGGGTGTGGCTGTCTTTGCTGATCATCATCAAGCCCTTGGGAAACTGTGGTTCTCTAGCCGGACGAGCCGGCCCTTGGCAAAGCGTGCTGCGCTAGGAGGCGGCGCGCAGACAGTACAAACGAGTACGGCAAGCGCCGCCGACAACGCGCAGCGCGGTTAGCCATGGCCGGCTAGCCGTAGCGCCCGGTGATGTAGTCCTCGGTCTGCTTCTTCGCCGGGTTGGTGAACAGCGTATCGGTATCGCCGTACTCGATCAGCTTGCCCATGTACATGAACGCGGTGTAGTCGGAGACCCGCGCGGCCTGCTGCATGTTGTGGGTGACGATGACGATGGTGTATTTGGCCTTGAGCTCGTAGATCAGCTCCTCGACCTTCAGCGAGGAGATCGGGTCGAGCGCCGAGCTCGGCTCGTCGAGCAGCAGCACTTCCGGCTGCACGGCGATGGTGCGGGCGATGACCAGGCGCTGCTGCTGGCCGCCGGAGAGGCCGAGCGCCGACTCGTGCAGGCGATCCTTCACCTCATCCCACAGCGCCGCGCCCTTGAGTGCCCACTCAACGGTTTCGTCGAGCACACGCTTCTGCTTGATGCCCTGGATGCGCAGGCCGTAGACCACGTTCTCGTAGATGCTCTTGGGGAACGGGTTGGGCTTCTGGAACACCATGCCGACGCGACGACGCAGGTCGGCCACGTCCTCGCCCTTGCGGTAGATGTTGGTGCCATCGAGGTTGATCGCGCCTTCGATGCGGCAGCCGTCGACCAGGTCGTTCATGCGGTTGAAGCAGCGCAGAAGGGTCGACTTGCCGCAGCCGGACGGGCCGATGAAGGCAGTCACACGCTGCTTGGGGATGTTCATCGCGACGTTGAACAGCGCCTGCTTCTGCCCGTAGTACAGGCTCAGATCGGGCACTTCGATGGCGACCTGCTCGTTGGCCAGGTTCAGGCTGCGCTTGTCGCGGCCGAGGGCCGAGATGTCGATTGAATGGGTAGTCGTTTGCATGTGCTCACTCCGTTCGCAGCTGCAAGCTGCAAGCTACAAGCTGCAAGCCAAGCCGGGGCGCTTCCTCTTGAAGCTTGCGGCTTGAAGCTTGCAGCTTCGATCAATGGTCCAGCGCCTTGTACTTCTCGCGCAGGTGGTTGCGAATGTAGATCGCGGTGAAGTTGAGCGCGGCGATCACCAGCACCAGCAGCAGCGCAGTCGCATACACCAACGGTCGTGCCGCCTCGACGTTGGGGCTCTGGAAGCCGACGTCGTAGATGTGGAAGCCCAGGTGCATGATCTTCTGGTCCAGATGCAAGTAGGGGTAGTTGCCATTGAGCGGCAGGTTCGGTGCCAGCTTGACCACACCGACCAGCATCAGCGGCGCCACTTCACCGGCGGCGCGAGCCACGGCGAGGATCAGGCCGGTCATCATCGCCGGACTGGCCATCGGCAGCACCACCTTCCACAGCGTCTCGGACTTGGTCGCGCCGAGCGCCAGTGAGCCTTCGCGGATCATCCGCGGAATGCGCGCCAGCCCTTCCTCGGTGGCGACGATCACCACCGGCAGGGTGAGGATCGCCAGGGTCAGCGAGGCCCACATCAGGCCCGGCGTGCCGAACACCGGGGCCGGCGCCGCTTCCGGGTAGAACAACCGATCCAGCGAGCCGCCCAGGACATAGACGAAGAAGCCCAGGCCGAACACGCCATAGACGATCGACGGCACCCCGGCCAGGTTGTTCACCGCGATGCGGATGATGCGGGTGAGCAGGCCCTGCTTGGCGTATTCGCGCAGGTAGACCGCGGCGATCACGCCGAACGGGGTGACGATCACCGCCATGATCAGGGTCATCAACACAGTGCCGAAGATCGCCGGGAACACGCCGCCTTCGGTGTTCGCTTCACGCGGCTCGTCGCTGACGAATTCCCACAGCTTGGCGAAGTAGAACATCAGTTTCTGCGGCGTCGACATGGCATTGGGCTGGAACGCCCGCACGACCTTGCCCAGGGTGATTTCCTGCTCGCGGCCATCGGCGGTGCGCACGGTGATGCTGTCGCGGTTGAACTGCTGCTGCAGGGCGACCAGTTTTTCTTCCAGCACCCGGTACTCGGCATTCCACTGCGCGCGCTCGGCATCCAGCTCGGCCTGGGCCGCCGCGTCCAGACGATCGTTCAGCTCCAGCTGGCGGGTCTTCAGGCGCAGACGCTCGAGGCCGTGGTTGATGCGACCGATCTCCACCGTCTCGATGCGCGAGATCTGCGTGTGCATCTCGTCGACGCGGTCGATGCGTGCCTGCAGTTCGCTCCAGGCGCCTTCACCCTCGGCGACCAGCTGGCCGGCTTCCTTCACGTTGAGCAGGTAGCCATAGAAATTGCCCCACTCACGACGCTCCAGCACCATCAGCTCGGCAGGCCTGCGCTGGTTGCTCAGCCACTCACCGACCACCCAGGAGAAATCCGCCCCATAGACCTCGCGGTTGCCGACCTTGAGCAGCTCGCGGGTCATGAACTCGCCGCCCTCGACGTTCACCGGCAAGCCGCTGGCCGCCAGGCGCGCGCGCGGCACCTCTTCGGCCTGCACCACCTCGCCGGCCAGCACGCGCATCTCGGCGCCCGGCATGCTGTAGTCGGCGACGATCACATCGGCCGGCCAGAAGTGCGCCAGACCGCGCACGGCGATGATCGCCAGCAGCCCCAGGGTCATGATCACGGCGATGGACACCGCACCGGCGTTCATCCAGATCCAGGGTGTGCCGCTCTTGACCCAGGTGTTCAACGAATCCTTTTTCACGGATCGATACCTTCTGCGAAATCTGGTTTACAGGCTGGCGTACTTGCCACGCAGACGCTGACGAATCAGCTCGGCGAGGGTGTTCATCACGAAGGTGAACATCAGCAGTACCAGCGCGGCGAGGAAGAGCACGCGGTAATGGGTGCCGCCAACCTCGGATTCGGGCATTTCCACGGCGACGTTGGCGGCCAGGGTGCGCATGCCTTCGAAGATGTTGGCTTCCATGATCGGCGTGTTGCCGGTGGCCATCAGCACGATCATGGTCTCGCCCACCGCGCGGCCCATGCCGATCATCAGCGCCGAGAAGATGCCGGGGCTGGCGGTCAGCAGCACGACGCGGGTCAGGGTCTGCCAGGGCGTGGCACCGAGCGCCAGCGAGCCCAGGGTGAGGCTCTTGGGCACGCTGAACACGGCGTCTTCGGCGATCGAGTAGATGGTCGGAATCACCGCGAAGCCCATCGCCAGGCCGATCACCAGGGCGTTGCGCTGGTCGAACGGAATGCCCATCTCGTTGGACAGCCACAGGCGCATGTCACCGCCGAAGAACCAGTTTTCCAGATGGCCGCTGATTTCCAGCGAGCCAAAACCGATCAGCAGGATCACCGGGATCAGCAGCACGGCTTCCCAGCCATCCGGCACTGCGAGACGCACGGCCTGCGGCAGGCGGCTCCAGGTCCAGGCGGCGAACAGAATCCCGACCGGCATCAGCAACAACAGGCTGAAGATGCCCGGCAGGTGGTTCTCCAGGAACGGCGCGAGGAACAGGCCGGCGAAGAAGCCGAGGATCACCGTCGGCAACGCCTCCATCAGCTCGATGACCGGCTTGACCTTGCTGCGCAGCCTCGGCGCCATGAAGTAGGCGGTGTAGAACGCTGCACAAATCGCCAGCGGAGCCGCCAGCAGCATCGCGTAGAAGGCGGCCTTGAGCGTGCCGAAGGCCAGCGGCGCGAGGCTCAGCTTGGGTTCGAAGTCACCATTGGCGGAAGTCGACTGCCAGACGTAGTCAGGCTCCGGATAGCTCTCGTACCAGACCTTGCCCCACAGCGCGCTCCAGGAGATTTCCGGGTGCGGGTTGTCGATCACGAAGCGCTGCAGGCCCTGTTCCGACTCCACCAGCAGACGGGTGGCACGCGGCGACATGGCCGCCAGAGCGGCACCCTCGGCAACCTGCTCCTTGAGCAAGGTGCGATGCGCGGTGCTGTGGAAGATGCCGATGCTGCCGCTGGCATCCAGTGCCAGGAAGCCCTTGCGACGCTCTTCCGGCAGGATCTGGCGGATCGGCTCGCTGCCCAGCTTGAAGTTGCGAACGTTCTCCAGCTCGGCCTGGCCGTCGGCGGCGCGGACCATGAACCACTGGCCGATGCCACCTTTGGAGTCGCCGATCATCAGCGAGATGCCGCCCAGCAACGGGCTGACCGTGGTGATCTCGCTGCCGTCACCGACCAGCTTGTAGCGACCGTTGAGCTGCTTGCGGCGCAGATCGAAGACATCCGCGCTGGCCTTGCCGCTGATCGCGTAGAGCCACATGTGGCGCGGGTCGAGCAGCAGCTTACGAATCGGCTCGGCCAGTTGCGGCAGGTTCAGGCGCTCCTGCTCCAGCGTCACTTCGCCGGTCATCAGGTTCTCGCTGGTGGCGATGCGCTGGGCATGCAATGCCGTGCCCGTGGCGCCGGCAACCAGCAGCGTCTTGCCATTGAGGCTGACGGCAGCCTGTTCGATCGGCCGACCCTCGGGATCGAGCTGCAGCGGTTCTTCACCGAAGGGGTAGGCGAGTTCCGGGGTGATGGTTTTCTTATTGTTCGGGTAAGTGACCTTGTAGTTGTGCTCGAACACCAGCGCCTGGCCGTTATCCAGACCCAGCACCAGCCGGCGTGTGCTTGGTGTGTCCTTACCCACCGAGACGACGCGGCTGCCAGCCGGCAGCGGCAAGGCCTTGCTCGACAGCAACGCACCGTCGCTGAGGCCGAAGAAGCGAACCTGACCGTCGGAACCCAGGCGCATCGCAACCTGGTTCTGCTCTTCCACCGCCAGCAGCAACGGCTCGCCGGCATCGGCCAGCCAGGCCGGCTGCTGCGCCGCGCGGCTTTCCAGCTCGGCGCCCTGGAACATCGGCAGTACAACCTGCGCCAGGTAGAAGAAGATCAGGGTGATAGCGACCAGCACCGCCAGACCGCCGATGGACACGTACCAGCGCGCTAGGTGATCTTTCAGCGCGCGGACGCGGCGCTTGCGTTGCAGCGCCGGCGTGTTGAAGTCCAGCCGTTGCACATCGGAATTCGCGGTCATGTTTTCCATGTCGTTCATGCCAGGGCTCCTGGGCCTGAGCGGCCCTTCGGGGCGCCTAATCTAATAAAGCTGTGTGACAGAAAAATTACAGCCAGGTGACGCGCCGAAGCCCGCCAGCGCGTCTCGCGTGGCGGGCATCTGCGCATGGCCGGCGCGCTATGTCGCCGGCCGTCACGCGGGTCTTACAGACCCAGCTCCTGCATGGTCTTGTCGACCACCTTCTTCGGCAGCGGGATGTAGCCATCCTTGACCACCACTTCCTGGCCCTGCTTGGAGAGCACCAGCTTGAGGAACTCGGCATCGATCGGGCTCAGCGGCTTGTTCGGCGCCTTGTTGACGTAGACGTAGAAGAAGCGCGCCAGCGGGAACTTGCCAGCCAGTGCGTTCTCTTCGTTGGCCTCGAAAGCCTCGCCACCCTTGGACAGCGGCACGGCACGGACGCTGGAGGTCTTGTAGCCGATGCCCGAGTAACCGATGGCATTCAGGGTGCTGGAGATCGACTGCACTACGGAAGCCGAACCCGGCTGTTCGTTGACGTTAGACTTGAAGTCACCCTTGCACAGGGCTTCTTCCTTGAAGTACCCGTAGGTGCCGGATACCGAGTTACGACCGAACAGCTGGATCGGCTTGGCCGCCCACTCGCCGGTCATGCCCAGGTCGCCCCAGGTCTTGATGTCCTTCTCGCCACCGCACAGGCGGGTGCTGGAGAAGATCGCGTCGACCTGCTCGATGTCCAGCGACTTGATCGGATTGTCCTTGTGCACGAATACCGCCAGGGCGTCGATGGCCACCGGAACGGCAGTCGGCTTGTAGCCGTACTTCTCTTCGAAGGCCTGGATCTCGTTGTCCTTCATCGGGCGGCTCATCGGGCCCATGTTGGAGGTGCCTTCGGTCAGAGCGGGCGGCGCGGTGGAGGAGCCGGCAGCCTGGATCTGAATGTTGACGTTCGGATAGCTGCGCTTGAACTCTTCGGCCCACAGGGTCATCAGGTTGGCCAGAGAGTCGGAACCAACGCTGGACAGGTTGCCGGAAACACCGGAGGTCTTCTGGTAGCTCGGCAGCGCCGGGTCCACAGCAGCGACCGCGCTCGCGGCGCCAACGCCAGCGGCTACAAAGGTCAGGGCCGCCATCAAACGATTCAGTTTCATACCTTGCTCCTAGCAGGTGTGTGCTCGAGTGTGTTGGAACGGGGGCCAGTATCTGCAGGCCGTATGAACACTCTATGAAGCAAGTGTGACAATCTGATTACCAAGCGCACCGTTGACCTGGTTCGGTCGCTGTAGCGCAACACAGCCGCTATACTCGGCGCCGTCGCCCGTGCCAGAGCGGGCATTTCGCGCCAGAACAACAACGCGCCGCGAGTCCGACCGAATGAAAGAATACGAACAGGAAGATCCAATCCCCCAGGGCGACCTGGCCCTGCAGCTCACCGCATTGCCGCGGGAAACCAATGGTTTCGGCGATATCTACGGCGGTTGGCTGGTGTCGCAGATGGATCTGGCCGGCACCGCGATGGCCAGCCGCGTGGCCGCTGGTCGTGTCGCCACGGTCTCCATCGATCGTATGGCGTTCATGGTCCCGGTAGCGGTGGGCGCGCAGCTGTCCTTCTATACCCAGACGCTGGAAGTCGGGCGCAGCTCGATTCGCATGCTGGTGGAAGTCTGGAGCGACGACCCGCTGTCCAGCGAGTGGCGCAAGGTCACCGAAGCGGTGTTCGTCTTCGTCGCCATCGACGGCAGCGGCCGCACCCGCTCGGTGCCACCGCGCCGCTAAGCCACCGATTAATGTGGCTGTAGCGCGGGCCGCAGTTGCCCGGCCGCGACGGCGAAGCGATTCTTGCCACCACTCTTGGCCTGATACAGAGCCGTGTCGGCGCAGTGATAGAGCTGTTCGGCCTGCTGGCCGTCCTGCAACGTGGCGATGCCGATGCTGACCCCCACCCGCGCCGCCGGATCATGCGGATGCCTGATATCCAGCGCGGCCAGCGCGGTGATCAGCTGACGGGCGATGCGCTGTGCCGCGGCGTTGTCGCAGTTGTACAGCAGCAGCGCGAACTCCTCGCCGCCAACCCGTGCCGCCTCGTCCAGCGGTCGCCGCGCATAGCCGGCGAGCAGTTCGCCGAAGGTGCGGATCAGCGCATCGCCGGCCGGATGGCCGAAGGTGTCGTTATAGGCCTTGAAATCATCCAGATCGAGCAGCAGCAGGCTCAGCGGGCGCCGGTCTCGACGAGCCTGGGCGATCCGCTGCGGTAGCGCGCGATCATGGCTGCGCCGGTTGGCCAGACCGCTGAGCGCATCGTGCTCGGCGACCCAGCCCAGCAGCTGACGGGTGAGGAACTGGTCGCGCTGCGAGTACTCGTGAACATAGCGGCTGATCGCGCCGATGATCAGCAACAGCAGGTAGTAGCTGACGGCGATCCAGTGTTCCGGCATCTGCTCGGCCGAGAGGATCAGGCTGGCCATGAACACGTCGGCCAGCACGATCAGCACCGCGCACAGCAGCGCCCACCAGAAGGTCACGCCGAGAAAGAAGAACGACGCGACGATCAGTAGCCCGGCGCCGTAACGGAAGTTCAGCTCCGTATCGAGCGTTTCGAAGCGGATGTCGATCAGCGCGGCGAGCATGCCGACCATCACCAGCAGCACCGGAAAGATGCGATTGGCCTGCGCGCGAAACCTGCGGCTGTAGAAGGACAGCACCAGCACGACGATGCCCGGCAGAATCTGCAGGAGCCGCAGCAGCGTCAACGTCGTCAGCCAACCGGTATCTTCGAGATCGAACAACCGGTGTTCGCAATACAGATAACCGCTGACCGCGAAGATCAGCAGCAGGGCAGCGAGGCGCTGCGATAGGCGAGCATGACGATCCAGATAACGCCGAAACTCCCGTTCCAGCTCCGGCGCAAAGCGCAGCAGACGGAATCCGCCATGCAGCTGCCGGCCATAAGGCGTATCGCGAAAGTCCTCGGTAGAGGCCTGGGTGGGTATGTGACGCATCGGAAGCTCGTAGGTTCGAGGCGCAATGATATCACCAAGCCACCACACAGCAGGCAATCGCCCGACCGACGTCGCACCGCTCTTCTCCGGGCCGGCTCAAAAGATGAGGGTTGCACTGGAGGAAGGCAGCATCGAAGATCGCGCTACATGCACTGCTGGATGTATCCGTGACTGCCCTGCTGCTCGCCCTCTGGCCCCTGTTCGCCCTTATCGTCGCCGGTTATTTCCTGCGCCTGCGTGCCTTTCCCAGTGCCGAGTTCTGGCCCGGTGCCGAACGCATCAACTACTTCATCCTCTTCCCCGCCCTGCTGTTCAGCAGCCTGGCGACCGCGCCGCTGGATAACCCGGCGTTGCCGCGCCTGGCGGCCGCGGTGATGCTCGGCCTGGGTCTGGCCTGGATTGGGCTGCTGATCGCCAAGCGCTTGCGCGGCTGGTCTGCCGGCCGCTTCGGTGCCATCACCCAAGGCGTGCTGCGCTTCAACACGTACCTCGGCCTGGCCGCGGTGGGCAGCCTGTTCGGCAAGGAAGGTCTGGCGCTGGCCGCGCTGATGCTGGCACTGATGGTGCCGACGGTGAACGTCATGTCGGTGTGGGCGCTGACCGCCGAGCGCGGCGTCAGCGTACGCGGCCTGCTGCTGCCCATCGCGAAGAACCCGTTGATTCTCGCCTGTGTCGCCGGTGCGCTGGTCAATCTGTCGGGCCTGGGCCTGCCCGGCGGCACCGACCGCCTGCTGAGCCTGCTGGCCGCCGCCAGCCTGCCGCTGGGTCTGCTCTGCGTCGGCGCGGCGCTCAAGCCGCAGGAGCTGGGCGGAGAAATCCCGGCGCTGGGCTGGAACAGCGCGGTGCGCCTGCTGGCCGTGCCGCTGCTGGCCTACGGTGTGGCGATGGTGCTCGGCCTGCCCGATATGGAAACCACCATCCTGGTGCTGTTCTTCGCCCTGCCCACCGCGCCCACCGCTTACGTGCTCACCCGCCAGCTCGGCGGCGACAGTCATCTGATGGCCGGCATCATCACCTTGCAGACCCTGCTCGCGGCCGCCAGCCTGCCGCTGGTGCTGACCCTGCTCAACGGCTGATCAGCGCGCGACCTGCCCACGCAGCAGACGCAGCAGCATCAGCGCCATGCCGACACCCAGCGCGCCAAGCACCAGCAGCGGGCCGAGATAACCGAGGGCGTCCTGCAGCCAACCGAGCAGCAGGTGCAGCCATTCGGTGTGCAACGAGGCCTCGACTGCCACGTAACCGCCCTGCTCCCAGATCTGGTAGGCGGCGTGCAGCGGGATCAGCGTCAGCGGCAGCAGGATCAGGCACAGCCAGTAGCCGCTGCGCCGGTACGCACCCAGCAGGCCCCATGGCAGGTAGGCGGCCCGAATGAGCTGGAAGAAGCAGACGATGTAATAGACCACCAGCAGCAGGACAAAACCGCTGGCCACGGAGGGCGCGAGCCAGAGCTCACGCAGCGCCGCGGTGCTGATGATCAGGCTGAGCGCGCCCCATAGCAGTAGAAAGAAAGTTCTCATCGCAAGTCCCGGTGTCGGCTTTTGGCGAAAGCGCATCGGAACAGAATTCCGAGCGCCATACGCACAACCGCTTCACGAAACAGGTGGCGATGCGCCGCGAACGTGCCGGCTTCGAGCAGCAGTGCACGCTCAGAACAGGCTGAGCTGATCGCCTCCAGCCTCAGCCGACTTGGCGCTGGGTAACGCCTCGGCGCCTCCGCTGCTGTCCTCATGCAGCGCCAGCCGTTCGGCCAAACCTGCAGCGCGCTCGGCACGGGTGATGACCGCCTCGGCCAGCCGCGCCGGCAGCGCCCAGATCTCAACCTTGCGCTTGGCGCGGGTGATGCCGGTGTAGAACAGCGAGCGTGTCAGCAGCGGGCTGGGCTGCTCGGGCAGCGCCAGCAGCACTTCGGCAAATTCCGAGCCCTGGCTCTTGTGCACGGTCATGGCGAAGGCGCTGTCATGACTCGGCAACCGTGCCGGGGCGAAGCCGCGATAACCCTCGTCGCCCTCGAAGAACACCCGCAACCCCTGCTCGGTTTTCAGACACAGGCCGATATCGCCGTTGAACAGGCCGAGAGCGTAGTCGTTCTGCCGGACCATCACCGCGCGCCCGGGATACCAGCGTTCGCGCGCCGGCACGCCGAGTCGGCGTTTGAAACGGGCCTCCAGCGCCTCGTTGATGCCGGTGACGCCAAAGGCGCCCTCGCGCTGGGCGGTCAGCGCACGGAAGCCGTTGAAGGCTTCGAACGCGGCGGATGGATCGGCCTGCCGTGCGGCCTGCAGATAGGGCGAATAGCCCTGCTCCAGTCGCTCGATCAGCGTCGCGGGGCTGGGCGTGTCATTCCAGGCCAGGTCCGCGCGCCCTTCCTGCAGCCGCGCGACCGTGCCCTTGGCATCGCCGCCATTGATTCGCCGCGCCAGCTCGCCGATGCCGCTGTCGCCGGCGAAGCGATGGCTGTGGGTGAGCAGCACCACCGCATCGCCGAGCCGCGAGCGCGGCGTTTCGATGGGGACGTTCTGGCCGGTAATGCGTTGCAGATCGGACGCGGCCTGACTATCGAAGCCGCGGCCTTCACAGAGCTCGGCGAACACCGCACCGGCTTCCACGGCAGCCAGCTGGTCCTTGTCGCCGAGCAGGATCAGCCTTGCCTTGGGTGGCAGCGCGGTGACCAGTTTGGCCATCAGCGCCAGGTCGACCATCGACGCCTCGTCCACCACCAGCACATCCAGCGCCAGCGGGTTGGCTGCGTCGTGGCGCACCTGCGGGCTGTCGCCGCGGCTGCCGAGCAGACGGTGCAGGGTGCGCGCCTCGTCTGGCAGGGCTTGCTTGACGGCATCGCTGACCGGCAGCTCGGCCTTGGCGTTGCGGATCGCTTCGGCCATGCGTGCCGCGGCCTTGCCGGTGGGTGCGGCGAGGCCGATGGCCAGGCGTTCGCCGCCCGGCTGCTCCAGCAGCGCGGCCAGCAGGCGGACGACGGTGGTGGTCTTGCCGGTGCCGGGACCGCCGGAGATCACCGCCAGGCGCCGGCGCACCGCCTGCGCCGCAGCCAACCGCTGCCAATCCGGGCTTTGCTGATTGAAGGCGAACAGCCGCGCCAGGCTGTCGCTCAGCCGAGTTTCATCGACATCCGGTGCGTCCGCCGCGCGAGTCAGCAGCTGTTCGGCCAGCTGCTCTTCGTAGGCCTGGTAACGGGCCAGATAGAGCCGGTTGCCGACCAGGGTCAGCGGCGCGTAGTCGTCTGGCGCAGCGACCAGCGAAGAGGCTTCGAGCTGAGCGCGCCAGACGGGCAGCGCCGGCATGCTGAGATCGACCTCGGGCCAGGGCCGCCTGCCAGCCAGGCGCTCCAGCGGCAGGCAGACGTCACCCGACGCCAGCGCCTCGCAGCACAGCGCGGCGGCGAGCAGCACCGCTTCGGGAGCCTGCGGTTCCAGGCGTTGCAGGCTGGCGACGAAGGCGCGCTCCAGCGGGCCGAGGGGTAGATCGGCAAGGGTCATATGTCGCTCCGGATAGGCAGGAAGGCGCTGCCACGCCCACATTCCCGGTCAAGGCCGCCAAAGCGCACCATCAGCGCCCCTCCTCGAACAGTCGATCCAGCGCATCGAGCAGCGCATCGTCCGGCCGCGCAAAATAGACGCCGGCTTCGGGCATACCGCGCAGAAACAGGTAGAAGGCGCCGCCCAGCTGCTCGTCGCGGAAATCCGCCAGGCGCTGACGCAGAAAGCGGCGCAGCGCCACCAGATAGATCAGGTATTGCAGGTAGTAGTGCTCGCCGGCAAGCGCCTGCAGCAGTCGTTCGCCGCCGTAGTAGCTGGCGTCCGGGCCGAGCCAGTTGGACTTGTAGTCGGCGATGTACCAGCGGCCATCGTGCTCGAAGGTCAGGTCGATAAAGCCCTTGAGAAAGCCCTTGAGGCTGTCGAATTCCAGCCGCGCCGCCGCATCGCGCAACGGTTCGGCGAGACCGTTGGCCGGGTCGGTCAGCAAGCTGCGCAGCCGCGCCACATCCAGATCCCGCACCGGAAAGGTGAAGCCCAGTTCCGGCAGGCGTCTGGCCGACTGCAAGGCGGCGAGGGTCAGGCCGGCCCCGTCCATATCGGTTTCCAGCACCTTTTGCAGCTGGTCGGTGGCGATGTCCTTCCACTCCAGCGGCAGGCCGTAGGCCTGCAATGCCGGATCGACCAGTTCTGCCAGCTCGCCCTTGCCGCGTGCCCAGTCTTCGAGAATGGCATGCAGGCAAGTACCGGCCCTTGCGCCACGGGGAAAGGCGAAGAAGCCGCTGCCCGGCTCGCCGGCATCGGGCATCGACAGGGCGTCGCGGTCCGGCGCCTCCATGTGCATACCGGCGGCAAGCCCGGAAAAGCTGCCGATGCGCCAGGCGCTGTGCAGGCTGCGATTGAGCTGCGACAGCTGCTCAGGCGCCGCCGCCCGGCCCGGCCCTTGGGCACTGGCTTCACGCGACTGCAGCGGCAGGCAGGCCATATGGCCGTCGCTCCCTTCCACCAGACGTTCGATGGCCAGGCGCAGGCTGCCGCCGTCGAGGTCGGCCAGATGCCGGCCCAGCTCGCTCAGCGGTTGCTCGCCGGGGAGATCGCGGCCGTGCAGCAGCCAAGCCAGGGCGCAGCTGTGCAGGCCCTCGTCGGGCAGGCTGCCATCCTTCTTCGCCTTGGGCAGGCTCACCGGCCCCCAGTGCAGCCAGAGTCGATCACGCGCGCGGGTCAGGGCGACGTAGGCCAGCCGTAGCTGTTCGGCGAACACCTCCTGACGGGCGCGTTCGAGGTTGTCCCCCAGCGCATCGCTGCCGAGATCCAGCAACGGTTGGCCGTTCGCATCGTGGCAGCGGGCACTGTCGCGATTGTTGCCGAGCAGCTTGCCGTCCCAGAGGAAGGGACAGAACACCAGCGGGTATTCCAGCCCCTTGCTGGTGTGGATGGTGACGATCTGTACCCGCTCGGCATCGCTTTCCAGACGCAGCAGGGCTTCCTCGCCGGCGCCTTCGCTGCCGCGCTGGGTGTTGAACCAGGCCAGCAGCGGCTCCAGCCCCGGGCGCAGCAGGCTTTCGGCCTGCAACAGTTCGCCCAGGTGCAAGAGGTTGGTCAGCCGGCGCTCGCCATCGACCCGCGCCAGCAGCCGTTCGGCCACCGCCTGCTCATCGAGCCAGGCACGAAACACGCGCATGAAGCCCTGCTGCTGCCAGAGCTGGTGATAGCGCTCGGCGGCTTCGCGCTCGGCGTCCCACTGCTGCTGGTCGTCCTGGCAGCGGGCGAGATCGGCGGCACTGCGGCCCAGCAGACGCGTGGCCAGTGCGTAGCGCAGCAGCCCTTCGCGACCGGGTTCGGCATAGGCGGCGAGCACCGCGGCCAGCTCACCCGCCTCCTCGCTGCGCCAGACGCTGTCGCGGCCACGGCGGACACTGGGCACACCGCGCGCCGCCAGCTCCTCGGCGATCATCCCGGCCTGACGGTGATTGGCCACCAGCACGGCGATATCGCCGCCCTTGAGCGGGGTGAACACACCGTTCTTGTCGAAACCGGCGCGGCCCTCGGCGGCGCCCGCCAGTTGCAAGGCGATACGCCGGGCGGTGTCGCTCGCCGCCAGCGGCGCGGCCTCGCCCTTGCTCAGCGGGTCGTCGCCAAGCCAGACCAGCGACAGCGGCGCAGCCTCGCGCTCCTCCACCAGACGAAGGCTGGCACGCGGCTTGTCGGCCGCGCCGACCGCTGGATAACGCAGGTCTGGTTGAGCGAACGGCTGCGGATGGTCGAACAGCTGGTTCAGCGCGGCGATCAGCTCAGGCGTCGAGCGGTAGTTGGTCGGCAGGTTGAAAGGCTCGCGATCAGCCTGCTGCTTGGCGGTCATGTAAGTCGCCAGGTCCGCGCCGCGGAAGGCATAGATCGCCTGCTTGGGATCGCCGACGAAACACAGCGAGGCCTCGCCCCCCTTGGCATAGATGCGGTCGAAGATGGCGTACTGAATCGGGTCGGTGTCCTGGAATTCGTCGATCAGCGCCAGCGGATAGGTGGCGCGCAGCGAGGCCGCCAGGTCCTCGCCAACCGGCCCTTGCAGTGCCTGATCCAGACGATTGAGCAAATCGTCGAAGGCCAGCAGCCGCTGCGTCGCCTTGCGCTCCGGCAGCTCGCGATTGAGCCGCTCCAGCAGCGCGACCTGCAGCGCGATCAGCCGCTGCTTGCCGGCCGGCAGTGCCTCGGCCACCTGATCTGCCAGCTCATCCAGCGCATGAGCCAGTTCGCAGACAGGCGCGTCATGACCCTTCTTGCAGGCCTTGCTCAGCGCACGGACACCGAACTTCGCCGCGCCCTCGGGCAGCTCGAACATCACCGCCGGATCGGCGAAATAGGCGTCGAGTTCCGCCTGCCAGGGCGCAAACTTGATGCTCTTGTGTGTGCTCTGACTGAGGCCGCCGTGGGCCAGCAGCTCGGCGACCCAGGTGCTGCCCGCTCTCTTCCACAGGTCGGCGGCGCGCTGCCAGGCGGCTTCGACCGGGCGCAGATCGGCCGCGACCGGCGTACCCTGCGGCTCGACGCGCAGATAGGGCTTGCCCAGATGACTGCGCAGGCGTTGGCGTAACCACAGAGGGGTGATTCGGCTCTTCGCCAGAAAGCGCGCCCAGGCCGGATCGGCATCGGCCAGCTCGCTGCGCCAGGCATCGGCGAGCAACGCGTCGATGAGCTCGCGGTCGTCGGCGGTCAGCTCGCTGTCGAAATCGCCGCCGGCCTCGAACGCCGCGTCCTGCAGGGCACGCTGGCAGAAGCCATGGATGGTGAAGATCGCCGCCTCGTCGAAGCCGTGCACCGCCAGCAACAGGCGCCGCCGCGAGGCTTCGCCGGGGTAGCGGGCATGCAGGCGGTTGAGGAAATCGTCGCTACTCGGCGTGCCCTCATAGACCGCCAGCAACTCGGCCAGCCGCGCACGGATGCGCTCGCGCAGCTCGGCGGTGGCTGCGGTGGTGTAGGTCACCACGAGGATCTGCCCCACCGACAACTGCCGTTCCAGCAACAGACGGGCGTAGAGCGCGGTGAGCGTCCAGGTCTTGCCGGTACCAGCGCTGGCCTCGATCAGCGAGCGACCGTCGAAGGGCGAATCGAGCAGGTCGAGTTTCATGCTTGCTCCTCGTCTTCAGCCAGGGCATCGAGCGCCGGGCCGATCAATTGCTGAGCCAGGCTTTCGAAACGCTCGTCCAGCGGCTCGCGGTCGCGGAAGGCCAAAGCGTTCCAGGGGTCTTCGGCCTCGGCAGCGATGGGGCTGAACTCGGCGCCGAGCCAGGCTTCGCGAGCGCGTTTACGCGCGCAATCGAGCGGTTCGCTGCCGCGGGCCGGCTTGCGATAGCCCTTGGCGAAGGCATGGCTGCTACGGGGCAACAACGGCAGCGGCTCACGGATCGCGCTGCGATAGGCGGCCATCCAGGGCTCCAGCAGCTCGGCGGCGTTTGCCAGCGGCCCCAGCTGCCAGTCACCAGCGGGCGACAACATCAGGCTGTGGCGCTCGATATTCGGCGTGGCGGACAGGTTGAGCAGCAGATGGCGCAGCCAGAACGGCGCCAGGTCCCATTCGCCGAGGCGGCCGAGCTTCCAGCCGAACAACCCGGCCGGGGTCACGCCATCGAGCCAGCCGTGGATGCGCACGCCGGCGAGCGTGATATCCACCGGCAGCGGCTCGGGCACCGCGTCCGGGCGCAGTTCGAACAGCCGCGGCGCAAAGGCCCGTACCGGCCCGCGCAGCTTGCCCCACAGCGCCTGGCCCAGCTCGCCCGTGGGTAGCCAGCCGGCGGCGCAGGCCATGCGCCGCTCGTCTTCGTCGCTCCAGCCATGCTCCATCGCTTGCAGCGACAAGCGCCGCAGGCCGTTCCAGGCCGGCATCTCCAGATCGAACGGCTCGTCGCTGGCGAGCGATTCCTGGTCGCCAGCCAAGCGCAAACCCAGGCGCTGTTCGAGCAGGAAGCGCGCCGGATGGCGAAAGCACTGCAACAGCTGCGACGGCTCGATGGTCAGCCAGGCCTCATCCGGTTCAGCCAGCAGACTGGCAAAGGCTTGGGCCTGAGCCTGTGGGGGCTCGGCCAGACGTTGGGCGGCGCGAAACCAGGGCAGCGAATAGCCGGCACAGGGCGCGTCGCCGAAATTACGCGGCGAGAACGGCTGCAGCGGATGGGCGATGAGGATCTTCTGGCTGACCGGCTTCGCGCCATCGGCCAGCACGGCGGTCATGTCCACCGCCTCGAGCACTTCGCTCAGCAATACGGAAGGCGGCAACACGGCATTGTCGCGCGGGTCGCGGCCGACATAGGACAGGTACAGCGCCTCACGCGCCGAGAGCAGGGTTTCCAGCAGCAGGTAGCGATCGTCGAGGCGTCGCGCCCGGTCGCCGCGACGCGGATGCCGGCCGATCAGATCGAAGCCCGACGGCGGCGTGCGCCGCGGGAAGGCGCCATCGTCCAGGCCGAGCAGACAGACCACGCGGAACGGCAGGCTGCGCATCGGCACCATGGTGCAGAAGGTCACCGCGCCGGTGAGAAAGCCGGAGGCGCCACCGCCCTGCTGCAGCGCGGCGCTGAGCTGCTGGTGCACCAGTTCCAGTTCGATGGGACGCGTCAGGTCGGCTGCCTGGGCCTGATCGCGCAATGCCGCGCAGGCCTGGGACAACAAGAGCAGCGTGTCGCCGGCTTCGCGCTCGTCGAACAGGGTGTCGATCAGGACTTGCAGGTCATCCGCCCACTCGGCCAACGCACGCGGCCGGGCCAGCTGATCGGCCAGGCTGCCGAGGCGCTCGACGAACTCCACCAGCCGTCCGAGCAGCTGCCCGCGCGCGCCTTCCAGCGCATCCAGCGGCCAATACTCGCCGAGCAAGGGTGCACGGTCGCCGGCCAGCTGCGGCGGCGCGGCGAAGCCCAGCAGCAGACGGTCCAACCCCTGGCGCCAGGTAAAGGCCGATTCGTCCGGCAGGCCGAGACGCGCCCGCTGGCTGCCGTCACGGCCCCAACGCATGCCGGCTTCACGTAGCCAATCGCGCAGCAGCGGCAGGTCTTCGCCTTCGATGCCGGCGCGGCGGGCGATGGCCGGCTGCTCCAGCCAGGCGAGGATTTCCTCGGCCGCGAAGCGGCTCTGCGCCAGCAACAGGAGTTCGAGGAAGGCCTCGATCAGCGGCACCTCGGCACGCAGACTGCGATCGGCGAGGCTGTAGGGAATCCGCGGGCTGCCCTCGCGCGGAGCGAAAACCGCTTCGATGAAAGGGGCGTAACGCTCGATATCGGGGGTCAGCACCACCACCTGATCCGGCGTCAGCGCCGGGCCGGCGGCGAAACGCGCCAGCAGCTGATCATGCAGGATCTCCACCTCACGCAACGGCGAATGGGCGATGTGCACTTCCAGCGAACGGTCATCCTGGGCCAGGGTGATGCGTTCATCGGGCTGCCGGGTGCGCAGGCGCAGGATGTCGTTCTGCAGCGCGTGCAGCAGGCTGTCGTCGTGCAGGTCTTCGTCTTCGGAATACAGGCCTAATTCCTGACTGCCTTCGCTGGCGGTCAGACTGAACAGCGAGTCGAAGAAGTCGCGGCCCTGCTTGCCGAGACTGGCCAGCAGCGGGTGGCCGACGTCCAGATACCAGTCATCGGCGCCGGACGGCTGGGGAGCTACTGCGCTCGAGGAGGCTTCGTTAAAACCCAGCTCGGGATGCTCATGTACGGCCTGTACACTCCGCTCCCTCGCCGGGTTTTGCCTCGCCTGCTCTTCGCTCGCGACGCTCCCCAGCCGCCCGGAAGAAGGAAGCTGCCGTGCCAGCTCGCGGATATCGCGAATCTCGCCCCAGGCCTCGCGGCTCGGGTTGAGCGCACAGACCACCACGTCGATATGCCGCGCCAGGCCGTCGAGCACGCGCAGATGGTGCGGCGGCAGGCTGCTGATGCCGAACACCAGCAGGCGCTCGGGCAGGCCGGGCAAGGGCTCGTCGCGGTACAGGCGTTGCAGCAGATCGCCGAGCAGTCGCGCGCGGTGCGGATGGCCGTCCTTGGTCAGTTCGCGCCAGAGCAGCGCCTGCCAGGCTTCGTCGGGACCGAGGTCGAGAGTGTGGCCACGCTCCCAGGCCGCCAGCCAGTCGTCGCGATAGAGCAGGTACTGGTCGAAGACGTCGGCGATCTTCGCCGCCAGACTTAGCCGCCGACGCTCATCGCCACCGTTCAGGTACTGCGCCAGACGCGGCGCCAGCTCAAGGTTGGCCGGCTCGCAGAGCCAGCCGTAGAGGCGCCAGGTCAGGGTGGTCGGGGAGAACGCCGATTGCTCCGGCAGACTGCCAAGCACGGTGCGGCTCAGGTCCCAGACGAACGTGGCCGGCAGCTGAATCTCCAGCTGCATGGCGATGCCCTGCTTGCGCGCCAGCTCCAGCGTCAGCCAGCGGCCCATGCCCTGGCTCGGCGCCACCACCAGCGCCGGAGCGAAGGGATCGGCGAGTGGCTGGGCGAGCAGGCGCGTGGCCAGTTCGCCGAGGGTTTCCAGATCGGGAGCGTGGTAGAGGCTGAGCATGGGCGCACCGCTTTAACAGAAGTCGCTAGGTTACAGCCCGCCCCCAACGGGAGCGAGCCGGCGATTTCAGTTTGCACCCGCCATGCGACGCCTCGTGTCGCGGCGAATCTCCTCCTTTCGCCCTGCCCTTTTGCTTCTCCCGACCAATATCAATTGCGCCACGGCTGCCTAGCATGGGCTCGAGGGGCGGCCGCTCAGTCGCCCGCCATCAGGTCAGGAGTCGTTCATGAACCGGAACCGCAAGACGCTGCTCGCCCTTTCTCTATCTGCCACGCTGGGCGCCGTGCCACTGCTGCACGCACAGGAACCGGCCCAGCAGCGAACGCTGGGCTCGGTGGAGCGCAGCCACGCCAGTCAGGCCCGTGCCCTGCTCGACCAGGCCGTGCTGACCTTCCAGGCCAAGGGCCCGGAGCAGGCGCTGGCCGCCTTCAACGACCGCAGCGGTGAATTCGTCCACGGCCAGTACTACATCTTCGTGCTCGGCGAGGATGGCACCATGCAGGCCAGCAGCGGCCCTTCGGCCAGCCTGGTCGGACTGAACGTCGCTGAGCTCAAGGACGCCTCCGGCAAGTCGTTCATCCGCGAAATCCTCGACAAGTCGGCCAGGCAGGAAAGCGGCGAAGTCGAGTACAAGTGGCTCAACCCGGCCAACAACGAGGTCGAGAACAAGATCAGCCAGTTCCGCAAGGTCGGCGACCACGTGCTCTGCGTCGGCTACTACATCCCGCGCGCCACCGCCGAGCATGCCAAAGCGCTGCTCGAGCGCGCCGTGCAGCAGGTCGAGGACAAGGGCGCCGAGGCGGCCTTCCGCAGCTTCAACGACCCACGTGGCGGCTTCGTCTTCAACGACGAGTACGTCTTCGCCATCGGCCTGGATGACGGTCGCTACCGTGCCAGCGGCAGCTCGCCGAACCTGGTGGGTGTCGATGTGCGCAACGTCAACGATGCGGCCGGCAAGCCGCTGTTCAAGGAGATGATCGAGCTGGCCCGCAAGCAGGGCTCCGGCAGCGTCGACTATGTCTGGCGCAACCCGGCGACCAACGCGGTCGAGCAGAAGCACACGCTGATCCAGCGGGTCGACGACGTGCTGCTCGGCGTGGGCTACTACACCCGCCCCTGAGCGGCGGGCCAATCGGGCTTTGTGACATTTCGGTGAACGCGGCCGGCAGGCCAGGGTCAATCGAGTATCCCCGGTGAAGCGCTGCGTCCTTGTGACGCAGGCTTTCGTTGTTGCTGCTCGCCGGGGCAGGAGCCCGACCGATGCTGACCCTGTTGCACCTGTTGTCGTCCATCGCCCTGCTGGTCTGGGGTACGCATATCGTGCGTACCGGGATCATGCGGGTGTATGGCTCGCACCTGCGGCGGGCGCTCGGCCAGAGCATGGGCAACGCGCCGCTGGCCTTCGGCGCCGGTCTCGGCGTCACGGCGCTGGTGCAGAGCAGCAACGCCACCGCACTGCTGGCCATCTCCTTCGTCGCCCAGGGCCTGATGGGGCTGCCGACGGCGCTGGCGATCATGCTCGGCGCGGATGTCGGCACCGCGCTGATGGCCCGCGTGCTGACCCTCGACCTATCCTGGCTGTCGCCGCTGCTGACGCTGCTCGGCGTCTGCCTGTTCCTCTCGCGCAAGCAGACCCGCGTCGGCCAGATCGGCCGCGTGCTGATCGGCCTCGGCCTGATCATTCTCGCCCTGCAGTTGATCGTGCACGCCGCCGAGCCGATCACCGAGGCGCGCGGCATGCAGGTGCTGTTCTCCTCGCTGGCCGGCGATACCCTGCTCGCGGTGCTGGTGGGCGCGCTGTTCGCCGTGCTGTCGTATTCCAGCCTCGCCGCGGTGCTGCTGACCTCGACGCTGGCCGGCGCCGGGCTGATCAGCCTGCCGGTGGCGCTGGGCCTGGTGATCGGCGCCAACATCGGCAGTGGCCTGCTCGCCTGGTTCAACGCCAGCCTGCAGCCGGCTTCGGCGCGCCGTGTGGCGCTGGGCAACCTGCTGTACAAGCTGGCCGGGCTGATCGTGCTGCCGTTTCTCGGCATGCTGGTGGCCTGGATGGACACCCTGGGTGTCAGTGCGCAGACGCAGGTGATCGGCTTTCACCTGATCTACAACAGCCTGCGCTGCGTGATCCTGCTGCCCACCGTGAAGCCCATGAGCTGGCTATGCGAATACCTGCTGCCGGAGCGTGCGCTGGACAACGGCGTGGCGCAGCCGCGGCATCTCGACCCCGCCGCGCTGGATACGCCGAGCCTGGCACTGGCCAATGCGGTCCGCGAAACCCTGCGCATCGGCGACATGGTGGAGCTGATGCTGGCGCGGCTGCTGGAGGTGCTGCGCGAAGGACGGCCGGAATCCGGCGACGAGATTCGTCGTCTGGACGATGACGTCGACGCGCTCTACAGCGGCGTGAAGCTCTACCTGGCGCAGATGCCGCGTGAAGACCTGGCCGAGCAGGAGGGCCGGCGCTGGGCGGAGATCATCGAGCTGGCGATCAACCTGGAACAGGCCGGCGACATCATCGAGCACATGGTCAGCAAGGTGCAGAACCTGAAGACGTCCAAGCGCCGCTCCTTCTCCGACAGCGGCCTGGAGGAGCTCGGCCAGTTGCACGCCCAGCTCAGCACCAACCTGCGGCTGGGGCTGTCGGTGTTCATCTCCAGCGACTCCCATAGCGCCCGCCAACTGCTGCAGCACAAGCGCCAGTTCCGCAAGCTCGAGCGCGAACTGGCGCACTCCCACGTGCAGCGCCTGCACCAGCAGGTGGTGGAAAGCATCGAGACCAGCGCCGCGCACCTGGAGCTGATCGCCGACATGAAACGCCTCAATTCACTGTTCTGCAGCGCCGCCTATCCGGCACTGGAAGGCCCCGGCGGCAGCAAGGCTCGCGCAGCAGGCGAAGCGCCGCGGGATGCGATCGCCGGCGAGCCTCACTTGCCGGGCCGACCCGCCTGATCCAGATTCAGGTCGTTCAGCAAGCACGGCGTTGCCAGAGGCGGAACAGCGGCTCGGCGAGAAACATCACCAGAAACAGCCTGAGCACCTGCACCGCGGTGACCAGCGCCACAGACAGCTGCAAGGCTTCGGCGGTCAGGCACAGCTCGGTGATACCGCCGGGCATCATGCCGAGCATCAGCGAAACCCCATCCAGCGCAGTCGCCCAACCCAGCACAAAGCCGAGCGCAGCGGCAACCAGCATCGCCGCCAGGGTGAACAGCAGAATGCGCAGGAGAAACGCCGGCGCACTGCGAAAGAACGGCCGGTCGAAATGGCAGGCCAGCGAGCAGCCGATCAGCCACTGTCCCAGCGCGCCGGCCCAACCGGGCAAGCCGATGTGCAGATCGAATGCCACGCTGGCCACGGCACAGGCGGTCAGCGGGCCGAGCATCCATGGGTTGGGCTGGTCCAGTCGTTGCCAGAGCAGCGCCAGCAGGCCGCCCGCCGGCAGCAGCAGCGCCAACCAGGGCCAGCTCACCGGCGCCGGCGCTGGCGCCGCCATCGATGGCAGGCCCCAGGTGAACAGCGCCGGCACGATCAGTACCACCAGCAGCAGACGCAGGCTGTGCGCCGCCGCCACTCGTGCCGGCTCGGCCTGGTGTCGGTTGGCCAGCACCACCATCTCGCTGGCGCCACCCGGCATGCTGGCAAAGAACGCGGTGGCGCGATCGGTACCGCTGCGCAGCAGGATGAAGAGGCCGATCAGCCCCAGCAGCAGCGTGCCGACCGCGCCGGCGAAGATCACGCCGAGATGCGCCAGCACCTGCTGCATCACCTCGCTGGTGAAGTGCAGGCCGATAGCACTGGCGACGACCCATTGCCCGACCTGGCGGCCGCGCGGCACCTCGCTCACCAGCCAGCCGCTGCAGCGTACGGCGATAACCGCCAGCAGCGAGCCGATCATCCACGGCAGCGGCCAGTTGGCCAGGCTTGCCAGCCAGCCGCCGACCGCACCGATCAGCGGTGTCGCCCACCAGGCCGGCAATCGCCGATGCATGTCAGACCTGCGCCTCGACCACGTTGCCGCGACGCCGCTTGAGGTACCAGCGCAGCGCCGGCATGCCGAGCATCGCCACGGTGAGCACCCACAGCACCAGGGTGATCGGGCTGCCCCAGAGGATGCCCAGCTCGCCGTTGGAGATCGACAGTGCGCGGCGCAGGTTGTCTTCCATCATTTCACCGAGAACGAAGCCGAGAATCAGAGCCGACAACGGGAAGTCCAGCTTGCGCAGCAGGTAGCCGAACACGCCGAGGCCGACCATCAGCACCAGATCGAAGGTGGTGCTGTGCACCGAATACACGCCGACCATGCTGATCACGGTGATCGCCGGCACCAGCACCCAGTTCGGCACGGCGAGCATGCGCGAGAACAGGCCGACCAGCGGAATATTCATCACCAGCAGGATCACGTTGCCGATGAACAGCGAGGCGATCAGGCCCCAGACCACGTCAGGCTGCTGTTCGAACAGCAGCGGGCCGGGGGTGATGTTGTACAGCGTCAGCGCGCCGATCATAACCGCCGTGGTGCCCGAACCGGGTACGCCGAGGGTCAGCATGGGGATCAGCGAACCGCAGGCCGAGGCGTTGTTCGCCGCCTCCGGCGCCGCCAGACCGCGCAGGTCGCCATCACCGAAGCGGCCCTTGTCGCCGGCCATGCGCTTCTCGCTCATGTAGGTCATGGCGCTGGCGATGGTCGCCCCGGCGCCCGGCAGCGTGCCGATGACGAAGCCGGCCACGGCGCTGCGCACCATGGTCCAGAAGGTCAGGCAGAACTCCTTGAAGTTGAACAGCAACCGGCCGCTGGCCTTCACCGCCTTCTGCCCGCTGTGGGTTTTTTCCAGCATCAGCAGGATCTCGCTGACGCTGAAGAAGCCGATCACCACGATGACGAACTGGATGCCGTCGGACAGGCTGACGCTGCCGAAGGTAAAACGATAGACGCCGGTGGTGGAGTCGACACCCACGGTAGCGAGCGCCAGGCCCATCAACGCCGCCATCAGCGTCTTCACCGGCTTGTCGCCGACCATGCCGCCAAGGCAGGCGATGGCGAAGATCATCAGCACGAAGTATTCCGCAGGGCCGAAGGCCACCGCCCACTTGGCCAGCAGCGGGGCGAACAGCACCACGCCGCAGGTGGCGATGATGCTGCCGATGAAGGAGCTGACCGCCGACAGCGACAGGGCGATACCGGCCTTGCCCTGGCGCGCCAGCGGGTAGCCGTCGAGGGTGGTCATCACCGCGGCGGCGTCACCCGGCACGTTGAGCAGGATTGCCGAGATGCGTCCGCCATACTCGCAACCCAGGTACACCGCGGCGAGCAGGATCAGCGCGGTTTCCGGTGGCAGGCCGAGGGCGAAGGCCAGCGGCAGCAGCAGCGCCACGCCATTGATCGGGCCGAGCCCCGGCAAGAGGCCGACCACGGTGCCGACGAAGGCGCCGAACAGCGCCACCAACAGGTTGGTCGGCCGGGTGGCGACATCGAAGCCCTGCAGCAAGAAATTCAAAGTTTCCATATCAGCTCTCCAGCAGACGCAGCAGACCAAGCGGCAGCGGCACGTCCAGCAGGTAATCGAACAGCCCGTAAAGCAGCACGCCAAGCAGCGCACCGCTGATCACGCTGGGCCACAGGCGACCGTTGAACAGCAGACCGAGGGCGAAACCGGCCAGGGCGGTGCTGATGACGAAACCCAAAATTTCGAACAGCAGCGCATAGGCCAGCAGCGCCAGCACGCACAGCACGGCGCGCTGCGCCCTGGGTCGATCGAACGCCGGCGTCGGCTCACCGTGCGGCTTGAACAGCAGCCACGCCACACCACAGGCCATCAGCGACAGCAGCAGCAGCGGATAGGCGCGCGGCCCGACCGGGTCGTAGGCGAAGGGTGCCTCGAAGCCCCAGGCGAGCAGGGCGAGGCCGGCGCAGATGAGCAGCCACGCCGCGGCGAAGACACGTACGTACATGACGGGATACCTCAGGGGTTCGGCGACCCGGCAGCTGCCGGGTCGACCGTGCGGTCCGCGAGCGCGGGCCGGTTCGCGTTACTTGACCAGGCCGAATTCGCCGGCCAAGGCCTTGTAGTCCTGCACCTGCTTCTTGACGAAGGCTTCCAGCTCGTCGCCGGTCATCGACAGCGGGAACAGGTCGCGCTGTTCGCGCAGCTTGGCGAAGTCCTCATCGGCGAGCAGGGTGTCGAACTGGGTCTTCCACCAGTCGAAGTCCTCGTCAGGCACCTCCGGCCCCATGTAGAAGCCGCGGATCACCGGCCAGCTGATGTCGTAGCCTTGCTCCCTGGCAGTGGGAATCCCGGCCAGCTTGCCCGGCAGGCGCTCGTCGGAGAGCACGGCGAGGATGCGGATCTTGCCGGCATCGAGCTGCGGGGTGACTTCGCCGAGGCCGCTGCTGGTGACCTGCACGTGACCACCGAGCATGGCGGTGAGCGTCTCGCCGCCGCCCTCGAAGGCGACGTAGCGCAGCTTCTTCGGATCGACACCGGCAGCGCGGGCGATCAGCGCGGTCTGCATCCAGTCCTGGCCACCGATGGTGGCGCCGGCGCCGAACACCACGCTGCCCGGGTCCTTCTTCACCGCGGCGATCAGCTCGTCGAGGTTCTGGTAGGGCGCGTCGGCGCGTACCGAGATGGCGCCGTAGTCGGTGCCGACCGCAGCCAGCCAGCGCACGGCGTTCTCGTCGTAACGACCGAACTTGCCCTGGGCGAGGTTGAGCAGCGAACCGCTGGAGAAGGCGGTGATGGTGCCGGCTTCCGCCGCACGCTGGGCGACCACCGCGTTGTAGGCCACCGCGCCGACACCGCCAGGCATGTAGGTGACGCGCATCGGTGCTTCGAGCAGGCCACTGTCCTTCAGGCCGCTCTGGGCCAGTTTGCAGGTCAGGTCGAAACCGCCGCCGGGCTTGGCCGGGGCGATGCACTCGGGGCGCTTGGGTTCGGCCAGCAGCTGGCTGGAGAGCAGCAGGCAGGACGACAGCAGGGCGATACGGCTGAGTCTGGTTTTCATCGGGTATTCCTCGCGTTCTTGTTTTGTTTACCAGATCGGCAGGCTGTAGCTGACGATCAGACGGTTCTCATCGGCGTCACGGGCGAAGTCGGAGCGGAACATCGCGTTGCGCCAGCGCAGCGCGACGTTCTTCAGCGGGCCGCTCTGCACCACGTACTTCAGCTCGATGTCGCGTTCCCACTCGCTGCCATTGTTGCCGCCGCTGTACTCGGCGTTGTCGCCGGAGATGTAGCGGGTCAGAAAGGTCAGCCCGGGGATGCCCATGGCGGCGAAGTTGTAGTCGTAACGGGCCTGCCAGGAGCGCTCGTCGGCGTTGGCGAAGTCGTTGATCTGCACGAAGTTGACCAGGAACGGATCACCACCGTCGATGTAGGCGTAGCCGGTATCGCCGCGCATCTGCTGGTAGCCGACGCTGACCTTGTGCCCGCCCAGGCTGTAGCCGAGCATGCCGTTCCAGGCCTGGTTATCGATCTTGCCGGCATTGGCCGCGCCGCTGTCGTCGCTGAGCATCACGCGCAGGTCGGCACTCAGCGCGGAGTTGTCGCTCAGCGGCTTGTTCGCCAGCAGGCCGAAGAAGTGCTGGCGGTACACGTCATCCAGCTCGCCGTAGTAATAGCGCCCGGTGAGGTTCTCGTTGAAGGCATACTCCGCACCGGCGAAGGTCAGGTGATCGGCCTCGGCGGCGCTGGCGAAGCGGCCGTTCTTGTTGTTCAGCTGCAGGTCCTGGGAGTTGGTCGAAGCGCGGTCGATCACCTTGTCCAGGCGGCCGCCGATGAGGGTCAGGCCGTCGATATCGGTGGAGGTGACCGTGGCGCCCTCGAAGACCTGCGGCAGCGTGCGGCTGTCGCTGGCTTTCACCACAGGCATCTCGGGGATGTGCGAGCCGTAGCGCAGCTCGGTCTCGGCGATCTTGGCCTTGGCAGTCAGGCCCAGGCGGCTGAATTCGTCCGGCGTACTGCCATCGTCGTGTACCGGCAGGAGGTCGGTGCCGCTGCGTCCGCCACCGGAATCCAGCTTGACGCCGAGCATGCCCAGGGCATCGAGGCCGACGCCGACGGTGCCTTCGGTGAAGCCCGACTGGACGTCGAGAATGAAACCCTGGGTCCATTCTTCGCGCTTGGACTGGCCGCTGCCTTCGCGGAAATCGCGGTTCAGGTAGATGTTGTGGGTCTGCAGGGTAGCGCTGCTGTCTTCGATGAATGCGGCCTGGGCCATGGGCGCCAGCGAGGCGGCGGCAACGGCCAGGGCGAGACGGGCAGGAGCGGGTGAACGTCTGACGGCAGTCAGCATCGGGTATCTCCACTATTGTTTTTGTTGTGACGGCACATGCGCCGCGCGGGGTGGTTCGAGCCACCTGCGAGCGATCCTAGGCGGTCAAGCTTTCGCCAGCCTTTCAGCGCGCAAAGCCGGCAGCGGCGTGAAAGTTCTGCCGCTACACTGGCGCTCCGTCGCCATCGCAGAGGACAGGCAATGCGAATTCTTCTGGTCGAGGACCACCCCCAGCTGGCCGAAAGCGTGGCGCAGGCATTGCGCGCCGCCGGCTGGACCGTGGACCTGCTGCACGACGGCGTCGCCGCCGACCTGGCGCTGGCCAGCGAGGACTATGCGCTGACGATTCTCGATGTCGGCCTGCCACGACTCGACGGCTTTCAGGTGCTGGCGCGCCTGCGTGAGCGCGGCAAGACGCTGCCGGTACTGATGCTCACCGCGCGCGGCGAGGTCAGCGACCGCGTGCACGGCCTCAACCTCGGTGCCGACGATTACCTGGCCAAGCCGTTCGAACTGTCCGAACTGGAAGCGCGGGTCAAGGCGCTGCTGCGGCGCAGCGTCGGCGGCGGCGAACGCCAGCAGCGCTGCGGCGCACTGGTCTACGACCTGGATGCGCGGCGCTTCAGCCTGGCCGACGAGCCACTGACGCTGACCTCGCGCGAGCAGGGCGTGCTGGAAGCGCTGATCGCCCGCCCCGGTCGGGTGATGAGCAAGGATCAGCTGGCCGCCCAGGTGTTCGGCCTGGACGAGGATGCCAGCGCCGATGCCATCGAGATCTACATCCACCGCCTGCGCAAGAAGCTCGAGGGCCAGCCGGTGCGCATCGTCACCTTCCGCGGCCTCGGCTACCTGCTCGAAGCGCTCGATGGCTGAGCAAGCGCTCGCCGGCAGCCTGCGCGCGCGCCTGCTGCGGCGGCTGGCAGTCCTGCTCGCGCTGCTGTCGCTGTTCGGCGGTCTGAGCGCCTACTGGAACGGCCGTGCCGCCGCCGACACCGCCTACGACCGCACCCTGCTCGCCTCGGCCCGGGCCATCGCCGATGGCCTGGTCACCCATGAAGGCGTGCTGCGCGCCAACGTGCCCTACGTGGCGCTGGACACCTTCGCCTACGACAGTGCCGGGCGCATCTACTACGGGGTGCTGGACATCCAGGGGCGCCTGGTCAGTGGTTACGAAAACCTGCCGGCACCCGCCGCCGACGTCCCGCGCACTAACGACTATCCGGCGCTGGCGCGCTTCTACGACGGCGAGTTCCAGGGCCAGGGCGTACGCCTGGTGAGCCTGCTGCAACCGGTCAGCGAGCCGGAACTCAACGGCATCGCCGAAATCCGCGTGGCCGAAACCCTCGGCGCCCGCGAGCGCATGGCGCGCGGCCTGCTCACCGACACCCTGTGGCGCGTCGGCCTGCTGGCGCTTGCCGCGCTGGTACTGGTATGGCTGGCGGTCAGCGCCGCGCTGCGACCGCTGGGCCAGCTCAGCGAGGCGGTGCAGGAGCGCGCACCGGATGATCTGCGGCCGCTGCCGATGATCAGCGTGCAACGCGAGCTGAAACCGCTGGTGGCGGCGCTCAACCAGTTCACCGAGCGCCTGCGTGGGCAGTTCGAACGCCAGGCGCGCTTCATCGCCGATGCCTCCCACGAGTTGCGCACGCCGCTGGCGGCGCTCAAGGCGCGGATCGAGTTGGGCCTGCGCGAAGCCGAACCGGCGGCGTGGCGCAGCACCCTGGAAGATGCCGGGCAAAGCACCGACAAGGTCATCCACCTGGCCAACCAGCTGCTCTCGCTGGCGCGCATCGAAAGCGGTGCGCAATCCATCGCCGAGGGCGGCGCGCAGCGTCTGGACCTGTCGCAGCTGGCCCGCGAGTTGGGCCTGGCGATGGCCGCCCTGGCGCACAAGCGCGGCGTCGCCCTGGCGCTGGAGGCCGAGGCCCCGGTATGGATCGACGGCGAGCCGACGCTGATCAGCGAACTGCTGAGCAACCTGCTGGACAACGCGCTGGCGCACACCGGCAACGGCGGCAACGTGGTGCTGCGGGTGCTCGACGGCGCCGTGCTGGAGGTGGAGGACGACGGTCCGGGCATCCCCGCTGTCGAGCGTGATCGCGTCTTCGCCCGCTTCTACCGCCGCGACACCGGCGGCCATGGCGCCGGCCTCGGGCTGGCCATCGTCGGCGAAATCGTCCGCGCCCATCGCGCCGAGATCAGCCTCGATCAGGGCGCTCTCGGCGGCCTGCTGGTGCGGGTGCGGTTCATACCGACTGAGGCGTAATGGCCGGGCCGTCTTCGCTGATGCATCTGCCGGGAGCCAGCACCACCTGATCACGGCCGGCATTCTTGGCCTGATAGAGCGCCGCATCCGCCGCAGCCAGCAGATCGGCCGGCGTTACAAGCGAGGATGTCAGCGTGGCGACGCCGAGGCTTATGGTCAGCATCACCGGCTGTTCGCCATGCTGCAGCTGCAGGTGAGCGATCGCGCAGCGGATGGATTGCGCCAGGGCGACGGCCTGTTCGGCGGCGAGCCCCGGCAGCAGGACGACGAACTCCTCGCCGCCATAGCGCGCCGCGACATCGCCGGCGCGCTGGCAATGGGCGGCGAGCACTGCCGCGACCTGGCGCAGACACTCGTCACCGAAGGGGTGGCCGTAGCTGTCGTTGACCCGTTTGAAGTGATCGATATCGGCGAGCAACACCGACAGCGGACTGCCCGCGCGCCGCGCACGACGGATTTCCTCGTCCAGCAAACGATCGAAACGCCGACGATTGGCCAACTGGGTCAGCGAATCGGTGGTGCTCAAGCGCATCAGTTCGGCATTGGCGGCCTCCAGGCCGTGGCGAACTTCTTCCAACGCACGGGTGCGTTCGTAGACCCGCGCTTCCAGCACCTCGTTGGCGCGCAGTTGCAGGTCCAGCGCCTCCTGCTTGGCCTGCAAACGCAGTGCACGCTCCTCGGCCAGCGATTCCGAGGCGTGCAATGCCAGTTGCTGCGCGGCGATGCGCCGGTTGCGCTCGATATTGATGCGCTCGGCCAGTGCCATGGACAGCAGCACGAACTCGGCGAACATGCCGATCAGCTGACCATTCAGCGTCCAGGCATTGAGTGGCAGGCTCCCGTTGAGCGCCAGCAGGTTGACCACAGTGAAGCCGAGCAAGGTGCTCCAGGCGATGCTGAACAACCGCGCGGACGGATTGCCACGCATCCACAGGTTGAGCGTCACGGCCATGGTCAAAACGCAGTGCAGCAGCGCGACGCTGTCCATGAACAGATAACGCGCCACGGCCGGTGCCAGCAGCAGCGCCAGCACCGCAGCCCCCCAGTAGCCGGTCAGGCTGATGGACACCACCCAGACCCAGCCACCATAGCGCCGTATGTCGAGAAAACGCAGGGCGAACAACATCGGTGTGAAGAAGCACAAGGCCGCGGAAAGGCCATAGAAACGTACCGACAAGGCGGGAATTTCCGGCCACAGGTAGAGCTGGCCGAAACCGGTGATGGTCAGCACGTAGAACACCGCGCTGAGCAGGTAGAGCACATAGAGGAAATAGCTGCGGTCACGGGTGAAGATCAGCAGGCTGCAGTTGTACAGCACGATCACCAGGATGCCGCCGAAAAACAGGCTGACCAGCGTGACGTCGCGGAGCTTGCCCTCGATCAGCTGCTTTTCGTCGATCAGCTCCAGCGGCAGGGCGAGGGTTTCCCTGGCCTGCAGCTGCAGATAAACCACCGCGCGCTCGCCCGCCGGCAGCTCGAGTGGATAGACGAAGTGATGGTCGGCCAGCGGACGGCTGCTCAATGCCACGGCGTCCCCGGCCAGCATCGGCTGACCCCAGCGGTCGCTGTCGGGGTAATGCAGGCGCACCTCGACGCGGTCGAGCACCGGCCATTTCAGCAGCAGATACCAGAGCTTCGCGGCATCGCCCGTGTTTTGCAGACGGAGGCGCAGCCAGGCACCGTCGTGCTGCTTGCCGAGGCTGGGCTTGTTCAGCCGCTGCCAGGACAGATCCGCTGCGGCGATCTGGATGAAATTCGCGTCCGGCCTTCCCAGCAGGTACTCCACTGGGCCGACCTGCAGCGTCGGCGAGCTTCGCGTCTGCAGCACCGGCGCTGGCTCAGCCGCCATCGCGCCGCCGGTCCAGGGCAGCAACGTCAGGCAGGCGATCAACAGCAGTAAGGCGCGCATCGTGTGACAGTGCCTCTTCGGCGCGACAATAGCCAGCGAAGTGCCAGCCAACCGGCGTCATTAAATAAGCGCCGACCCGCGCATGATGCCAGCATGGCATCAACCTGTCCCGCGCAGGCGACAGACTGCAGCAATCACGCCCTGCGCCGCGCCCAGAATTGTTGCGCCAGCTCCTGCATGTCCTCGGCCAGGCGGGCTACCCCCGAGGTGCCTTCCTGGCTGCGCAGGCCGGTCGCCACATGCTGGTCGGAGCTGCCGCGGATGCTGACGATGCTCTGGTTGATCTCTTCGCTGACGCTGCTCTGCTGCTCCACCGCCGCGGCGATCTGGCTGCTCATTTCGCTGATTTCGCTGACCTGGCGGTTGATGCCGTGCAGCGAGTGCTCGGCATCGCCGGCGTGGCCGACGCTGTGCTGCGCCTGCTCGCGGCTGCGCTGCATGACGTCCACGGCCTGGCGCGCACCGGCCTGCAGCGAGCCGATCATGCTCTGGATATCGGTGGTCGCGCTGGATGTGCGCGATGCCAGCTGGCGCACCTCGTCGGCGACCACGGCGAAGCCGCGGCCCTGCTCGCCGGCGCGCGCCGCCTCGATAGCGGCGTTGAGCGCGAGCAGGTTGGTCTGCTCGGCGATGCCGCGGATGACGTCGAGCACGCGGCTGATTTCCTGGCTATGGCTTTCCAGTTGGTGAATGACCCCGGCGGCCTGCTGGATGTCGTCCGCCAGGCGCGTGATGCTGCTGCCGGTCAGGCTGACGACCTGCCGGCCGCTGGCCGCCGCGCTGTCGGCGTTCGCCGCCACTTCGGCGGTGCGCTGGGCGTTGAGGGCGACCTCCTGGATGCTGGCGGTCATTTCGTTGATCGCGGTGGCGACCAGGTCGGTTTCCTGCTGCTGGCGCGAGGCGCTTTGCGTGCTGCTCTGCATCGCTGCGAGCAGCTCGCGGGCATGCCCGCTCAGCTGGCGGCTGGAATCGGTGATGCGCCCGACCATGGCCCCGGCTTCGGTTTCCAGCATCTTCATGGCGAAGGCGATCTCGCCGATCTCGTCCCGGCGACCGGTGTAGATCAGCTGGCTGACCGGGTTGTGGCCGATGCGTCGCGCCTGGCGCGCCAGCTGCGTCAGCGGTGCGAGCGCCAACGTCGCCACGCCGGCGGCGACCATGCCGCCCAGCACCGCGGCGGATGCACCAGCTGTCAGCGATGCCCCGGCCAGCAGCGCGCCGAACCCTGCCGCCGTCGCACTGCCGAGACCCGCCAGCAATGCTACGCGACCACGCAACCCGAGCCGCGGGGCACGCAATGCGCCTGCGCCACGGCCCTCGCGCAGGCGTGTGTAAAGCGCCTCGGCGGCGCGAATCTGTTCGGGCTGTGCGCGAGTGCGTACCGACTGGTACTCGACGACCTTGCCGTCGCGGCCGACAGGTGTGGCGAACGCACTGACCCAGTAGTGATCGCCATTCTTGCAACGGTTCTTGACGATGCCCATCCACGACCTGTTCGCCTGCAGCGTCTGCCAGAGATCGGCGAAGGCCGCCTCGGGCATGTCGGGGTGGCGCACGATGTTATGCGGCTCACCGAGCAGCTCGTCTTCGCTGAAGCCGGAAATCGCCACGAAATCCGGATTGGCGTAGGTGATCGTTCCTTTCAGATCAGTCGTGGAAAGGATGTTCGCCGTTTCGCCGACCGTGACTTCACGGCCGTTTACGGGAAGGTTGAGGCGCATAAACAGATCTTCTCTTTGAAAATGGGGTCTGAGTACGCGAGGCAGATACGGCGCCGCTTCTGTTGGCAGCGCTCGCGTGGATGCGGCGGGGCATCCTTCTACAGGGGGCCGGTTACGGTTTGGCGATCAACGCTCGTCCTTCTCTCCCCTATCGGCTTCCAGCTGCTCGAGCAAGTCGATCAGGCGCCGGCGCAGCTGGCCGAGCTCGCGCGACTTGAACGAGCGTCGCGTGCGCTCCAGTACCTGAATGGTTTCTTTCAGCGCAGCGCGCAACGTCTCTTCGGTCAGCATTGGTCCATCGTCATGCACACACATGCAGGTTGAGTGCCTATCTCTGCCAGGGCATGCTTTGCAGCGAGACTCGAACCCAAAAAAAGGCGCCAGCCGTGGTGCATCCCAGAGGAATGTCACGGCTGGCGCCTTAGCTATCAGGTCCGGTTGTCCTGAGCGGTAAAGCAGCTTTCGCAACGCGCGAAACTGATGGCATTTTGCCTTCACACGAACGCCGTAACAAGCCCGCCGCTAACGGTGCGGCAATGCGCTACGCCATTGCCGCACGCACCACTCCCGTACATCAGGCTTTCAGCCGCGCCGCCGCGTCCAGAACTGCTGCACCAGCATCTCCATGCTGCTGGCCAGCTCGGCCACGCCCGACGCACTCTGCCGGCTGCGCAGGCCGCTCTCCACATGCTGGTCGGAGCCGCCACGAATGCTGACGATGTTCTGGTTGATGTTCTCGCTGACGCTGCTCTGCTGCTCGACGGCCGCGGCGATCTGCATACTCATTGCACTGATCTCGTTGACCCGGCTGTTGATGCCCTGCAGCGAGCGCGCCGCCTGGGCCGCATGTTCGACGCTCTGCATGGCCTGCTCGCGGCTGCGCTGCATGACCTCCACCGCCTGCCGCGCACCGCCCTGCAGCGCACCGATCATGCTGTTGATCTCCTGGGTCGACTGCTGGGTCCGTGATGCCAGGCTGCGTACTTCATCGGCGACGACGGCAAAGCCACGGCCCTGCTCCCCGGCCCGCGCCGCCTCGATGGCGGCGTTCAGCGCCAGCAGGTTGGTCTGCTCGGCGATGCCACGGATGACATCGAGTACCTTGGTGATGTCATTGCTATGCGCCTCCAGCTCATGGATCACGTCACCGGCCTGCTGGATGTCCTGGGCCAGTCGGCCGATGGCCGCGCCGGTACGGTTGACCACCTCGGTGCCGGTCGCCGCTTCGCTGTCCGCGCGGCTGGCTGCTTCGGCGGTGCGCTGGGCATTGCTCGCCACTTCCTGCACGCTGACCGCCATCTGGTTGATCGCCGTGGCGACCTGATCGGTCTCGCTCTGCTGGCGTGAAGCGCTCTGCGTGCTGCTGTCCATCGCGCCGAGCAGTTCGTGGGCGTGCTGGCTGAGTTGACGCGAGGCATCGCCGATACGGCCGACCATGGCGCCGGCCTCGGTTTCCAGCATCTTCATGGCAAAGGCGATCTGGCCGAATTCATCACGGCGGCCGGCATAGACCAACTGCCCCACCGGGTTGTCACCGACCCTGCGCGCCTGCTCGGCGAGACGCTGCAGCGGAGCCAGCGCGACATAGGCCATTGCGCCTGCGCCCAGCACGGCGGTAGCGGCGGTGGCCAGCGCAGCGATCAGACCCGCCCCACCCAACAGCGCGCCGGCGACCACGCACGGCGCGGCACCCAACGCGGCCAGCAGCGCGACGCGGCTGCGGGCACTCAGCGTTGCACGGCGCAGCGCAGCCGGAGGACGCTTGTCGCGCAACTGCGCATACAGCTGCTCGGCAGCGGCGATCTGAGCCGGCGCGGGCTTGGTACGCACCGACTGGTATTCGATGACCCGACCGTTGCGGCTGATCGGCGTGACGAAGGCACTGACCCAGTAGTGATCGCCGTTCTTGCAGCGGTTCTTCACCATGCCCATCCATGAGCTGCCACTCCGTACGCTCGACCACAGGTCGGCGAATGCTTCGGCAGGCATGTCCGGATGGCGAACGATGTTGTGGTGCTGGCCAAGCAGCTCGCTTTCTTCGAAGCCGCTGATCTTGATGAAGTCGGGATTCACATAGGTGATATCACCGTTCAGATCCGTGGTGGAAAGGATGTTGGCGGTGTCGCTGATGGAAACGTCGCGGCCAGTGACCGGCAGGTTCATGCGCATGGTGGTCTCGTGAACAAGGCAAAGCATGTCGTTCTTCCGCCACGGACGTCTCGATCGATGCACCTTGCCGGTACTTCGCGCATTCCCTGCCAATATCGCACCTCGCGGTGCTCGCTCCTTGCTGCGGACGGCCCAACGGGTCGTTTGTATCGATTTTGTAGCGCCGAAGACGAGCACAAAAAAAGCGCCAGCATTGATCCATCCCCTCTGGATGATCCCTGATGGCGCTTCAGTCGGCGGGCCCGTGGTCCTGTCCGATCAGCAAGTCTCCTCGCCTGGAGACTAATGTCATATTGACATCATCCGCTTCGAATGACAATGCACCTGAAGTCCTACTCCGCCGGTCGGCTTTTGCAGTCAGCATGGCTGACAATCACTAAAGCTATACTTACATATAACAATGTACAGCATATGTATAAAAAAAGATGTCGCCTCACGCGCAACCCTTCTGCCGTCATCCGGTCCTAGCCAATGGGGCGCGACGCTTGCCCGGCTCGACATGGCTGGTCCGCAGGCTGTTACCGACGCGGTCGCCTGCTAGACTCAAGTTCCGCGCAGACTCACAAGGGATGCCGGGAATCCGAAAACAACCAAAAAGGAGTGCATCCATGAAAGGCAAATCCTTGGCATGGATCTTTACCGCTGCTCTGGCGGGAACCGGCCTGAGCGCAGTGGCACAGGCGCAAGAGAAGTTCGTCACCATCGGCACGGGCGGCCAGACCGGCGTTTATTACGTTGCCGGGCAATCGATCTGCCGCTTCGTCAACCGCAACGCGGAAAACATCAAGTGCAACGCGCCGGCGAGCGGCGGCGGCGTGGCCAACGTCAACGGCCTGCGCAGTGGCGAGTTCAACTTCGGCATCATGCAGTCGGACCATCAGTACAAGGCGATGGAAGGCGTGGCGCCGTTCGAGAAGGAAGGCAAGATGAACGACATCCGTGCCGTCTTCTCGCTGCAGAGCGAAGTCTTCACCGTGCTGGCGCGTCGCGACGCCAACATCAAGGGCCTCGATGATCTGAAGGGCAAGCGCGTCAACATCGGCAACCCCGGTTCCGGCCAGCGCGACACCCTCGAAGAAATCATGAAGGAAAAGGGCTGGGACAAGTCGGCCTTCTCCCTCGCCGCCGAACTGAAACCGGCCGAGCAGGCCAGCGCGCTGGGCGACAACAACATCGACGCCATGACCTACTTCGTCGGTCATCCGAATGGCGCCATCCAGGAAGCCACCACCACCGTCGATGCGGTCCTGGTGCCGATCACCGGCCCGGAGATCGACAAACTGCTGGCTGCCAAGAGCTACTACACCAAGGCCGAGATCCCAGGCGGCCTGTACAAGGGCAACGACCAGCCGACGCAGTCCATCGGCGGCAAGGCCGTGCTGTCCACTACCGCCAAGGTCGATGCCGAAGTGGTCTACCAGCTGGTGAAGTCGGTGTTCGAGAACATCGAGCGCTTCCAGCGTCTGCACCCGGCATTCAAGGATCTCAAGCCGGAAGAAATGATCGAAGTCGGCCTGAGCGCGCCGCTGCATGAAGGCGCCGAGCGTTACTACAAGGAACGCGGCTGGCTGTAAGGCTAACCGGGGTCGCGTCGCGGATGCGGCCCTGATCGTCGATGCCTTAGCCGAAAACCCGTGCGCCCCATGGCCACGGGTTTTCGCGGTTCCGTTACCTGAAAAAACAGGCCTCAATTCATGCAAGACAAACAACTGTCCACCGAGGAACTGATCGCCCAAGATGTCGGTGCGCGCTTGCCCGAAGGCCCGATGGCCGCGGTCATCGCCGGGCTGGCGCTGCTCTGGTCGCTGTTCCAGCTGTGGATCGCCTCGCCGCTGCCCTTCGTGCTCGGGTTCGGCGTGCTGAACGACACCGAGACCCGTTCGATCCATCTGGCGTTCGCGCTGCTGCTGGCGTTTCTCGCCTACCCGGCCTTCAAGAAATCGCCCAGAGACCGCGTACCGCTGTTCGACATCGCCCTGGGACTGATCGCTGCCGCGACCGCCGCCTATCTGTTCATCGCTTACGAACAACTGGCGCAGCGCCCCGGCAATCTGACCACCATGGACCTGATCACGGCCTGCCTCGGCATTCCGCTGCTGCTGGAAGCCACGCGCCGGGCACTCGGCCCGCCACTGGCGATCATTGCTCTGGTATTCCTCGTCTATAGCGTCGCCGGCCCCTGGATGCCCGGCCTGCTGGCCCATCGCGGGGTGAGCTTCACCGCACTGGCCAATCACCAGTGGATCACCACCGAAGGCGTGTTCGGTATCGCCCTTGGCGTTTCCACCAGTTTCGTCTTTCTTTTCGTGCTGTTCGGCGCACTGCTCGAACGCGCCGGCGCCGGGCATTACTTCATCCAGCTGGCCTTCAGCATGCTCGGGCATTTCCGTGGCGGCCCGGCCAAGGCCGCAGTCGTGGCGTCGGGCATGACCGGCCTGATTTCCGGCTCGTCGATCGCCAATGTGGTCACCACCGGCACCTTCACCATCCCGATGATGAAACGCACCGGTTTCTCGGCCGAGAAGGCCGGCGCGGTGGAAGTCGCCTCATCGGTGAACGGCCAGATCATGCCGCCGGTGATGGGCGCTGCAGCGTTCCTGATGGTCGAGTACGTCGGCATTCCCTATGTCGAGGTCATCAAGCATGCGTTCCTTCCCGCGCTGATCTCCTATATCGCGCTGGTCTACATCGTTCACCTGGAGTCGCTCAAGCTGGGGCTGACCGCATTGCCGCGGGCCAACGTCGCCAAGCCGTGGATGCAGCGCCTGATCGGCTTCGCCTTCGGCGCGGCGCTGATTTCCGGCCTGTCGCTGGGCGTCTATTACGGGCTTGGCTGGCTGAAGCCGGCGCTCGGCGATGCCGCGCTGTGGGTCATTGGCGTCCTGCTGGCGCTGGTCTATCTGGGCCTGCTGAAAGTCGCCGCAAGCAATCCGCCGCTACCCCATGAAGACCCTGACACCCCGCTCGAGCAGCTGCCCGAGACGCGTCCGGTGCTGCTCTCCGGCCTGCACTTCCTGCTGCCGGTGGTGGTGCTGGTCTGGTGCCTGATGATCGAGCGCCTGTCGCCCGGCCTGTCGGCATTCTGGGGTTCGGTGATGCTGGTGATCATCCTCCTCACCCAGCGTCCGTTGCTGTCGATGCTGCGCAAGGATGGCAGCCACGAGCACGGCACCTTCATGGATGGCGTCATCGATCTGCGCGAAGGCCTGATCGCCGGTGCGCGCAACATGATCGGCATCGGCATCGCCACCGCGGCGGCCGGCATCATCGTCGGCGCCGTGTCGCAGACCGGCGTCGGCCTGGTGCTGGCCGACCTGGTCGAGCTGCTGTCGATGGGCAATCTGCTGCTGATGCTGCTGCTCACGGCCTTCCTCAGCCTGATCCTCGGCATGGGCCTGCCGACCACCGCCAACTACATCGTGGTGTCCAGCCTGCTGGCACCGGTGGTGGTGGCGCTGGGGCAGCAGAACGGCCTGATCGTGCCGTTGATCGCGGTGCACCTGTTCGTCTTCTACTTCGGCATCATGGCCGACGTTACCCCGCCGGTGGGTCTGGCTTCGTTCGCTGCCGCGGCGGTGTCCAAGGGCGACCCGATCAAGACCGGCATCACCGCCTTCTACTACAGCCTGCGCACGGCTGCGCTGCCGTTCCTGTTCATCTTCAACACCGACCTGCTGCTGATCGGCGTGGATTTCTGGCACGGTGTGCTGATCTTCGTCGTGGCGACCATCGCCATGCTGATCTTCGCCGCCGGCACCCAGGGCTACTTCCTGGTGCGCAGCCGCTGGTACGAGAGCCTGTTGCTGCTGCTGGTGGCCTTCACCCTGTTCCGCCCGGGATTCTGGATGGACATCATCCACGACCCCTATCGCGACATCGAGCCAGCCGCGCTGGTCGAGACGCTGGAACAGGTGGAAGAAGACAGTCAGCTGCGCCTGCGCGTGCTGGGTGAAGACGATGTCGGCGACCCACGCGAGTTCGTCGTGCTACTGGCCATTCCGGAAGGCGGAAGCGGCGAAGAGAAGCTCGAGAAGATCGGCCTGATGATGTACGAGGAAGATGGCAAGGTTCTGATCGACAGTGTGACCTTCGGCAGTCCGGCCGCCGAAGCGGGCCTGGAGTTCGACCAACAGATCCTGCGTGTGCGCGCTCCGACCGATCGCTGGCCGAAGGAATTCATGTGGGTTCCGGGCTTCCTGCTGTTCGGACTGATCGTCTGGATGCAGCGGCGACGCCGCCAGCGCTGACTGCAGTCGCTACAACGAGAAACCCCGGCCACAGGACATGTGGCCGGGGTTTCTTTTTTCGCTCGTGATCAACGCCCGGCCATGACTCGGAACCGAGCAGCGCCTAGCTTCGGATCAGCCGAAGAACCAGTAGCACACGGCAATCGCGGCAATGATACCGGCCAGATCCGCCACTATCGCGCAACCCACGGCGTGGCGCGCGCGCTGAATACCTACCGCGCCGAAATACACCGCCAGCACGTAGAACGTCGTCTCGGTACTTCCCTGCACCGTCGCCGCCACCAGGGCCGGGAAGCTGTCCACCCCCTGGCTCTGCATGGTCTCGATCAGCATCGCCCGCGCCGCACTGCCGGAAAACGGTTTGACCAGTGCAGTCGGCAGGGCATCGACGAACCGCGTGTCCCAGCCCAGCTCCTCCACCAGCCAGCGAATGCCTTCCAGACCGATATCCAGCGCGCCGGATGCGCGCAGGGCGCCGATCGCGCAGAGCATGGCGATCAGGTAGGGCAACAGGCTCTTGGCGACATCGAAGCCCTCCTTCGCGCCCTCGACGAACGCCTCGTACACCGGCACCTTGCGCAGCGCGCCGACGACCAGAAAGGCGATGATCAGCCCGAACAGGGTCAGGTTGCCCAGCAACGAAGACAACGACGCCAGCGCCGTCGCCGACAGCCCCGCCAGCAGCGCCATGAAGCCACCGAGCAACAGCGCACCGGGAATGAAGTAGGCCAGTACCACCGGGTCCCACAGGCGCAGCCGCTGCACCAGCGCCACCGCCAGCAGGCCGGCCAGCGAAGACGCACTGGTCGCCAGGAGGATAGGCAGAAAGACCAGGGTCGGGTCTTCCGCGCCCTGCTGCACGCGGTACATGAAGATCGACACCGGCAATAACGTCAGCGACGAGGTGTTGAGCACCAGAAACAGAATCTGCGCATTACTGGCCACGGTCGGCAGCGGATTGAGCTCCTGCAGGGCACGCATCGCCTTGAGGCCGATTGGCGTGGCAGCGTTGTCCAACCCGAGGCCGTTGGCGGCGAAGTTCAGGGTGATCAGTCCCAGCGCCGGATGGCCTGCCGGTACTTCGGGCATCAGGCGGCGGAACAATGGCCCGAGCAGACGCGCCAGGAGTTCGATGAGCCCGGCCTTTTCCGCGATGCGCAGAAACCCCAGCCACAGCGTCAAGGTGCCGAACAGCACGATCATCACTTCTACGGCCAGCTTGGCCATGGCGAACAGGCTTTCCACCAGGGCGGCGAACACTGCAGGGTCGCCACCGATCAGCCAGCGCCCGAGGGCGGCAACCGCGGCAATCAGAAAAAAGCCCAGCCAGAGGCCGTTGAGCATGTCGTTCTCCCGTCGAAAGCTGGACGCGATGATAGCGGTGCCGGCGCGCAGGGGTCATCCGCAGATCAGCAGACGGTAAAGACGCAGATCAGCAGACGGTAAAGACAACAGGAACTGGAAAACGATGAGAGGGAGGAGCTGAGAAAGACGATACGAGGCGAATCAAGCAGTTATTGCTGCATGCCGGGAGCGATGACGCTCCCGGCCGCAGCTTCACAGAACCCGGCCCTATAAGAAGGAGGTACTCCCTGTACCCCTAGGTCACTCCGCGACGCAGAACAACCCGACCCCCTGGTTCCCCCCGCTGAGGGGTGAAGCGCGCGGAGCGGTTAGGCCCGCGCGCTCTGGATCACCTTCGAAAGCCGAACATGACCCGGCGAAATTGGCATCCTATGCCGCTGCAACTCCTCAATCAGCCGCCCTTGCGGGCGGCCATCGATTGCATCACACGCGTGGACCGCGACCGCGGCCGAAGATCAGCGACGCTACGAACAGAACCAGGAAGACCACGAACAGGATCTTGGCGATACCCGTTGCAGTGCCTGCGATACCACCGAAGCCCAGTACCGCAGCGATGATGGCGATGATCAGGAAGGTAATGGCCCAACTCAGCATGGTGTGACTCCTCTTGTTTCAGGAACGGTTCTCAGCGGACCGGACAGTCCGATCGGCATCGAGTGTGTTAAGCATCCCTGCTGATTCGCTTGCACGTCCCCTTCGTTGCTCAGAACACCCAGCGCTGTTCAGACGGCGCCTGGCGATAGTCGATGGTCTGCGGCTCTTGGCCGGTCCGCATGAGCTCAATAGGTTGAGCGTCATACATGCCGATTCGTTCCGCTGAATTCTGTTGCGCCTGGCTGAGCGGTTGCGACAGCGGGCGCTCGGCACCCATGATCAGCATGACTACCGCAGCAGAAAGAAACCCCTTGCTGGCCAATGAAAAGCGGGCTTGGCGATTCATTCTCAACTCCTTCTAAGCGTGGCGACGTCGTTTCGTTGAGTGAGATATTGCAGGCACCGTGCCAGCCCGCATCGCAAATTTAAATCCTTTTAAATCAATAAGTTAGTGATTTTTATCGACATTCTTGCAACTCAATTTGCATGAGCTCCCCAGCAGCGCCGGGCGTTTTGCACGAATGAACGCTCAATGCTTGGCCTCCTTGAGCTGACGCATGCGCTCATGGCAGGTACGCAGCTTGGGCAGCTCGATGGCGAGCAACGCCCTGACATCCGGCTCGGCGTCGCCGACGGCATCCTCGAAGGCGTGCAGAATGTTCGCTTCGGTCTGTTCCAGCTGGTCGACATAAGCCGTATCGTGGTCGCCGATGCGTGACCGAGCGTCGGCATAGAGTTCGCGCATCCGCCCGGTCAGCGTCCCGCCTTGCGACGGATGCTCATGACTGGCCGCAACCTTCACGCTGAGCGCCTGGATGATCTGGGTTTTTGCTTGAGCCATATCGCGAAACAGGTGCTGCAGTTCGACGTTCTTTACTTCGTCGGCGGCATGCTGGTAGAAACGCTGCCCGTCGCGGGTGATCTCGATAAGCTCGTTGAGCTGACTCATGGAATGATTCATGACACCTCCTGCATGGTTGCGACAGATGTGCGTCACGTCCGCTCGGCGTGAAGTGACGCCCTTCGTTCAGAGTCGCAAGCCGCATGCCAGGTGGGGTGCGGGCACCAGCGGTAATCAAATCAGTCACTTGAGCGATGCCATCGCAGGCGCCGGAGTGCAGCATGCAGGAAAGCCGTGCTGACACCGTGCAACTTGCAAGACTTTTCATAGACTAAGGTCTCGCCAGCAACGCAACGGCGCCGCCCGGCGCTCGACACACCATAATCAAGCATTCAAGCGACCGATTCGCCTTTTGATGGGAGCATCCATGGACCAAACGACGGACAACGGCGGACGCATCCTCCTGGTGGATGACGAAGCGGCGATCCTGCGTACCTTTCGTTATTGCCTGGAGGATCGTGGCTACACGGTGATGACCGCCGCCAGCGCCGCGCAGGCCGAGGCCATTCTGCAGCGCCAGGTGTTCGACCTGTGCTTTCTCGACCTGAGACTCGGCGAAGACAATGGCCTGGACGTGTTGCAACAGATGCGCCTGCTCGCACCCTGGATGCGCGTGGTCATCGTCACCGCCCATTCCGCCGTCGACACTGCCGTGGACGCCATGCAGGCCGGTGCCGCGGATTACCTGCTCAAGCCATGCAGCCCGGAACAGCTGCGCCTGTCCGCCGCCAAGCAGCTGGAAGTCCGCCAGATGGCGGCCCGGCTGGAAGCGCTGGAAGGCGAGATGAAGCAGCGCAGCGACGCCCTCGGTTCGCACAGCCCGTCGATGATGGCCGTGCTGGAAACCGCGCGGCAGGTGGCAGACACCGACGCCAACATTCTCATCCTCGGCGAATCGGGTACCGGCAAGGGTGAACTGGCGCGTGCCATCCATACCTGGAGCCGGCGCTCGAAGAAGGCCTTCGTCACCATCAACTGCCCGTCGCTGTCGGCCGACCTGATGGAAAGCGAGCTGTTCGGCCACAACCGCGGCGCCTTCACCGGCGCGACGGAGAGCACGCTGGGCCGGGTCAACCAGGCCGACGGCGGCACGCTGTTCCTCGACGAAATCGGTGACTTCCCGCTGGCGCTGCAACCCAAGCTGCTGCGCTTCATTCAGGACAAGGAATACGAGCGGGTCGGCGACCCGGTCACCCGCCGCGCCGATGTGCGCATCCTCGCGGCAACCAACCTGAACCTCGAAGAAATGGTCCGCGAAGGCAAGTTCCGCGAGGACCTGCTGTATCGCCTCAACGTCATTACCCTCAATCTGCCGCCCATGCGCGAGCGCCCCGAGGACGTACTGACACTGGCCGAACGCTTTCTCGCCTCGTTCGTGAAGAACTATGGCCGCCCTGCGCGTGGTTTCAGCGATGCGGCGGCGGCCGCACTGAAGACCTACCGCTGGCCGGGCAACGTGCGTGAACTGCGCAACGTGGTGGAGCGGGCGAGCATCATCTGCCCACAGCAGATGATCGAAGTCAGCCACCTCGGACTGGGCGAACAGGTAGGCAGCAACGCGCCACGCATCGGTGAGCCGCTCAGCCTGGAAGCGCTGGAGAAAGCCCATATCGCCGGCGTACTGAGCACCAGCGACACCCTCGAGCAGGCAGCCCGCATCCTGGGCATCGACGCCTCGACCCTCTACCGAAAACGCAAGCAGTACGGCCTATGAAACTCCAGATGAAGCTGCGGACCCGCCTGTTTCTCGGCTTCTCCGCGCTGATGACGGTTGCGCTGCTGGGCCTGCTGCTGGCGCTGGTCAGCGTCATGCAGATGGCCAAGAGCCAGGAACAGCTGATCCGCAACAACTTCGCCATCATCGAGATCAACCAGCAACTGCGACAGACGCTGGGCAACCACCTGATCGTGATGCTCACCGACAGCAGGCGCAGCGAAGCGCTGGAACCGCTGAGTCAATCGTTCCAGCAGACGCTCGAGCGCGGCATCGCCGAGGCCAGCGACGAGGCCGATCGGCAGGCATTCCAGGCCGTCGCCAGCGCCTATGCCAGCTTTCTGCAGCAGGTCGATGCAGCCAGCAACCAGAACCTGACGCTGCTGGAAGACAACCCACTCAGCCAAGCCTTCAATCAGGTGCGCAGCCTGATGACCGACATGCAGCGCACGGCGTACGACAAGATCCGCGATACCGAGCTGCGCAGCCGTGACCGGGCGTCGCTGCTTGCCGGCCTGCTGGGTCTGACGGCGATCGCGGTACTGCTGATCGGCTTCATCACCGCGCACAGCTTCGCCCGCCGCTTCGGCGAACCGATCGAACGACTGTCCGCCGCCGCCGACCAGATCGGACGCGGCGACTTCAACATCTCCCTGCCGACACCGCACATCGCCGAGCTGTCCTCGCTGAGCCGCCGCTTCGGCCTGATGGCCCAAGCGCTGCACGAGTTCAAGCAGACCAACGTGGAGGCGCTGGTCAATGGCCAGCAGCGTCTGCAGGCGCTGCTCGACAGCATCGACGACGGCCTGCTGATCGTCGACCGCGACGGGCGTCTGGAACACGCCAACCCGGTTGCCCAGCGGCAGCTGGCCTGGGAGAACGAGCACCTCGGCTCGACTCTCGGCGAAGCGCTCGGCTACCCGGACCTGGACAATGCCGCGCGGCAGGTGCTGGACGACAAACCGCTGTCCGACCCACCCGAGGACCTGACCATCGAGGCCGACGGTGAGCGCCGTCTGCTGGCCTGGCGCATCAGCCCAGTCAGCCATCACGACGGCAGCATCAGCGGCGCGGTCATGGTGCTGCATGACGTCACCGATCAGCGCACCTTCGAACGCGTGCGCAACGAGTTCGTGCTGCGCGCCTCCCATGAGCTGCGCACGCCGGTCACCGGCATGCAGATGGCCTTCAGCCTGCTGCGCGAACGCCTGCGCTACCCGGCCGGCAGCCGCGAGTCGGACCTGTTCGACACCGTGCACGAGGAAATGCAGCGACTGGTCCGACTGATCAATGACCTGCTCAACTTCTCGCGCTACCAGAGTGGCCAGCAGAAGCTGGAGCTGGAGCAATGCCACATTCCCGAACTGCTCGAGGCCGCGCGGCAGCGCTTCGAAGTCAACGCCGCCGAACAGGAGGTTCAGCTCAAGCTGGAGCTGCAGCAGCCGCTGCCGACGCTGATGCTCGACCGTCAGCAGATCGAGCGGGTGATGGACAACCTGCTGAGCAATGCCCTGCGCCACACGCCCAAGGGCGGCGAGGTACGGCTGCTGGCACGGCACCACGGCGAGCGGATGATCCTCAGCGTCGAGGACAACGGCGAAGGCATTCCCTACAGCCAGCAAGCGCGCATCTTCGAGCCGTTCGTGCAGATCGGTCGCCGCCGTGGCGGTGCCGGACTGGGCCTTGCCTTATGCAAGGAAATCGCTCAGCTGCATGGTGGGCGTATCGGCGTGCATTCACGGATCGGCCACGGCACCATCTTCTACGTTGCGCTGCCGATCTGACGGCGCCATCGAGGAGACCACATGCCGAGTTTGAACCCCAGCCCCGAACAGCTCGCCGACTTCGCTGCGGCGATGCCTTCGGGCGTGCCGATCCTGATGCTCAACCTGCTGCGCTACAACGACCAGGCGAGCTATCCGTCAGGTAGCCAGCACAGTCCGTGCAGCGGTCGCGAGGCGTACGCCCGCTACAGCCGCGTGGCGCTGGCCAAGGTGCAGGCCTGCGGCGGCGCGGTGGAAATCAGGACCAAGGCCCATGCCGCGCTGATCGCCCCGCCGGACGAGCAGTGGGATGACCTGCTGCTGGTCAGCTATCCGTCCAAGGAAGCCTTCCTGGCGATGATCGGCGACAGCGACTATCAGGCTGCTGCCGAGCACCGTAGCGCTGCGCTGGCCGACTCGAGATTGATCGGCACCACCCGCTACTGAGTCAGCGCCCCGCCTGATTGCCGAGCACCTGCAGCATCGCGGCGGTCTCGGCATCGGGTTCGCCATCGAAGCGAGCCGGGCGGTATTTCATCTGGAATGCAGCGATCACGTTACGCGTCTCGTCATCCAGATGGCCGTGGCGCGGCACCCGGTAACCCTGCGCCGCCAATGCATCCTGGAACCAGGTGATCGTCGGCAGGCCGCCCGATGCGTAGCGCATCCGCTCGGCCGCCACCGCATCGGTGTCGGGCCAGGGCAGCAGTCCCTCCTCGGCCAGGCGTTTCCAGGGGAACAGCGGCCCCGGATCGACCTTGCGCTGCGCAGCGATGTCGCTGTGACCGATGATGGCGCCCGGCTTGAGGTCGTGGCGCGCCATGATGTCCTTGAGCAACAGCACCAGCGCGTCGATCTGCTCCTCGGAGTACGGATACCAGAGCCGGCGCCCATCGGCGCTTTCCACGTAGCCGCGGTTGACCAGTTCGATGCCGATCGACGTCGCGTTGAGCCAGGTGCGCCCGTTCCACTCACTCTCGCCGGCATGCCAGGCGCGGCGGTTTTCATCCACCAGCCGGTAGATGGTCGCCGGCGATTCGCCGATCAGGTAGTGGCTGCTGACATCGCGGCCGCTGAGCAGCTGCAGCGAGCGGGGCAGGTCGGTCGAGGTGTAATGCAGGACGATGAACTGGGCGCGGCTGTCATGGCCGGTCGAGCTGTAGCTGGTATCGATGCGCGGACCACTGGCGCAACCGGCCAGCAGCAGGAGCATCAGGGTGGCAGTGATGGTTTTCATCGGGACGACCTCTGTGTCGACGGCGAAATGACGCAGATGAGCAGCAGCCCGTTGCGCGGGGCGCCACTCATGTCGGTGTGGTGAGGGGCGTGATTATACCGGCCGATCGAGGCCGGGCCAGGGCAGCCGGTCAGGCCGCCTCGACGCGATTGCGCCCCGAATCCTTGGCTCGGTAGAGTGCGCTGTCGGCACGCTCGAAGGCGCGCTCGGTGCTGTCGCCTTCGCTGAATGCGGTCAGACCGGCCGAGAGCGTGATGGCAACACGCTCGCCCTTGAAGTGGAACGGGCAGCTACCGATCGAGTCACGCAGCGACTCCATCAACTGCAAGCCTGCCTCGTAAGGCGTGTTGGGCAGCAGCACGACGAATTCCTCGCCACCGAAGCGGGCGATGAAGTCGGTCTTGCGCAGGCGCTTGTGCAGCTCGCTGCCAATGATCTTCAGCACCCGATCACCAGCCAGGTGGCCGTAGCCATCGTTGACCCGCTTGAAGTGGTCGACGTCCAGCACGGCCAGCAGCAAGTCGCCGCCGTAACGCTGCCAGCGGGCGAACTCGAGCTCCAGTCGCTCGTTCCATGCCGCCCGGTTGGGCAGGCCGGTCAGCGGGTCCTGCAGCGCTTTCTGACGCTGCTCTTCCAGGTGCCCACGCAGGCCACGGGCTGCCTGTTCGAGGCTGCCGACCCGGCTGACCAGCTGCTGCAGACGCTCACCGAGCTTCTGCTCCTGCTCGCTGCGCTGTTGCCGGTAGGTGTCCACCGTGGTCAGCAGGCCATCCAGGCGCGCCTCGACCACCTGCTTCAGGCTGGTCAGATCCGTGGCCTGGCGCATGCTGTCCTGCAACCCGCCAACCTGTTCACGCAACTCCGCATCCAGTGCCTGAGCGGCGTCGCGTCCTTCATTATGGCCCTGGTGCGCGGCGAGGAGATTTTCCTGCATCGCGGTCAGGCGCTCGTTGAGCGTCTGCAGGTAGTTTTCGAAATCCCGCTGGCCCTGGTCGCTGAAGGCGATCATCAGCATTGCCAGATCATCCAGCACCGGCACCAGCTCGTACCAGTTCAAGCCGTGCTGAATGCGCGCACGCAGTGTCTGCAATTGTGGCTGGTGCTGCTCCGGCAGATGAAGGCTGTCCAGCAGGCTGCCGAGGGTCGCCTCCACGCGGTCCGCGACGACGCTGAACGCGGGCTCCGGCGAATCCGGCAGGGCGAACTCAGCAGCGTTCTGCTGCGCTTCGGTTTGCGCTGCAGCCTCTTCCTCGGCCGGTGCTTCGGGCGCCGCTGCAAGCGGCATGTCGTCGAACAGCGGGGCAGCCTGAACGGCAGGCTTGGGCAGCCCAAGCACTTGCGCTACTACCGGGCCAGCGTCGTCCTCATTGACCGCGGCAGGCGGCGGGGTTTGCTCACTCCGCTCGACGGCAGGCGCCAGCGGCATGTCTCGTCCGCCAAACAGGCGCTTCAGAAAACCGCTCTGCTGAGGCGCCGCCAGCCCCTGCAAATCCAGCACCTGGCCCTGCAAGTCACTCAGCTCGCCGAGCAGCACCGGCAGCTCACGCAGCCTGGCAGCACGCTGATCCAGCTCCTTGGCGAATCGCTTGAGCGGCTTACGCAATTCCGCTGGCACCGACATGCCCAACAGTTGGGAAACCAGCCGATGCAAAGCCTCGGTCAGGCGAACGGCCCGCTCCTGGCGGTGGCGTTCGGATTCCAGCACAGCCCTTTCCAGGCGCGGCACCAGCTGGCTGAGGCCCTCGTCCAGATCGCCGTCGCGGAGGACCTCGCGCATCTCGTGCAGGCAGCGCTCGACCGCAGGATCGGCGCCCTCCACCGCCAGGCTGCTGCGTACCAGGCTACGTCGCAGCAGATCGACGCGCTGCTCCCAGCGCGCTTCGAGCTGCTCCTGCCGCTCGGCGAGCTGGAGATACTTTTCCTTCCAGCGTTCGATTTCTTCGCTCATTTCGTTTCTTGTACCTGTACCGGCAGGGAATCGGCCTGAAGCGAGTCCGGCAAGCGGATCTCCACTGCCACTGGCAGATGATCGGAGATCGGCAGTGCCAGCACATCGACGCGTTCCAGCGTCAGGCTCGGGCTGAGCAGAATATGATCCAGACAGCGTTGCGGCCGCCAGCTCGGGAAGGTCGCTTCGATCTGCGGGGCGAGCAGGCCGAGATCGCGCAGTGGCGAATTCTCCAGCAGATCATTGGCATGAGTGTTCATGTCGCCCATCAACACCTGATGCCGATAGCCGCCGATCAGCTCGCGGATATAGGCCAGCTGGCGCGTCCGCGTGCCGCCCCCCAGGGCCAGGTGCATCATCACCACCACCAGCGCATCCGGCCCTTCGCCGAAGCGCAACAGAATCGCCCCGCGACCCGAAGGCCCGGGCAGCGGGTGATCTTCCAGGCCTTGAGGTTCGAGCCGGCTGAGGACCCCGTTGCTGTGCTGGGCGAAACGCCCGAGGTTGCGGTTGAGCTGCTGATACCAGTAGGGAAAGGCACCCAGATGAGCCAGATGTTCGACCTGATTGACGTAACCGGAGCGCAGGCTGCCGCCGTCGGCCTCCTGCAGGGCGACCAGGTCATAGTTACCCAATACTTCGCCGATGCGCTGCAGGTTGCCGGCACGACCGGGATGCGGCAGCAGATGCTGCCAGCTGCGCGTCAGATAGTGGTGGTAGCGCTCGGTGCTGATACCGACCTGGATGTTGAAGCTGAGCAGCCTTAGCCGGCCATCGGCTGGCAGCCCGCTACTGGCCAGGCACTGCGAATTGACACGCGCCTTGCCAGGGCCGGCAAGGCGTGGAGCGCTCCAACGGCGCAGCATCGTGGGTTACCGCGCTGCGCGTTCTTTTTCGATGAGGAAGTCCGCCACCTGCAGCGTACGCTGCGGGCCGCCGGACGAGCCGAGGTCGAAACGGTACTTGCCGTTGACGATCATCACCGGTACGCCGGTGATCTGGTAGGCCATGCCGAGCTTCTTCGCCTGCTCTACCCGGCTACGCACACCGAAAGAGTTGTAGGCCTTGAGGAACGCCTGCTTGTCGATGCCCTGACCTGCGAGGAAATCAGCCATTTCCTCGGGAGTGGCGAGCTTCTTGCGTTCCTGGTGATAGGCCGCGAATACCGCGTCATGCACCTTCTGTTCGACACCCATGGATTCCAGGGCGATGAACAGCTGTCCATGCGCATTCCAGATGCCACCGAACATGGCCGGGATACGCTTGAACTGAACGTCATCCGGCAACTGCTCGGCCCAGGGTTTGATCACCGGTTCGAACTGATAGCAGTGCGGGCAGCCGTACCAGAACAGCTCGACCACTTCGATCTTGCCCGGATCGGCAACGGGGACCGGGCTGCTCAGCTCGACATATTCCTTGCCGGCCTGAAACTCCGCTGCCTGGGCTGCAACACCGAACAGGCTCGCAGCGGTAAAAACGGCAGTGAGTAGGAAATTGCGCATGAAATACTCCTGTATACGACGGACCGATGGCGCAACAGGCTGCAGCAAAACGCCAGGACTCGCCAGCGTTTTTCATCCGCCCGTATAAAGCCGTGACGAAGATTGTGTAGCCAGGTGTGAAAACGCAAAAAGGGCGCCGGAGCCAACGGCCCCGACGCCCTTCTGTTCAACCTGCCGCGATTATCAGTGCAGGCCCTGGATGTAGCTGGACAGCGCTTCGATGTCCTTGTTGCTCAGCTTGGCGGCGATGCCACGCATGATCATGGTATCGCCGTCGTTGGTGCGGTTGCCTTCGCGGAAATCGGTCAGCTGCTTGGCGGTGTACGCGGCATGCTGGCCACCCAGGTGCGGGAAGCCGGCCAGCTCATTACCGACGCCGTTGGGCGCGTGGCAACCGGTACAAGCCGGCATGCCCTGATCGAGCTTGCCGCCACGGAACAGTTTCTCGCCCTGCTCCGCCAGTGCCGGATCGGCGTAGCCGACGCTGCCCTTCTGGCTGGAGAAGTAGGCGGCGATGTCTTCCAGATCCTGATCGCTCAGCGGGTCCAGCATGCCGGTCATTTCCAGCACCTTGCGACCGACGCCTTCCTCGGCGCCCGGTGTGCTGCCGGCCTTGATGTCATGCAGCTGCTTGAGCAGGTAACGCTCACCCTGGCCAGCCAGTTTCGGGAAATTCGGCGCCGGGCTGTTGCCATCGACACCGTGGCACGCACCACACACTGCAACTTTGCCCTGACCAGCTTCGGCGTCTCCAGCCGCGTGGGCCATACCGGTGATGCCAAGGGTCAACAGCAGACTCACGAGTACTTTGTTCATCAGCTAATCCAACTACGGCTAAGGGTTTGAAAGGAATTCATCGGGTCGCGCACGGCAATCGAGCCGGGGCGACGCTCGTTATAGTGGCACGCTGGGCATCCGCATTGCGGTGGTCACTACCGCCGCACCGGCATCCGGATCAGGCTGAACACCACACGTGGCCCGATATCAGGCCAAAGCGCACATAAAAACTGCGGCATTATATACTTCCGTTCCTGAAACGGAAACGAACCATTGCCGCACCCGCGTGCACTCACCGGAACGACCATGCTACCGAAAAACCCGATTCTCGGCCTTTGCCAACAGGCCTCCTTCATGATCAGCGCCGCCAAGGTCGATCAGTGCCCGGCCGACGAGGGTCTGGAAGTAGCCTTTGCCGGCCGTTCCAACGCAGGCAAGTCGAGCGCGCTGAACACCCTGACCCATGCCAACCTGGCACGCACCTCGAAGACCCCGGGCCGCACCCAGCTGCTCAACTTCTTCCGTCTCGACGATGATCGCCGACTGGTCGATCTGCCCGGCTACGGCTACGCCAAGGTACCGATCCCGCTCAAGCAGCATTGGCAGCGCCACCTGGAAGCCTACCTGGGCAGCCGCGAGAGCCTGGCCGGAGTGTTCCTGATGATGGATATCCGCCACCCGCTGACCGAGTTCGACCGCATGATGCTGGACTGGGCGAGCGCCAGCCAGATGCCCTTGCACATCCTGCTGACCAAATCCGACAAGTTGGCTTTCGGCGCCGCAAAGAACGCGTTGCTGGCCATCCAGCGCGACATCCGCAAGGGCTGGGGCGCCGACGTCAGCGTCCAGCTATTCTCGGCACCGAAGCGGCAGGGTGTCGAGGAAGCGCAGCTGGTGCTGGCGAACTGGCTGGGGATGCTGGACGAGGCAGCCGAAGACGAACACGAGCCTGAGGCCTAGGGTGGATCAGGCCTCCCATCCACCGCACTCCTGCGCGGGAACTCCGGTGGATGTGAAAAGCGCCAGCCAACCTACGGTCTCCGGCGCCACCGGCTAGCCCCACCCTGAGGCGCTCCCGGCGATCACGTCCATTTGATCTCCGCATATAGAGCAGGGTGGCCGCCGAGAATCGACGCCCGCCCAGCCTTCAGCGCAACTCAGTCGCGATAGGCATCCACCGGCACGCAGGCGCAGAACAGGTTGCGATCGCCATAGACGTTGTCCACCCGGTTCACCGCCGGCCAATACTTGTGGGCACGGCAGTGGGCACTCGGCGTTACCGCTTCGGCGATGCTGTACGGCCGATCCCAATCGCCGATCACGTCAGCCAACGTATGCGGCGCGCGCACCAGCGGATTGTTGTCCGCCGGCCACTCACCGCCCTGCACCTTGGCGATCTCCGCACGGATGCTCAGCATCGCTTCGACGAAGCGATCCAGCTCGGCTTTCGACTCGCTCTCGGTGGGCTCGATCATCAATGTACCGGGCACCGGGAAGGACATGGTCGGCGCGTGGAAGCCGTAGTCCATCAGGCGCTTGGCGACGTCCTCCTCGCTGATTCCGGTCGAGGCCTTGAGCGGACGCAGGTCGAGAATGCACTCGTGGGCGACGCGGCCGTTGCGCCCCGCGTAGAGCACGGGAAACGCATCGCCCAGGCGCTTGGCCAGGTAGTTGGCGCCGAGAATCGCGACCTCGGTGGCGTCGCGCAGCTGCGGCCCCATCATCGCGATGTACATCCAGCTGATCGGCAGGATGCTGGCACTGCCCCAGGGTGCAGCGCTGACCGCACCGTTGCCCGGCTGCGGACCTTCCAGTTCGACCACCGGGTGATTGGCCACGAACGGCGCCAGATGCGCCTTGATGCCGATCGGCCCCATGCCCGGTCCGCCACCGCCGTGCGGGATGCAGAAGGTCTTGTGCAGGTTCATGTGCGAAACATCGGCACCGATGTCCGCCGGCCGCGCCAGACCGACCTGGGCGTTGAGGTTGGCGCCATCCATGTAGACCTGGCCGCCGTGGGCGTGGATCGCGGCGCAGATCTCGCGCACGTTCTCCTCGTAGACGCCGTGGGTCGACGGATAGGTGATCATCAGGCAGGACAGCCGGTCGCCGGCTTCGGCGGCCTTGCGCTTGAGGTCCTCGAGATCGACGTTGCCGCCCTTGTCGCACTCGACGATGACCACACGCATGCTGACCATCTGCGCCGACGCCGGGTTGGTGCCATGTGCCGAGGATGGAATCAGGCAGATGTCGCGCTGCCCTTCGCCGCGGCTCTCGTGGTACTTGCGGATCGCAACGAGGCCGGCATATTCGCCCTGGGCACCGGAGTTGGGCTGCATGCTGATCGCATCGAAACCGGTGATCGCGCAGAGCCAGGCTTCCAGCTCGTCGATCATCAGCTTGTAGCCCTGGGCCTGACCGCGCGGAACGAACGGATGCAGGTTGGCGAACTCGGCCCAGGTGATCGGGATCATCTCGCTGGTAGCGTTGAGTTTCATGGTGCAGGAGCCGAGCGGAATCATCGCCTGGTTCAGCGCCAGGTCCTTGTTCTCCAGCTGCTTGAGGTAGCGCAGCATCTCGGTTTCGCTGTGATGCGAGTTGAAAACCGGGTGGCTGAGGTAGCCGCTCTCGCGCTGCAGCGACTCGGGAATGCCACCGGCCAGCTCTCTGGCATCCAGCGCGGCGATGTCGAGGCCGTGATCGGCCCCGAGGAAGATCGCCAGCAGCTGCTCGACGGTGCGTTCGTCGCAGGTCTCGTCGAGGCTCACGCCCAGCCGGCTGCGGCCGAGGATGCGCAGGTTGATCTGCGCCGCTTCAGCGCTTTCGATGATGGCGATCTGCGCGCCACCGACCTCGAGGGTCAGGGTGTCGAAGAAATGCTGGTTGACCCGCACGATACCCTTCTGCTCGAGGCCCGTGGCGAGGATGGCGGTCAGCCGTTGGACGCGCTGGGCGATGCGCTTGAGACCCTGCGGGCCGTGGTAGACGGCGTAGAAGCCGGCGATGTTGGCCAGCAGCACCTGCGCGGTGCAGATGTTGGAGTTGGCCTTCTCGCGACGGATGTGCTGCTCGCGGGTCTGCAGTGCCATGCGCAGCGCGGTATTACCGCGAACGTCCTTGGACACGCCGATGATGCGTCCCGGCATGCCACGCTTGAACTCGTCGCGGCTGGCGAAGTAGGCCGCGTGCGGGCCGCCGTAGCCCATCGGCACGCCGAAGCGCTGGGTCGAGCCGAGCACCACGTCGGCGCCCAGCTCGCCCGGCGGGGTCAGCAACAGCAGACTGAGCAGATCGGCGGCGACGCAGGCCAGCGCCTGCTGCGCGTGCAGCTGCTCGATGGCCGGACGCAGGTCGCGGATCTCGCCATGGGTGTCGGGGTACTGCAGCAGCGCACCGAATACTTCCTGCCCGGTCAGCTCGTCCAGCGTGCCGACCACCAGTTCGAAGCCGAACGCCTCGGCACGGGTCTGCACGACGGAGAGCGTCTGCGGATGGCAGTTCTCCTCGACGAAGAAGCGGTTGCTCTTGCTCTTGGCCATGCGCCGGGCCAGGGTCATGGCCTCGGCCGCCGCGGTGCCCTCATCCAGCAGCGAAGCGTTGGCCAGATCGAGTCCGGTGAGATCGATGATCATCTGCTGATAGTTCAGCAGCGCTTCCAGGCGACCCTGGGCGATTTCCGGCTGATAGGGGGTGTAGGCGGTGTACCAGCCCGGGTTCTCCAGCACGTTGCGCAGGATCACCGGTGGGGTGATGGTACCGTGGTAGCCCATGCCGATCAGGCTGGTCCAGAGCTGATTCTGCTCCGCATAGCCGCGCAGCTTGGCCAGCGCGGCCTGCTCGTCCAGCGCCGGCGGCAGGCTCAGCTCGTCCTGCAGGCGGATCGCCGGCGGCACGGTCTGCTCGATCAGCTGCTCGCGACTGGTCAGGCCCAGGGCGTCGAGCATGGCCTGCTGTTCGCCCTGATCCGGGCCGAGGTGACGGCGCAGGAAGGCATCGGGTTGCTGGAGTTGGGAAAGGCTCGGCATATACGGCATGGTCGCTACTCTCGGAAAAAACAAAAGCCCCGACAGAGCGGGGCTTTTGCGGATGATGCTTAGGCGTCGGCGTCGCAGGCGGCCTGGTAGCCGGCTGCGTCGAGCAGCTTGTCCAGCTCCGACGTATCGCTCGGCTGCAGGCGGAAGAACCAGCTGCCGTAGGGGTCGCTGTTGACCAGCTCCGGCGAATCGGCAAGCGCCTCGTTGACCGCGATCACCTCGCCGGCCACCGGCGCATAGATGTCGGACGCGGCTTTCACCGACTCGACCACGCCGGCTTCCTGACCGGCATTGAGCTGGCGCCCGACCTCGGGCAGCTCGACGTAGACCACATCCCCCAGCGCTTCCTGGGCGTGATCGGAGATACCGACGGTGATGCTGCCGTCCGCTTCGAGACGGGCCCACTCGTGGCTGGCGGCGTAACGCAGATCGCTGGGGATATTGCTCATTGTTGGGTCCTCAAGGCTGTTGACAGCAGTCGCGCAAAACAGTCGGTCGAATTTACACCAGTACCTTGCCGTGGCGCACGAATGTCGGCTGCACGACCCGCACCGGATACCACTTGCCACGAATCTCCACTTCCGCGCGCTCGGCGGTGCCGGCCGGCACACGGGCCAGGGCGATGGATTTGCCAAGCGTAGGAGAAAAACTGCCGCTGGTGATCTCGCCGTCGCCGACGCCATTCACCCGCACCACCTGATGGGCACGCAGCACGCCGCGCTCTTCCAATACCAGACCGACCAGTTTGGGCAGGTCGTCACGCGCCTGCTGCTGCTCCAGGGCGGCGCGGCCGACGAAGTCGCGCTCGGCCGGCTCCCAGGCCACGGTCCAGCCCATGTTGGCAGCCAGTGGCGAAACCTCCTCGGTCATGTCCTGGCCGTACAGATTGAGTCCGGCCTCCAGACGCAGAGTGTCGCGCGCGCCAAGGCCGATCGGCGGGATACCGGCGCCGACCAGCTCGCTGAGAAAGTCCGGTGCCTGCTCGGCCGGCAGGATGATCTCCAGACCATCTTCGCCGGTGTAGCCGGTACGCCCGATGAACCAGTCGCCGTCTGCCATACCCTGGAACGGCTTGAGGTCGTGAATCAGCCCGGCCCGGGCCTGGCTCACCAGCTCGGAGGTACGCGCCCGGGCATGCGGCCCCTGGATGGCCAGCATGGCCAGTTCGGGGCGCTCCCTGACCTCGACGGCAAAGCCGGCCGCCTGGGCCTGCATCCAGGCCAGGTCCTTGTCGCGGGTACTGGCGTTGACCACCAGGCGATACCCCCAGTCGGTCAGGTAGACGATGAGGTCGTCGATCACCCCGCCGCGCTCGTTGAGCATCGCCGTGTAGAGCGCCCGACCGGTGCTTTTCAGGCGCGCCACGTCGTTGGCCAGCAAGCGCTGCAGATAGTCGCGGGCCTGCTCGCCGGAGACATCGACCACGGTCATGTGCGAGACGTCGAATACGCCGCAGTCACGACGAACCTGATGATGTTCTTCTACCTGGGAGCCGTAATGCAGTGGCATGTCCCAGCCACCGAAGTCGACCATCTTGGCACCGAGCGCAAGGTGCTGATCGTAGAGGGGAGTACGCTGACCCATGGGTTTCTCCTTCCGGGCAGGTCGCCGAATCGGCATTGGAAAAGTCAGTAAGGCCGGGCCCTGCGGAGGTCGGCGACTTTCGAATGGCGCGCATTGTAGCCCCAAGGTGGCAGCAGGTCACGGCGGATCAGGCGGCAGGAGACTGGAGGTCGAGTCGCGGCCCGTGGTAGCGCGGCTGCGTCACTCAGCGCCCTGCTGGAAAAGCTGCGCGGCTAGCCAGGGCGTCGCGCCGAACGGCGAATCAGCAGCACCACCGGCAGCAGCCCGACCAGCACCAGGGTCAGTGCCGGCAGCGACGCGCGAGCCCACTCACCTTCACTGGTCATCTCGAAGATGCGCACGGCCAGAGTGTCCCAGCCGAACGGCCGCATCAGCAGGGTCGCCGGCATTTCCTTGAGCACATCGACGAACACCAACAGCGCCGCACTCAACGTGCCCGGCAGCAACAGCGGCAGGTAGACACGGAAGAACAGCGCCGGGCCACCGACACCCAGACTGCGTGATGCCTGCGGCAACGAGGGGCGAATCCGTGCCAGGGCGTTCTCCAGCGGGCCGAAGGCGACCGCCATGAAGCGGATCAGATAGGCCAGCAGCAACGCGCCGAGGCTGCCCAGCAGGATCGGCTTGCCGCCAGCGCCCAACCAGCTCGACAGCGGAATGACCATGTGCCGGTCGAGGTAACTGAACGCCAGCATGATCGAAACCGCCAGCACCGAACCCGGCAAGGCGTAGCCGAGATTGGCCAGGCTCACCGCGCTGCGGATCGAGCGCACCGGCGCCTGTCGTCGGGCGAAGGCCAGCAGCAACGCCACGCTCACGGTGATCAGTGCGGCGATGGCGCCGAGATAGAGCGTGTGCAGGATCATCCCGGCATAACGCTCGTCGAGATCGAAGCGCCCGCGCTGCCAGAGCCAGACCAGCAGCTGCAACAGCGGGATGATGAACGCACAGAGAAATACCAGGCCGCACCAGGCGCTGGCCGCAAACGCCTTGATTCCGGTCAGCCGATACAGCGCCGCGGAGCGCGCTCGCTCATTGGCCGGCCGCGCAGCACCCCGCGCGCGCCGCTCGCCGTAGAGCACCAGCATCACCGCCAGCAACAACAGGCTGGCCAGCTGGG